>ENA-UOJR01003027-UOJR01003027.1-human-gut-metagenome-genome-assembly--contig:-C115P-NODE-3027-length-10950-cov-8.121065_pt1 | contig 10950 bp, 9 predicted proteins | sample MGYA00242354_ERZ723901 | MGnify/ENA metagenome assembly ERZ723901
AAGAAAGGCGGGAAACCCCGGAAAACCGGGACTTCCCGCCTAATCTGTTTTTATTATACCATAAGATCGCAAAAAACAAAAGGGATTTTTCCGCGGTTTCGCTTGACAAACGCGCCGCGCGGCAATATGATAAGAGATAGGGCCTTTTAAAAAATTTTCAGCCCAAAAGGAGGGAACGTCATGGATGCTGGGAGTGGCAATGGTACTGGCGTAGGCCGAAGTACGAAAAAGGACGCCCGCGTCCATGCGGTGCGTTCCCGTTAATCATTCGATATTCGGCCTGCCGTGCCCGCTTCCGAATCTCTGACCGTACTATGAAGAATCAGGAGGGAACCGGAAAATGGCAGATCACACCGTAACCGTAGAGAGCACGCTTGAGGCGCTGCTCGTGGAAAAGAAGTATTCCACGATACGCGACATTCTATCCACGATGAATCCCGCGGATATCGCCTCGGTCTTTGACGGGCTGGAGGAATCCCGCCTGCCGCTGCTGTTCCGGCTGCTGCCGAAGGAGCTGGCGGCCGAGACGTTCGTCGAAATGGAGCCGGACGCGCAGGAGCTGCTCATCCGCGGCTTTTCGGACTCCGAGCTGCGCGAGGTGCTCGACGAGCTGTATGTCGACGATGCCGTCGATATCGTGGAGGAAATGCCCGCAAATGTCGTGCGCCGCATCCTCTCGCAGGCGGACCCCGACATGCGCAAGGACATCAACGAGATCCTGCGCTACCCCGAGAATTCCGCAGGCTCCATCATGACGACGGAGTATGTCTCGCTGCGCCCCGGCATGACCGTGGAGGAGGCCATCCTCCGCATCCGCCGCACGGGCGTCGACAAAGAGACGATCTACACCTGCTACGTCACCAAGAACCGCACGCTCATCGGTCTCGTCTCCGTCAAGGACCTGCTGCTGGCGCAGGACGACGACGAGACCGTCGACAAGATCATGGAGACGAACGTCATCTCCGTCCATACGCACACCGATCAGGAAGAAGTTGCCCGCATGTTCTCGAAATACAACTTCCTTGCCCTGCCGGTCGTGGACACGGAGAACCGCATGGTCGGCATCGTGACCTTCGACGACGCCATGGACGTCATGGAAGACGAGGCCACGGAGGACATGGAGATCATGGGCGGCATGACGCCGTCGGACAAGACGTATCTCCGCTCGTCCACGTTCGACCTCTTCAAGCACCGCATTCCCTGGCTCATGCTGCTGATGGTCTCGGCCACGTTCACGGGCCTGATCATCACGCATTTTGAAAGCGCGCTGGCCGCGCAGGTTGCACTGACGGCCTTCATCCCCATGCTCATGGACACGGGCGGCAACTCCGGCTCGCAGTCCTCCGTCACGGTCATCCGCTCGCTGTCGCTCGGCGAGATCGAGTTTTCCGATCTGCCGCGCGTCGTGTGGAAGGAGATCCGCACGGCCGTGCTCTGCGGCATCTCGCTGGCAGCCGCCTGCTTTGCCAAGATCATGCTCGTCGACCGGCTGATGCTCGGCAACGAGGATGTCACCTGCCTCGTTGCACTGGTCGTATGCGCCACCATGGCGCTGACGGTGCTCGTGGCCAAGGTCATCGGCTGCGTGCTGCCGATGCTGGCCAAGAAGGTCGGCTTCGACCCGGCCGTCATGGCAAGCCCGTTCATCACGACGATCGTCGACGCTCTGTCGCTGCTGATCTACTTCGGCATTGCGAGCGTCCTGCTGCTGAACTAAAAACGATCCCGGATGCAGCCGCATCCGGGATGTTTTTATGGCTTATAGGCGGCGCGCCAACTGCCGATTTGTACCGACTGTCGTTAAAATAGCAAACGCCGATTGCGTCTGTAGCGGCGCTCAGCGAGCGCCTTGCAGACTGGCAATGATCCCGGCAAAAATTCAGCGGCGCAAAGCCTCCGGATTTGTCATTGCGAGGAGCGAAGCGACGTGGCAATCTCGCAGTATCCGGCCGGATCACAGGGCACTCCCGGCGAATACGGTAACTTTACGCGGCGGGGCGTCGAGGGCGCCGCCCTCTACAAGGCGCGTGCGTTTGCCCGGCAGTCGGTATAAATCGGCAGTGCCTTCCCGAGATTGCCACGGGCGCAAAGCGCCCTCGCAATGACAAATCGGAGGCTATCGCCGTTTTAACGGTAGTCTGTACGAATCGGCAGCACATAGCTGGCAGTCACGCAAAAAGCGCGCCCCGGAGCCGGGGCGCGCAGATTCTTTTCCGCTTCAGCGCTTGATGTGGGCGAAGTTGCCCATGGTCTCCTTTACGGAGCTGAGGTAGGCAAACGAGCCGGGGAACTGCTGGATGATGCGCTGGAACGCCACGATCTGGTGGCGATTCACAACGCAGATGAGAAGCGTCTTGTCCGAATGCGTGAAGCCGCCGACGGCCGGGATCTCCGTAACACCGTGCTTCATATGCTTGAGCAGCTCGGCGGAAAGCTCCTCCGGCTTATCCGTGACGATCTCGAATTTCACGGCCTCCTTGAAGCCCTTGATCATCGTATCGCCGACGTGGCTGGACAGGAAGCAGTAGATCAGGCAGAGAATGACCGGCTCGATCTTGAAATCATAGACGAAGTAGGACAGGGCCGCGACGATGGCGTTGATGGCAAACACGATCCAGATGATGTGCATCTCCGGGCGGACATGGTGGACGAGCGCCGCCAGCAGATCCGTGCCGCCGGTGCTGGAGTCACGGCGCATGACCATGCCATAGCAGAAGCCGCTGATGACGCCGCCCGCGATGGGCGCAAGGATCGTGCTCGTGCCGGTAGTCGTATGGTACTCAAACGGTGCGAGGTTGACATAATCCAGCGCCAGCAGCACGACGGAAAACACGACTGCAAACGTCGCGGACAACACGGCATAGCGGTGGTCTACGATAAAATACGTCAGCAGGACGAGCGGGACGTTGATGAGGATCGTCATATAGCCGACCTTAAAATGGAACACATGCTGGATGATGGTCGCGATGCCCGGCAGGCCGGACGGCGCGAACTCGTTGGGGAACACGAAGATGTGGTAGCTCAGGGCAAGCAGACAGGCGCAGAACACGATGACCAGATAATCCTGCACAGTATGCCATTTTTTCATAGGAAAAGCCTCCCGGGGTTAATTTCACAAGCAAGAACACCTATATCTTACTAAATTTTATCAAAAAGTCAACCTCGGTTTTCCGATCAGCAGCACAGAAAGGTCGTTGACGTTCGTGCCCGTCGGGCCGGTACGCAGCAGACCGCCGGTCTGCGCCAGCGCATGCCAGGCGTCGTTATCATCCAGCCACGCCTCCGCCGTGCGGCCGAGAGCGCGCAGAATGGCCGCCGTCCGGCCGTCGGCATAGCCGCCCGCGGCATCCGTCGGCCCGTCCGTGCCGTCGCTGCCGAAGCTGAACACGGCGGCGTCCGAAAGTCCCTCCAGCCCCGGCGCGGCCGCGAGCGCCAGCTCCTGGTTCCGCCCGCCGAGGCCGCTGCCCGTCACATGGACGACGGTCTCGCCGCCCGCCAGCAGGGCAAGCGCCCGTCCCCGGCCCGCATGATACTGTGCGGCCGCCGAAAGGAAGCGTCCGGCCTCCCGCGCCTCGCAGCTCAGGCGGTCCGTCAGCACGAACGGCGCATAGCCGAGCCTGCGGCACGTCTCTTCTGCCGCGGCGCACAGCAGCCGCACGCCGCCGACCACATGCCAGCGGGCGTTTTCCAGCAGCTTGGGCGTCTCCTGCCGGAGCAGGGCCTCCAGCGCGGCATCCGGCAGCAGGCCCGCCTGCCCGGCGGCCTCCAGCGCCTCTCCGCTCGTCGAGGGATCCGGCACGGCGGGACCGGAGCCGATGACGTCCGGCCGGTCGCCCAGCACGTCCGACAGCAGGATGGATACAACGCGCGCCGGGGCGCAGTGCTGCGCAAAGCGGCCGCCCTTCACGGCGGAAAGACGCTTGCGCACGGCGTTCATCGCCGCAATATCCGCCCCGCTGCGCAGGAGCCGCTGCGTGATCTCCCGCAGGCGCACCTCCGGCACGAGCGGCAGCTCGAACAGGGCGCTGGCTCCGCCGGACAGCAGCACGAGGACCGTGTCCTCCGCCGTCAGCCCCTGCGTGAGCGCCAGCGCACGGCGCGCCGCAGCAAAGGCCCGCGCATCCGGCACGGGGTGCCCGGCCTCCGCCAGCTCGAGCGGCGGGAGCGCCCCGCCGAGATGGCCGTCCTTGGTGATCACCATGCCCCGCCAGACAGGCACGCAGGCACAGGCGGCCTGTGCCATGGCCCACGCCGCCTTTCCCGCCGCAAGGAGCACGATCCTGCCCGTCAGCCGCTCCGCTGCCAGCGCCTCCCGCACGAGCCGGCCCGGCTGCGCGGCCGCAACGGCCTCGCGCAGGATCGTCTCCGCATCCTCGCGCATCGTCTGCATGCATATCACCCTCTTTTTCTCCAGTATAGCGAACACAGAATAGGATTGTCAAGAGCTAAGGGAAGCTCTGATTCAATCAGCAAGAGCGGATGGCGAGAGATTTTTCGTCGAGTCGAGGTTTGGAAAGTGCAGGCGTACTTTGTGTACGTCAAGCTTTTCGAACCGATGGATCGGCGGAAAAGCTCCGTCATACGCCGCAGATGATTGAGGCAGAGCTTCCCCAAAAACAGGACTTGCAATTTCGAACACTTCGGAGTAAAATGGAGCGTATTTTGAGACGCGGGAGGGACGGGACATGATCCTCTATGAAGATGCGCAGCTCGTCGTGTGCTGCAAGCCGCGCGGCGTGCTTTCCGCCGCGGACAGCTCCGGGCAGGAGAGCATGGCTGCGCTGCTTGCGCCGCGCACGGTCTTCCCGGTGCACCGGCTCGACCGCGACGTACCCGGCGTGATGGTCTTTGCCAAGACCCGCGAGGCGGCGGCCTTTCTCTCGGCGCACCTCACGGCCGGCAAGGAATATCTCGCACTGGCCGAGGGTGCGCCGTGCAAAGAGCCGGAGGAGCTTTATGACCTGCTGTTCCACGACCGCGCGCGCAACAAAACCTACGTCGTGCGGCGCACGCGGGCCGGGGTACGCGAGGCACGCCTGATCTGCACGCCGCTGCGCCTGCTGCCGGACGGCCGCGCCGCATTGCACCTGCAGCTGCTCACGGGCCGGACGCACCAGATCCGCGTTCAGCTCGGCTCGCGCGGCTGCCCTGTCTGCGGCGACCGGAAATACGGCGCGCAGGCCGCGCCGGGCGGCATTGCCCTCTATGCCTGGCGGCTGCGCGTGCCGCACCCGGACGGGCGCAGCCTCACGTTCTGCCTGCCGGAGGAGCTGCTGCCGCCGGAGCTGCGGGGCCTTGCGGAAGACTTGTAAATCGCGCAGTTTTATAGTATACTAATGGCAGCACCTGATAGCAGCACCGCACAATTCAGCGAAGGCCAAAGGTGTCATGACGCGGCGCTGCCTAACAAGCTCAGAACCGGCCCGCCGTGCCCGCACGGAGCGCCGGAAGCAGGAGGAAGGAATATGGCAAACAATCTCAAACGTCTGGACAGCTACCTTGTCCCCGGTAAGCACATTCACCTGATCGGCATCGGAGGCGTCTCCATGCGGCCGCTCGGACTGGTGCTGCGCGGCATGGGCATCACGGTCACCGGTTCGGACATGAACGCCTCCGTCTCCACCGACGAGCTGATCGCCAAGGGCATCGAAGTGCACATCGGCCACCGCGCCGAGAATATTCAGGGCGCGGACTGCATCATCCGCACGGCCGCCGCCCACAACGACAATCCCGAGGTCGCCGCGGCCCGTGCGCAGGGCATCCCCGTGTTCGAGCGGGCGCAGGCCTGGGGCGTGATCATGCGCGAATATAAAAACGCCATCTGCGTGTCCGGCACACACGGCAAGACCACCACGACCGGCATGCTGACGCATATTTTCATGCAGGCACAGCGCGACCCGACCGTTATGATGGGCGGCTATCTCCCGCTGCTGCACGCAGGCCACCGCGTCGGCTCCGGCGACACCATCATCATGGAGAGCTGCGAATACTGCGACTCGTTCCTGAATTTCTACCCCACCGTCGCCATTGTGAACAACATTGAGGCCGACCATCTGGACTATTTCAAGGACCTCGACGCCGTGAAGCGCTCGTTCCGCAAATTTGCGGGCCTCGTGCCGCGTACGGGCCATGTCATCGCCAACGGCGACGATGCAAATACCGTGCAGACGCTCTCGGATCTGCACTACCTCTCCTTTGGCATCGATGCGCACAACGATATCCACCCCGAGGGGCTTTCCGAGGACCTGCGCTCGTTTGACATTATCTGCTTCGGTAAGCGCTACTGCCATGTGGACCTGCAGGTCTACGGCCGCCACAATGTCTATAATGCGCTGGCCGCCGCAAGCGCCGCATGGGTCATGGGCGTGGACGGCGCGGATGTCGCCGCAGGCCTTGCCTCGTTCCACGGCGCGGGCCGCCGCATGGAGTTCAAGGGGACGTACCACGGCGCGGACGTTTATGACGACTATGCCCACCATCCCGGCGAGCTGCACGCCCTCATCGACGCCGTGGCCCACATGGGCTATCAGCGCGTGATCCTCGCGTTCCAGCCGCACACCTACACGCGCACGAAGGCCCTGTTCGACGATTTTGTCCGCGAGCTTTTTTTTTTTTATGTTTCGGTGCTGGCGGAGATCTACGCCGCCCGCGAGAGCAACACCATCGGCATCTCCTCCCGCGATCTGGCGCGCTGCATTCCCGGCAGCGTCTACTTTGAGACGCTCCCTGAGGTCACGGCCTATCTCCGCGGGGCTGCGCAGAAGGGCGACCTGATCCTGACCGTCGGCGCAGGCGACATCTACAAGGCCGGAGAGGCCCTTCTGAAGGAAGAATAACATTCAAATAAACCAACAATACCGCAGCACAAAGGAGTTTCTATGGAAAAGTATGATCTGATCATTGTTGGTGCCGGTCCTGCCGGCATCTTTACGGCCGTCGAGCTGTTCCGCCGCGGCGCACACAAGAAGATCCTGATGGTCGAAAAGGGCCAGAGCGTGGAAAAGCGCTCCTGCCCGAAGAGCAAGACGCAGAAGTGCGTGAACTGCCAGCCCTGCAACATCACGACCGGCTTCTCCGGCGCAGGCGCGTTCTCCGACGGCAAGCTCTCGCTGAACCACGAGGTCGGCGGCGATTTCCCGAACCTCGTCGGCCCGGACTTTGCCCAGTCCCTCATTGACTATACGGACCAGATCTACCTGGAATTCGGCGCGGACCCCCATGTGGAGGGCGTGTCCGACCCCGATAAGATCCGCATCATCCGCCGCCGCGCCATTCGCGCAGGCCTGAAGCTCGTCGACTGCCCCATCCGCCACCTCGGCACCGAAAAGGCGCAGGAGCTCTACCTTGCGCTGGAGAACGACCTGCGTGCCAAGGGCGTCGACATGCTCTTCGGCCACAGCTGCGTCGATCTCGTGCTCGATGGCCCGCTGTGCAAGGGCGTCATCGTGGAGCCGACGCGCGGCGGCACGCGCGAGACGATCTATGCCGACGACGTCGTCATTGCGGCAGGCCGCCGCGGCGCGGAATGGCTGGAATCCCTGTGCGCGAAGTATGACATCGCCCACCAGCCGGGCACCGTGGACATCGGCGTGCGCGTCGAGGTCCGCAACGAGGTCATGGAGGAGGTCAACAGCGTCCTCTACGAGTCCAAGCTCGTCGGCTATCCGCAGCCGTTCAAGAACAAGGTCCGCACATTCTGCCAGAATCCCGGCGGCTTTGTCAGCCAGGAGAACTATGACAAGAACCTCGCCGTCGTAAACGGCCACAGCTACAAGGACCTGAAGTCCGACAACACGAACCTGTCCATCCTGTGCTCGCACAACTTCACCTATCCGTTTAACCAGCCCATCGCCTACGCCCAGAAGGTCGGTGAGCTGACGAACATGCTGGCCGACGGCCACATCCTCGTGCAGCGCTTCGGCGATATCCTCGACGGCAAGCGCACCTGGCCGAAGGAGCTGGCGTTCTCGAACGTGCGCCCGACACTGCCGGACGCCGTCGCGGGCGACATCACCGCCGGTATGCCCTACCGCGCCATGATCAACATCATCGGCTTCATTCAGGCCATGGATCAGGTCGTGCCGGGCTTTGCCAGCTATGAGACGCTGCTGTACTCCCCGGAGCTGAAGTTCTACAGCAACAAGGTCAAGATGACCCCGGACCTCAAGACAAACGTAGCGCACCTGTACTGCCTCGGCGATTCGTCCGGCTGGACGCGCGGCCTGATGATGGCCTCCGCCATGGGCGTGCTCATGGGCCGCAAGCTCGCGGGCTATGAGGAGCCGCTGCGCTGAGGAGATCGTCGGAAAGCTCTGCGAGGCCGCCTGCCGTGCCCTGCCGTGCGTTGTAGGGGAGCGGACAGCCGGGCCCGGCGCTGCACGAACGATCCGTACAAGCTGCCGTTAAAACGGTAAAAACCAATTGCGTCTGTAGCGGCGCTCACTGCGCAGCCGTTGGCGGCTTTGCCGCCTTACGGATGCGGCGTCCCCTTTACGGGGAGCGAGCGCCTTGTACAGAGATATTCAACCGCGGAAGTGCTCTGGTACACCGCCGCATTCTCCTGATGTGTCATTCCGAGGCCCCGAAGGGGCCGTGGCAATCTCGGGAAGGCACTTGCAGTTCGCACGGGCTACCGAAAAAACGCACAAACCGATTGCGTCTGTAGCGGCGCTCCCTGAGCGCCATTGGCAGTTGCAAATTTTGAAGCAGTTCCGCCGGCCATGCAGGTTCCCAGATTTGTCATTGCGAGGCCCCGAAGGGGCCGTGGCAATCTCGTGCAGGCAGTTACGATTTCGCCGCGGCTTTCCTGTCATCCAGCCGGGTACTGCGAGATTCCCACGTCGCTTCGCTCCTCGGAATGACACGTCAGGCGGGTGCAGCGGTGCACCAGAGCGCTTGCACGGTTGAATGCTCCCCTACTGGGCGCTCAGGGGACGCCGCTACATTGGCGTGTGCGGTCGGCGATCGTGCCACGAAACCTGCAGCCTGCAAGGCGGTCACTGACCGCCGCTACAGACGCAATTGGCGCGTGCCATTTTAACGATAGCCTTTCCAAATCGGCAGTGCCTTCCCGAGATTGCCACGTCGCTTCGCTCCTCGCAGTGACAAACCTTTGGCGTTCCTCGTTTTGCTGACAGCCTGTTTCTTGCGCCGGTGCGCCGCCGGGCCCGGCTGTCCGCTCCCCTACAGTCGAAAACGAAAAAGTCCTGTGACGTTTCCAGTCACAGGACTTCTTTGATCAGCCGCAGCTTCTTCGCGCGCGGCAGGCGCTTGATGGCCGCCTCGCGGCGCAGGGCGTCCCCGCGGGTCCCACAGGCCTCGCTGTAGACCAGCTCCAGCGGGCCGCGGCCGCGCGTATACTTTGCACCGTGCCCGCTGCGGTGCGCGGCGAGGCGGCGCTCCGGGTCATCGGTCATGCCGGTGTAGAGCGTGCCGTCACCGCAGCGCAGGATGTAGACCCACCACCCGCTCACAGCGGGATATCGATGCTGACGCGGTCGGTGCGGATGGACTTGCACAGGGCGGAGACCTTCTTGTGGCGCGGGTCGTCGCGATAGCGCGCCACGTCCTCCAGCGTGTCAAAGTCCACCTCGAGCGCGGCGTCCCACGCGGCGTTCGGGGCTGCGCTGCGCGCCACATGCATGCCGCGGATCCAGTCGATCTGCTCCGGCAGTGCAGAGAGCGCCTGCAGGAACGGCTCCGGATCGGCATCCGGGCGGAATTTCCAGAATACGATATGTCGGATCATGTCTGTTTCTCCCTTCAGGAAGCCCAAAATTCATCCAAGGTCAGCTGCTGCTCCGTGAGGTAGCGCGCGGCCTCGATGCCGACGTAGCGATAGTGCCACGACTCATAGTCGATGCCGGTCACGTCCTCCTTCCCCGCGGGATAGCGAAGGATGAAGCCGAAGCGCCAGCAGTTTTCATGCAGCCAGATCGTCTCCGGCGTCTGCTCCTGCGTGTCGTCGAGGCGCTGGTTGTCCGTCGCAACGATGTCGACGGCAAGGCCGGTCTCGTGCTCGCTGCAGCCGGGCGGCATCGTCCAGCGGGCCGTCTCCTCCCGGGCCTCGTCCTCCGTCATGCCCTCGCTGACGCGGGCTTCGACGTCCTCGTCAAACAGCTGCCTCTGGCTGTCCGTGGAGCGGTAGGCCGAGGCGACCGTGAACGAGAGGCCCTCGGCCCGTCCGGCGGCCAGCATCTGCCTGAGCGGCTCATAGGCGATCGCAGCAATGGAATAGGGCCAGTCGTGCAGCTGCGTCAGCTCCGGCGCATAATCCTCCGCCAGCGGATGCGCGCGGCTCACGAGCAGCAGGAGCGGATCGTCCTTTGAGGGCGGATCGGCCGCCTGCGTCGCAGGGACGGGCTGCGTTTCCGCCGTTGTCTCCGCCGCCGTTTCGTCCGCCGCTGCGGACCCCGGCTGCGGCTCGTCCGCCCCGCAGCGCAGCAGGAGCAGCACCAGCAGGACCGCCGCGCCGAGGAGCGCAAAGCGGCCCCGCAGTGGTTTGCGGCGCTGCCGCTTCCTTTTTGTGGTTTTCCTTCGTGTTCTCTGTGGTGTATGATTCATGAGATCAACCGCCTTTCGTGTTCATTCTAGCGAATTCCCGCATCGAATTTGCAGCAAAATCGGCGGTGCGGAAAAATTCCGGGCGGGATGCCCCGCCCGGAAGAAGGATCAGTCGGATTACACAAGGGCGGCCGTGATGATGGCCATCTTGTAGACCTCGTCGGCGTTGCAGCCGCGGGAGAGGTCGTTGATCGGGGCGTTCAGGCCGAGCAGGATGGGGCCGTAGGCCTCGTAGCCGCCGAGACGCTGGGCGATCTTATAGCCGATGTTGCCGGCCTCGATGCACGGGAAGATGAAGGTGTTGGCGTGGCCTGCGACCGGGGAGCCGGGGAACTTCAGCTGGCCGACGACCGGGGAAACGGCCGCGTCAAACTGCATCTCGCCGTC
>ENA-UOJR01003035-UOJR01003035.1-human-gut-metagenome-genome-assembly--contig:-C115P-NODE-3035-length-10934-cov-13.201213_pt1 | contig 10934 bp, 8 predicted proteins | sample MGYA00242354_ERZ723901 | MGnify/ENA metagenome assembly ERZ723901
CGCGCGTCGGTGGTTCCGCGCAGACCAAGGCCATGAAGCAGCAGGCGGGCAACCTCCGCCTCGACCTCGCGTCCTATCGCGAGCTCGCCGGCTTCATGCAGTTCGGCTCGGACCTTGACGCGACCACGCAGAAGCAGCTCACGCACGGTGCCCGTATGACCGAGCTCCTCAAGCAGGGTCGTTACAAGGCGCTGGACGTCACCGAGCAGGTCGCCGTTCTCTTTGCCGGCAACAAGGGCTATCTCGACGATATGGACCTCGACGACATCGTGCCGTTCCGCGACGGTCTCGTCGATTACCTGGAGGGCGCGTATCGCAAGCTCCTCGAGGAGTTCCGCACCGCAAAGATGGACGACAAGATGGCGGCTGAGCTCGAGACCGTCATCCGCGATTATAAGAGTCAGTATCTCGCCTCCCGTGAGGCCGAGGTCTCGAGTGCCCAGGCGCTCGATGGTGAAGCAGGAGAGAACTAGGCCCCATGGCTAACCTCCGCGAAATAAAGAAGCGCATCAACTCGGTCTCCACGACCCAGCAGATCACGCGCACGATGGAAATGGTGGCTACGGCCAAGATCGCCCGCGCGTTGCAGCGCGAGAAGAACTCCGAGCCGTACGCCGCCGCCATCACCGACGTGATGCTCACGGTGGCGAAGGACTCCTCCGTCGACGTGCACAACCCCCTGCTGATCGATCCCGAGAGCTATGAGCGTGCGCTCGTCATCGTGATCAGCTCCGACCGTGGCCTGGCTGGCGGATTCAACGTCCAGGTCGAGCGTGCCGCCGAGCAGCGCATCAAGCACTTCTATCGCCACGGGGCGAAGGAGGTCGAGCTGATCACGTGCGGTCGGAAGGCGACCGAGTACTTCCGCAAGTACCCCAACAAGGTGATGGCGATCGTGGGCGAGTCCGACGACCCCACGATCGAGAACGCGCGCATCGTCGCCAACTACGTGATCGACGCGTATTCCCAGGGTCACCTCGGACGCGTGGACATCGTGTATTTCCACGCTAAGAACCGCGTCGAGCAGGTCTTGCGCCTCGAGCGCATCCTTCCCCTCGACAAGGTGGTCCTTCAGACCGCCCGCGGTCCGCGCGCAAATGAGCAGGACGCCCCCACGGGGCTCTCCTCGCCGTTCGTGTTCGTACCCTCGGCAGAGCATGTTCTCGACAAGCTCATCCCGAGCTACGTCCTCACGATCATCCATCAGGCGATGATCGACTCGGCCGCAGCCGAGCAGGGCGCCCGCCGCAAGTCGATGCACTCCGCGACGGAGAACGCCAGCGCAATCATCGCCGACCTCTCGCGCACCTATAACCGTGTACGCCAGGCTTCCATTACCACCGAGATCAACGAGATCGTGGGCGGAGCCGCTGCATTGGAGGAGAACTAATGGCAGATACCATGGCTGTGGACTCCACGCCCACCGCGGGCGTCGGGCGCATCACGCGTATCATCGGCGCCGTCGTGGACGTGAAGTTCAAGAACGGCGTGCCGAACATCTATAACGCCCTTACCGTCGACGTGGACACTCCCGTCGGCCACATCAGCACCATCCTCGAGGTCGAGAGCCAGCTTCCCGGCGACGTCGTCCGCTGCGTCGCCATGACGTCCACCGACGGTCTGCAGCGCGGGCTCGAGGTCATCGACACCGGCGCCCCCATGCAGATGCCCGTGGGTAAGGGCACCCTGGGTCGCATCTGGAACGTCATGGGAGAACCCGTTGACGGCAAGGAGATGCCCGAGGTGGACGCGTACTACCCGATCCACCATCCCGCGCCCTCGTTCGACCAGCTCACCACCAAGACCGAGATCTTCGAGACCGGCATCAAGGCCGTCGACCTTCTCGAGCCCTACATCCGCGGCGGCAAGACCGGTCTGTTCGGTGGCGCAGGCGTCGGCAAGACGGTCCTGATCCAGGAGCTCATCAACAACCTCGCCCAGGAGCACGGCGGCACCTCGGTGTTTACCGGCGTCGGCGAGCGCACCCGCGAGGGCACCGACCTTTACCTCGAGATGAGCGAGTCCGGAGTTATCGACAAGACCTGCCTGGTCTACGGTCAGATGAACGAGCCCCCGGGAGCGCGTCTGCGCATCGGTCTGGCCGGCCTTACCGAGGCCGAGTACTTCCGCGATCGCGGTCAGGACGTCCTGCTGTTCATCGACAACATCTTCCGCTTCTCTCAGGCGGGTTCCGAGGTCTCGGCCCTTCTCGGCCGCATGCCCTCCGCCGTCGGCTACCAGCCCACGCTCGCTACCGAGATGGGCGACCTGCAGGAGCGCATCACCTCGACCAAGACCGGATCGATCACCTCGGTCCAGGCAGTCTACGTGCCCGCTGACGACCTGACCGACCCGGCGCCCGCCACCACGTTCACCCACCTGGACGCCACGACGGTCCTGTCCCGTTCGATCTCCTCCCTGGGTCTGTTCCCAGCCATCGACCCGCTCGCCTCCACCTCCGACGCCCTCGATCCTGCGATCGTCGGCGAGGAGCACTACCGCGTCGCGGTTCGCGTCCAGGAGATTCTTCAGGAGTACTCCGACCTTCAGGACATCATCGCGATTCTGGGTATGGACGAGCTCTCCGATGAGCAGCGCCTCACGGTCAACCGCGCGCGCAAGATTCAGCAGTTCCTGTCCCAGTCCTTCCACGTGGCCGAGAAGTTCACCGGCAACCCCGGTGTCTACGTCCGCGTCGAGGATACGGTCCGCTCGTTCGCCGCGATTATCGACGGCAAGTGCGACGACCTGCCCGAGCAGGCGTTCCGCTACGCCGGTACCATCGATGACGTGCGCGATCGCGCTGCTAAGATGGGGGCGTAGGCCATGCCCATGCAGTTGCGCATCGTCTGTCCCGAGGAGTGCGTCTTCGAGGGCCCGGTCGCCTATGTGGCCGTGCCCTCGACTGTCGGCGAGTTCGGCATTCTGCCGCGGCATGCCAGCGAGATTTGCACCATCGACGGTGGTCGCATCCGCGTCTCCGAGGAGAAGATGGGCGTGACGGATCGCGTCTTCGCGGTGACTGACGGCTACGTCCAGGTCGCGAATGACGAGGTCATCGTCTTGGCAGAACGCGCCGTCGACATGGACAAGGTCGATCCCGACGAGGTTTCCGAGCGCATGGCCGGTTTTGAAGACCAGCTGGGGAAAATGTCGGAGAACGATGCACGCCGTGCGTACCTCTATAATGAAATCGCATGGTGCAAGCTGTTGCTTGCTCACTAACTGTGGGCGGCAATGATATTGCCACGCGCAGCACATGACATCATGCCCGGGGAGACCCGGGCATGTTTTTTTGAAAGGTAAGCTCTTGGACATCATCCGCGTTGAAGGCGGCCATGCCATCGAGGGCCGTGTCGTCATCTCGGGGGCGAAGAACTCGGCGCTCAAGCTCATGGCTGCCACGCTGCTGGCTCCCGGCGTGACAACACTCGAGAACGTGCCCAACATCTCCGACGTCCATGTGATGGGCAAGGTGCTCAAGCGCATGGGCGCGGCTATCGACGTGCTCGACGAGCACACCCTGCGCATAGACACCTCATCGGTCGACTCTTGGGAGGCCCCGTACGAGCTGGTCGCGAAGATGCGCGCCTCAACCGCCGTCATGGGCCCGCTGCTCGGTCGCTTCGGGCGCGCGAAGATCGCGATGCCCGGAGGGTGCAATCTTGGCGCCCGCAAGATCGACATGCATATCCTCGGTCTCGGCGCGCTCGGTGTCGAGTTCGATACGGATCACGGGTACATTCACGCAACTGCGCCAAGCGGGCTTGCGGGCACGTCTGTCACGCTTGAGTTCGCCAGTGTGGGGGCCACCGAGAACCTCATCATGGCTTCCGTGCGCGCTGAGGGCACCACGGTGATCGACAACGCCGCCCGTGAGCCCGAGATCGTCGACCTCGCGAACATGCTCAACGAGATGGGCGCCCGCATCACGGGTGCCGGTACCCCGGTGGTGACCATCGAGGGCGTCGAGGAGCTCCACCCCGTGACGCACCGCGTCGTGGGCGATCGCATCGAGGCCGGTACCTTCATCGTTGCCGGTGCCCTCATGGCCGGGCCCTCCGGCGTGGAGGTCGTCGGCTTCAACCCGCAGCACCTGGGCATGGTCATCAAGAAGTTCGAGACCATGGGGATTCGCATCGACCGAATCGAGGACGGCGTGCGCGTGCACCGCTGTGACTCGTTCGCCCCGGTCGATATCCAGACGCTGCCGTTCCCGGGCTTCCCCACTGATATGCAGGCGCAGGTCATGGTGCTTTCCGCCCTCGCTGATGGGAACTCCATCATCACCGAGAACATTTTCGAGAACCGATTCATGTTCGCCTCGGAGCTCGTCCGTATGGGCGCGGACATTCGCGTCGAGGGCCATCACGCGATGATCCACGGCGTCGATGGTTTCTCCGGGGCTCAGGTGACCTCTCCGGACTTGCGCGGCGGGGCGGCCCTCGCCGTAGCCGGCCTCATAGCGGACGGGTACACCGAGGTTTCCGCGATTCACCATATCGACAGGGGGTACGAGCGCTTCGTCGAGAAGCTGCGCGCCCTCGGTGCCTGCGTGGAGCGCGTCTCCGTGCCGGATCTGATCGACGACTAATAGGCAAGTGCAGGTATCTATGAGCCATCGTAAGAAGCCAATCCAAGAGGGGCGTCGCCCCTCAACGGGCGCGAGCAGCCGCATATACAGCCGTGAGAACGTGGGTCGCTATTCAGAGCGCGCCCGCCAACGCCGCCGCGGGCGCATGATCAAGCGAGGTGTGCTGGGCGGTCTGCTCGCCGTGCTTCTCGTAGGTGTCGTCGGGGTGGGCGCATGGTTCATGCGCGTCACGGGCAATCTGACGGGCAACGGTGCGCTGGGTGCCGGCATTCGCATGATCCTGAGCGATTCCGATGTCGCACGCGAGCCGTTCTACATTCTGCTGCTGGGAACCGACGGTCGTCCTGGCGAAGAGGTGTATCGTTCCGACTCGATTATCCTTGCCCGAGTCGACCCCACCGAGAAGCAGGCCACGCTCATCTCCATCCCGCGCGACACCATGGTGGTGTATAAGGGCGAGACCATGAAGATTAACGCCTCGCATTCCGTTGACGGTCCCGAGGGCGTGGTCAACGCCGTCAACGAGCTGTGCTTTGGCGGTCAGCAGAAGATCTCGCACTACGCCGAGATCAACTTCGAGGGCATGGAGCAGCTCATCGACGCGGTCGGCGGCATCGACCTCGAGGCCACGGAAGAGGTTGACGATCCGGCCCACCTCGACGTCAAGGTCGAGAAGGGCTTCCAGCACATGGATGGCAAGACGGCCCTTGCTTATGCCCGTTGCCGCTATACGTATGCCGACGGCGACTACACCCGCATGCGCCATCAGCGCCAGGTGCTTAGCGCCCTGGCTGCCAAGATCTTGAACGACCTCGACCCGACCACCGTCATGGGGACCGTCGAGGCCCTTTCAAAAGTGGTCATGACCACGCTGAGCCCGCAGGACATCATCTCTGTGGCCAATGCCATGCGCGGCATGGATGTCGCCAACAAGATGTACGTTGCCAACGTCCCGTCATATGCGGATGACACGACTTACGTGAACGGCGTGAGCTATGTCTTCGTGTACGAGGATCGCCTGGCCGAGATGATGGCCAAGGTTGACGCCGGTGAGAATCCCGAGGGGCCGCAGACGATGGGCGATGACGTCTCGGGGGCATCGACCGCGGGCGATATCATGACATCTGAGCCCAAGCAGGACTCGTCTGGTGAGACGGGAGAGTCCGGGCAGTGACCCGTCTGTTCGTCTCGGTTTGACGCCCTTTGACTCGGGAGCACCCCTGGCATACGCTGGGGGTGCTTTTTGTACATTCCCGCGCGCCGCGTGCGCGCAGAAAGGAGCACGTCATGTCGGACGTACTCGAGCGTTTTCTACGGTACGTGCAGGTGGACACCCAGTCTGCCGACGAGCATTGCGACCAGGTGCCCTCAACCGCCATCCAGTTCGACCTTGCCAACATGCTCGCCGAAGAGCTGCGTGAGCTCGGCGCCAACGACGTCGTGGTCACGGATCACGCCTATGTGACCGCCTGGATCCCCGCGAGCAAGGGTGCCGAGAGCCGTCCGCGTCTCGGGCTCATCGCCCATCTGGACACCACTGAGCAGGCTCCCGGTTTCGGCGTGAAGCCGCATGTCCTCACCTATGAGGGCGGAGACCTGGTGTGCGGCGCGGTGGACGGCGCGCCCGTCTCGATCGCCCCGGAACTGCTTCCGGCCCTGAATGACCTCGTGGGTGAGGACCTCGTCTGCACGGACGGCACCACGCTTCTCGGTGCGGATGACAAGGCCGGCGTCGCCGAGATCATGGCGACGGCCGCCCTGCTGCTGCAAAACCCGGAACTCCCGCATCCTGAGATCGGCATTTGCTTTTGCCCGGACGAAGAGATCGGTCATGGTGCCGAACTGCTCGACATCGATGCCTTCGGTTGCACCTACGCCTACACCGTTGACGGCGGCCCGCTGGGCGAGCTCGAATGGGAGTGCTTCAATGCCGCCGAGGCGGTCGTGGGGTTCCAGGGCTTTTCGATCCACCCCGGCGATTCGAAGAACCGCATGGTCAACGCCGGCGAGCTTTTCCATCGGTTCCACGGCCTGTTGCCCGCCGCCCAGCGCCCTGAATATACGGAGGGGTATGAGGGCTTTTATTACCTGGAGGGCGTGAGCGCCACCGTCGAGCACGCCACTGCTCGCTATATCATCCGAGATCATGACGCCAGGAAGTTCCAGGCAAAGATCGACCACTTGCTGTCCGCCGCAGCGTTTGTCAACGAGGAGCAGGGCCGCGAGCGCGTGACGGTGGAGATCAAGCAGCAATACCGCAACATGGCCGAGATCGTGGCGGACTACCCGGAGTTGATCGACGAGGCGAAGTCTGCATTTGCGGACGCCGGCGTCGAGGCGAACGTCATTCCCATCCGCGGCGGCACCGATGGCGCCCAGCTCTCCTTCCGCGGGCTTCCGTGCCCCAACCTGTCGACGGGCGCGTACTGCTGCCACGGCGTGAACGAGTTTATTCCCGTGCGCTCGCTCGAGACTATGGTGGAGGTGCTCAAGAACCTCGTCGCGCGGTTCGTGTAGGCGACCATCGTGCCCGGCACCCGTGGGGTATCATGGTGCAAACAAGTAGGAAAGGGAGAATGGACGCCATGGAGCATGACGTGAACGCGATGGAGCCCCATTTGACGATTGCGAATGAGGACTATCTCGAGTGCATCGTGCGCATCGAGGACGAGGAGGATGCGTGCGGCGAGGGGGGCATACGCTCCGTCGACATCGCCCAGCGCCTCGATGTCTCCAAGGCCTCGGTCAACAAGGCGATCACGGCGCTCAAGGCGCAGGGCATGGTCGAGCAGGCGCACTACGGTAAGGTGCGCCTGACGCCCCGCGGCCGCGAGGTCGGTTCCGCCGTCTGGCGTCGCCATCGCATGCTCCGGGCGTTTCTCGTGGACGAGCTCGGCGTCGAGTTCGAACGCGCCGACGCTGAGGCCTGCGAGATGGAGCACGCCCTTTCTGAGGACACGATGAAGCGTTGGCTCATGTATCTCGAGGCGTCGGGCGTAAAGATCGACGCCTAAGCCCGCAATTCCACACATCCTTACAGTTTGCTTAGATTGTCCTCATCGCGGTTGGCTCGCGACTCTTCGGGTATACCGAACATGCTTCAACGTGGCAGCCGAGTACCATGAGGGGTGCGTGCGCGCATGGGCGCGATAATTCGATTCGGGACAGATGGTTGGCGGGCTCGACGGGACGGTGACTTCACCGCGGACAACGTCGTGCGCATCGCGGACGCGACGGGTTCACTTTGGGCCGGAGCGTCGCCTGGGGCCCGGGTATACGTGGGATACGACACGCGCCCCGGCGCAGGGGAGTATGCTCGGCTTGCGGGCGAGGTCCTCGCCTCCCATGGGTTGACCGTGGCGGTTTCGGACCGGTACGTCCCCACTCCCGCCCTTTCCTGGGCGGTCGCGCGCGACGAGCGGGCAATCGGCGGGCTTATGGTCACCGGATCCCACAGCCCAAATGACTATCAGGGGATAAAGCTCCGCATGGCAGACGGGGGCGTGGGGCCGCGCGATTTTTACGAGGAGCTCCAGCTCCTGATCGAACCGGATCCGACAGACGCTCGCGGTGCAATCGAGCGAATCGACCTTCTGTCCCCGTATCTAGACAACCTGTATACGATGGTGGATGCCCAGAAGATCAGCGAGGCTGCCCTTCGCGTGGTGTATGACCCGCTGTACGGATCGGCGAGCAGGTACTTCGCGGATCTGCTGCGCTCCATGGGCGTTGACGTTACCGAGATACACGGCGCTCCAGACAAGGGGGCGGACGAGACGCATCCCGAGCCCGTCGAGCCGTGGGTGGATGATTGCGAGCGGGCGGTAATCGAGATCGGAGCGGGTGCCGGCCTATTGAACGATGGAGACGGAGACAGGGTGGGGGCCGTTGACGAGCGCGGCCGTTACGTTAATCCGCAGAAGCTCATCGCGATAATGCTGGGCCACCTTAAACTCAACAAGGGATGGACCGGCCGAGTGGTCTTGAACCTCTCGTCGTCAATATTGACCAGGCGCGTTGCGAAGGAACTTGACTGCAAGCTGTCCATCAAACCGGTTGGCTTCAACTATATATATACAGAGATGAGAAAGCGGGATGTTCTGCTGGGTGGAGGAGAAGCCGGCGGGATGGGGTTCGCGCACCATATTCCGGAGCGAGACGGGCTATTGGCAAATCTGCTGATATGTGAGGCTATGGCCGAGACCGGAAAGACCCTTGGGGAGCTTGTCGACGAGCTTGAAGCGCGTTATGGACGATTTCACTATGCACGCCGCGACCTCCGGGTTGATCCAGAGGTGATCGAGATGCTCCGCACCGTGCTGCCTGGGCTGAACCCGCCCGTGGTGGCGGGGAGGGTGCCTGTGGCGGTAAGCCATATGGATGGCCTGCGCTTTGAATTCAACGATGAGTCGTGGCTGCTTTTGCGACCCTCGGGAAAAGAGCCCGTGGTGCGCGTATATGCCGAGGCGGCGACCATAGAGTTGAGGGACGAGCTTCTTGAGGCGGGCATAGATCTTGCCCGGGGGGAATTTGCCTAACCGGCAGTTCGGCAGACGAGGCGTATCGGTCGGTAACCGGTCAAGGACCACAATATATAGTGTGAGAAACTCTGAACACCCGCCCATATGTGTGCGGAATGTGGAGACGCGAATAGTCGCCCGCGGGGCCCGCCGACTCTGGCATTATATCTCCTTGCCGCGCGGGCGGCCGAGCGAAGGCGAGGCCGGGAGACCCGCGGCGGGTACCTTGAGAACCGGATACCGCGAAGAGACGGAAACAGTGGAGACACCATTTATAAGGTGTCAGCAGTGATGTACTTTTCAAGATGTGTAAGGTCCGAGCCCTGAGGCTCGGTACCCGTTTCAACTTCCTTGAACCAGTTTACAGAACGCTAACGCAATGGATGGAATCCGAACCAGCTTCCATGCTGGTCGGGACGGGCTCACCCCGCCGAATCATGATCGCGACCGGACGCGAGTCCGGCCATCATATTGGACGGAGAGTTCGATCCTGGCTCAGGATGAACGCTGGCGGCGCGCCTAACACATGCAAGTCGAACGGCACCCACCCTCGGGTGGAAGCGAGTGGCGAACGGCTGAGTAACACGTGGAGAACCCGCCCCCTCCTCCGGGATAGCCTCGGGAAACCGTGGGTAATACCGGATGACCCCGCAGGGCCGCATGGCCCCGCGGGCAAAGCCCAGACGGGAGGGGATGGCTCCGCGGCCCATCAGGTAGACGGCGGGGTGACGGCCCACCGTGCCGACGACGGGTAGCCGGGTTGAGAGACCGACCGGCCAGATTGGGACTGAGACACGGCCCAGACTCCTACGGGAGGCAGCAGTGGGGAATCTTGCGCAATGGGGGGAACCCTGACGCAGCGACGCCGCGTGCGGGATGAAGGCCCTCGGGTCGTAAACCGCTTTCAGCAGGGATGAGACAAGACGGTACCTGCAGAAGAAGCCCCGGCTAACTACGTGCCAGCAGCCGCGGTAATACGTAGGGGGCGAGCGTTATCCGGATTTACTGGGTGTAAAGGGAGCGTAGACGGCGTATCAAGTCTGATGTGAAAGGCAGGGGCTTAACCCCTGGACTGCATTGGAAACTGCTGTGCTTGAGTGCCGGAGGGGTAAGCGGAATTCCTAGTGTAGCGGTGAAATGCGTAGATATTAGGAGGAACACCAGTGGCGAAGGCGGCCTGCTGGGCTTTAACTGACGCTGAGGCTCGAAAGCGTGGGTAGCAAACAGGATTAGATACCCTGGTAGTCCACGCTGTAAACGATGGGTGCTGGGTGCTGGGATGTATGTCTCGGTGCCGTAGCTAACGCGATAAGCACCCCGCCTGGGGAGTACGGTCGCAAGGCTGAAACTCAAAGAAATTGACGGGGGCCCGCACAAGCGGTGGAGTATGTGGTTTAATTCGATGCAACGCGAAGAACCTTACCTGGGCTTGACATGTAATGAACAACATGTGAAAGCATGCGACTCTTCGGAGGCGTTACACAGGTGCTGCATGGCCGTCGTCAGCTCGTGTCGTGAGATGTTTGGTTAAGTCCAGCAACGAGCGCAACCCCCGCCGCATGTTGCCAGCACCCCGGGTGGGCACCCATGCGGGACCGCCGGAGTCAATCCGGAGGAGGGCGGGGACGACGTCAAGTCATCATGCCCCTTATGCCCTGGGCTGCACACGTGCTACAATGGCCGGTACAGCGGGATGCGATGGCGCGAGCCGGAGCGGATCCCTGAAAGCCGGCCCCAGTTCGGATTGGGGGCTGCAACCCGCCCCCATGAAGTCGGAGTTGCTAGTAATCGCGGATCAGCATGCCGCGGTGAATGCGTTC
>ENA-UOJR01003052-UOJR01003052.1-human-gut-metagenome-genome-assembly--contig:-C115P-NODE-3052-length-10884-cov-4.745775_pt1 | contig 10884 bp, 11 predicted proteins | sample MGYA00242354_ERZ723901 | MGnify/ENA metagenome assembly ERZ723901
CAAATCGCTTTTTCCGTGCTATAATAGCTTCGCTTTAAGGGCTTAGGTTCATTGCCTAGGCCGTCACAATCCTTCATGATTTTGAATGTTTGAAAGAGAGGCAACATTATGCTGACTGTTCTTTTTGTGATTGTTTTCCTCGCCGCGTCCGTCGGTGCGATCTCCCTGCTGGATGGCCAGCGTGCCTCCCGCGAAGTGACCAACTACCTCCACGAGGAATATCACATGGTTCGCGATTATCAGCCGACCATCGCTCAGCTGCGCAACATGTAATCGATATGATTGTCGCTCCTCCCCTGTTGGGGAGGAGTTTTTTTGTTGCTCCCTCCTCCACAAGGGAGACTTTTGACTTTAAAGCGCACCCGTGAAAATTGAAAGAGTTGAATTTCGCGCACATCTTTGCTATCATGTTGGTTGATGCTATGTATATTCAAAAACGTTTCTTCCGAAAGGAGTTCTGTTTATGTCTCATATTTCCGGCATGATCCGCGCGATGTCCGCCGTGCCGCGCGTCCATCTGGCCGATCCGCAGGCCAACGTCCGCGAAATCGTCGAGCTGCTGCGTCAGGCAGACGCGCAAAACGTCCGGCTCTGCGTGTTTCCGGAGCTTTGCCTGTGCGGCTACACGTGCGCCGATCTGCTGATTCATCCGCCTCTGCTTTCCGGTTGTCTGCAAGCGCTGGACACGCTGCTGCAAGCGCCCGTGCGCGCGGCGTTTGTCGTCGGTCTGCCGCTTGAAATCGGCGGACGGCTGTATAACTGCGCCGTCGCCGTCTGCGGTGGGCGCATTCTCGGCGTTGTGCCGAAAACGCATCTGCCGGGCAGCTGCGAATTCTACGAGAAGCGCTGGTTCGAGCCGGGGCATTCCGCGCCGGAAAGCATGACGCTCTGCGGGCAGACCGTCCCTGTCGGCGGGGATCTGGTTTTCGACTGCGGGCTGTTCTCCTTCGGCGTCGAGCTTTGCGAAGATCTGTGGGTGCCCGCGCCGCCGTCGGCCAAACTCTGCATGGGCGGCGCGCTGATGATCGTCAATCCCTCCGCCTCCAACGAACTGGTCACCAAGCATCGCTATCGCTGCGAACTGATCGGCCAGCAGAGCGCGCGATGCCTGTGCGGCTACCTCTATGCGGGCGCGGGCTATGGCGAATCGACCACCGATCTCGTGTTCTCCGGCTATGCGGGCGTCTATGAAAACGGGCGCATGCTCGCACAGAATGAGCGTTTTGCCCGGCAAAGCTCCTTCGCCGTCGCCGACGTGGACGTCGAGCGGCTGCGCTTCAAGCGCCGCCAGAGCCGCACCTTCGCCGAGGACGCGCCGCAAGCCCTGCGCATCGTCCGCTTTGAGCAGGAAGCTTTTGCCGACGACCGCCTGCTTCGCGCCGTTTCGCCTCTGCCCTTCGTCCCCTCCGGCGCAGAACGCGACGCGCGCACGGAAGAAATCCTGATGATTCAGTCCACCGCCCTGCTCACCCGCATGGAACAGGTGCATACGCAAAAAGCCGTGCTCGGCGTCAGCGGCGGACTGGATTCCACGCTCACCCTGCTGGCCGCCGCCTACGCATTCCGCCGCGCGGGCTATCCCATGGAAGGGTTGGTCGGCATCACCATGCCCGGCATGGGCACAGGCAGCCGCACGCTGCAAAACGCGCTCAAGCTGATGCAGCTCATCGGCTGCACGACGAAAACCATCCCCATCGGCAAGGCCGTCGCCCAGCATTTCGACGATATCGGCCAAGATCCCGAAAAGCACGATATCGCCTATGAAAATTCTCAGGCTCGCGAGCGCACGCAGATCATCATGGACGTGGCGAACCAAATCGGCGGCCTCGCCCTCGGCACCGGCGACCTGAGCGAACTCGCCCTCGGCTGGTGCACCTATAACGGCGATCAGATGAGCATGTATAACATGAGCGCCTCCGTGCCCAAAACCCTCATTCAGCATCTCGTGCGTTACGCGGGCGGCAGACTGGGCGGCGAAGTCGTGCCTGTCGTCGAAGATATTCTGGATACGCCGATCTCCCCCGAACTCATCCCCTCCAAAGAGGGGGAACTGACCCAGCGCACGGAGGATACCCTCGGCGCATATGCCCTGCACGACTTCTTCCTCTATCACATGATGGACAGCGGCGCATCTCCGCTCAAGCTCTACCCCATGGCAAAAGCCGCGTTTAACGGCCAGTATGACGATCTCGCGATTCTCGCCGCTCTGCGTACATTCGTCCGCCGCTTCTTCACCCAGCAGTTTAAGCGCTCCGCCATGCCGGACGGCCCGAAAGTCGGCTCCGTCAGCCTTTCCCCGCGCGGCGATTGGCGCATGCCCTCTGACGCGCAGAGTATTCTCTGGATGCAGGAAGTTGAACAGCTGGAACGCCTGCATTCCTGACTTTGAAACGCCATCGAACCGCTAAATCGCCGAATTCCTCCAAACACCTTGTATATTCGCGCTCACTATGTTATTATTTTCTCAATATTTGTCGGATGTGCATTTTCATCCAAACAACACAGGAGGCGTATTTTTCATGCTGCTTGAAGGCAAAAAGGCGGTCGTGACCGGCGGCACCCGCGGCATCGGCTTTGCCATTGTGGAAACGTTCCTCAAGAACGGCGCGTCCGTCGCGCTCTTCGGCTCCCGCCAGGAGACGGTCGATAAGGCGCTGGCAAAGCTCAAGGCCGAAAACCCGGATTGGGACGTCATCGGCATGGCGCCCGACCTGACCGATTACGCCGCAGTGGACGCGGCGATGGCCAAGGTCACCGAAGCGTTTGGCCGCATCGATATTCTGGTCAATAACGCCGGCATCTCCGCGCGCGAGCCGCTGTACCAGTATGATCCTGCCGCATTCAAAAACATCATGGATTTGAACGTGACCGCCGTGTTCAACGGCTGCCGCGCCGTCGCGCCGATCATGAAAGCGCAGGGCGGCGGCTCGATCATCAACACCAGCTCAATGGTCAGTCTGTACGGCCAGCCCTCCGGCGTGGGCTATCCGACCAGTAAATTTGCCGTCAACGGCTTGACCCGAAGCCTCGCCCGTGAGCTTGGCCGCGATAACATCCGCGTCAACGCCGTTGCGCCGGGCGTAACCCGCACCGACATGGTCGCCAACCTGCCGGAAGAAATGGTGAAGCGCGTCTGCGCGCCGATTCCCCTCCAGCGCATGGGCGAACCGCAGGAAGTCGCCAACGCGTTCCTGTTCCTCGCCAGCGATCTGGCCAGCTATGTCACCGGCGAGATTTTGTCGGTTGACGGCGCGGCGCAGACCTGATGGCTTTGAGGGGTTCACCCTCTAATCCGGAAACGCGAGGTTTCCGAGCTTTCCCCTATCGTTGCATCCGCCTTTTGATAAAGGCGGATTTTTTTGCGTATGCTAAAATAACCTTCCCGGTAAAACGGGAAGGTCATTTCATTGGCATGTTGTTTTTTCCCAATCGATTATTTCGATCTTTACGAGAAGCGCCATACCGCCCTCGTTATGCCCTGTCATTGATTTTCTGTCGCATCCATTTTTTCGGGTTTTTCCAGATTTTCCTGCGTTTCTTCACGCTTGGCCTGTCTTCCGACAAGTCCTCCTGTCGAAACATCCTTAATCATCTGAGGGATATCCAGACCAACAGCCTGCTTGACGGCTTCAAAAGATTGCAACATTGTTCCTGCCGTATCGCGCGCCATCGCAGAAGCGCCACCCTCGCCAAACAGAATGATCTTTTCCGTCTTACACCCCGGAGAACGCGCTATATCCGCCGTCCACGGGGAGCACAACGCCGGTCACAAAGCTGGCCGCGCGCTCATCGACGAGGAACAGCATCGCGCCGATAAGCTCTTTCAACTCGCCGTAGCGGCGCATCGGCGTGCCGTTCACGATATGCGCGCAGCGCGGGGTCGGCGTGCCGTCCGGGTTGAACTGAAGCGCGTGGTTCTGCTCGGTCATGAAGAAGCCCGGCGCAATCGCGTTCACGCGCACGCCCGAACGCGCCAGATACGTCGCCAGCCACTGGGTAAAGTTGGAGACGGCGGCCTTCGCGCCGGAATAGCCGGGGATGCGCGTCAGCGGGGTGAACGCGCTCATCGAAGAGACGTTCAGCACGCACGCGCCCTGCTGGCCGATCATCAGCGGGGTCATGATCTTGCTGGGCAGCCACGTGCCGCGCATGTTCAGGTCAAATTCCTTTTGAATGTCGTCCGCGCCGACCTCGAAGAAGGTCTTTTCGCCCGGATCGGCCATCTGATCCTGCGGCACCATCGCGCTCTTGACCGCGCCGCCCGCCGCGTTGATCAAAATATTCAGCCTGCCGTACTTCTGCGCGATCTCGTTCTTCACGCGCAGCATCGCCGCCTCATCCGTCACATCGCCGGAAATCGCGTCCGCTTTGCCGCCGCCCGCGTTGATTTCATCCGCAACCTTTTGGCAGCGCTCCAAATTGCGCCCCAGCACGATCACCGTCGCGCCGCAGGCCGCCAGCGCCCGGCAGAACATGCCGCCGATGCCGCCGTTGCCGCCCGTCACCAGCGCAACGCGATCCGAAAGATCCACCTGAAACGGAATATCATACTGAAAAGCCATGTGATTCTCCTCCATTGTATCGTGATCTTGGGCTATATTCTGCCCGGCGTGTGAAAATTCCTGCCAAAAAACAAGCTTTATCTTGGTTTCTTTTTTATCAAAGGTCGGATGTATTTGAATATCGCTGTTTTTTCTGGATATTTTCCGTCTGCTTCGCCAATTCTTTTCCTGATTCGCCTTGTCAAAAAGTGAAAAGAAGCCTATAATGTATTTGTTTTTGTTTCTCCATTTTTGCAACAGAAAAGGTGGATGTTTTTTGAAAAAACTGCTTGTTTACATCAAAGACTTCCGGCTGGAATGCGTGCTTGCGCCGCTGTTCAAACTGCTGGAAGCCTCCTTTGAGCTGATCGTGCCGCTGATTATGGCGGCCATTATCGACAAGGGCATTCCCACGGGCGACACGGGCTTCATCGTGCGCATGTGCCTGTGGCTGGTCGCGCTGGGCGGCGTGGGTCTGCTGAGCTCCGTCACCGCGCAGTATTTCTCGGCCAAGGCGGCCATCGGCTTTTCCGCCAGGCTGCGTCATGTACTCATGCAGCATATCCAGACGCTGAGCTACACGGAGTTGGACACGGTGGGCACCTCCACGCTCATCACCCGCATGAACAGCGACATCAACCAGGTGCAGACAGGCGTGAACATGTGCCTGCGCCTGCTGCTGCGCTCGCCGTTCGTCGTCTTCGGCGCGATGATCATGACCTTCACCATCGACACGCGCTGCGCGATGATTTTCGCGGGCGTGATCGTTGCACTGTGCATCATCGTGTTCTCCATCATGCTGATTACGATTCCGATGTACCGCCACGTTCAGGGCCAGCTGGACAGTGTAACCGCCACGACGCGCGAAAACCTGACGGGCGTGCGCGTGATTCGCGCCTTCTGCAAAGAGGACGCGGAAAACGAAAAGTTTGAGCGCAAGATTCAGCTGCTCACCCGCCTGCAGCTGAGGGTGGGCCGCATCTCCGCGATGATGAACCCCGTCACCTATCTGGTCATCAACGCGGCGGTGATTCTGCTGATCAATACGGGCGCGCTGCGCGTGCAGATGGGCGCTCTGTCTCAGGGACAGGTCGTCGCGCTGTACAACTACATGAGCCAGATTCTCGTCGAGCTGATCAAAATGGCGAATCTGATTATCACGCTCACCAAGGCGGCGGCCTGCGGCGACCGCGTCGCCAGCGTTCTTTCCGTCAAGTCCACGCAGAAGGACGGCGAAAAGACCCCGGCGCTCGACGCGCCGCACGGCAGCGTCGTGTTTGACGGCGTTTCCATGCGCTATGCCGGCGCGGGTACGGAATCCGTCTCCGGCGTGAGCTTTACCGCCGCGCCCGGCTCGACCGTCGGCGTCATCGGCGGCACGGGCAGCGGCAAGAGCACGCTGGTCAACCTCATCCCCCGCTTTTACGACGTGACGGGCGGCCGCGTGCTGGTGGACGGCATGGATGTGCGCGACATCCGCAAAGAAGAGCTGCGCCGCCGCATCGGCGTTGTGCCGCAGAAGGCAATGCTCTTCAAGGGCACCATCCGCAGCAACCTCCTCTGGGGCAACGCGGACGCGACCGAAGCAGACCTGAACGACGCGCTGAAAGTCGCGCAGGCGCTCGACGTGGTCTCCTCCAAGTCCAAGGGGCTGGACGAGCCGGTCGAGCAGGGCGGCCGCAACTTCTCCGGCGGCCAGCGTCAGCGCCTGACCATCGCCCGCGCGCTTGTCCGCAAGCCGGAAATCCTGATTCTGGACGACAGCGCCTCCGCGCTGGATTACGCGACGGACGCGAATCTGCGCCGCGCCATCCGCCAGATGGAAAACCCGCCGACGACGTTCATCGTCTCCCAGCGCGCAGCCTCCGTGCGCTTTGCGGATCAGATCATCGTGCTGGACGACGGGCATGTGGCGGGTATGGGCACGCACGACGAGCTGCTCGCCTCCTGTCCGGTCTATCAGGAAATCTACGCGTCCCAGTTCAAGAAGGAGGGAAAGTAAATGGCCAAGGACAAAAAAACGCCCTCCATCGCCTCGCAGGGCGCGGTCATGCGCCGCGTGCTCCAATATATCGGCCCGCACGTCTCGCTGGTCGTGCTCTCGCTGGCGCTGTGTCTCATCAGCGTCGCGCTGACGCTGTATGTGCCGATTCTCGTCGGCCGCGCGGTGGACTGCATCGTCGGCCCGAACGCGGTGGATTTCGCCGCCCTAACCCCGATTCTGATGACCATCGCCGTCTGCATCGTCATCACGGCGGCGGCGCAGTGGGTCATGAACGCGCTGCACAACAGCATCACCTATGACACCGTGCGCGACATCCGCCGCGATGCGTTCGCGCACATTCAGAACCTGCCCCTCTCTTACCTCGACGCGCATCCGACGGGCGACACGGTGAGCCGCATGATCGCCGACGTGGACACGTTTGCCGACGGCCTGCTGATGGGCTTCACCCAGCTCTTCTCCGGCGTGATGACGATTCTGGGCACGCTGGGCTTCATGCTGACGCTGAACGCGCCGATCACGCTGCTGGTCGTGCTGATTACGCCGCTGTCGCTGCTGGTTGCCAACTTCATCGCCAAGCGAACCTACGCCATGTTCCGCCTGCAATCCGCCACGCGCGGCGAACAGACCGCGCTGATTGACGAGGCCATCGGCGAGCAGAAACTCGTTCAGGCATTCGGACACGAAGACGAGACGCTCGCCGCGTTCGACGAAGTCAACGAGCGTCTGCGCCAATGTTCGCTCAAGGCGACGTTCTTCTCGTCGCTGACCAACCCCTGCACGCGCTTTGTCAACTCGCTGGTATATGCCGCGGTCGGCTTTGCGGGCGCGCTGGCGGCCGTCAGCGGCCATCTGACCATCGGCGGCCTGTCGAGCTTCCTCTCTTACGCAAACCAGTATACCAAGCCGTTTAACGAAATTTCCGGCGTGGTGACGGAGCTGCAAAACGCGCTGGCTTGCGCGGGCCGCGTCTTCGAGCTGATTGACGAACCTGCCCAGACGCCCGACCCGGCGGACGCGGAGAAGATCGTCAATCCCGACGGCGAAGTCGCCATCGACCATGTGCATTTCTCCTATACCCCGGATCGCAAGCTGATCGAAGATTTCACGCTGCACGTTCAGCCCGGCCAGCGCGTCGCCATCGTCGGCCCGACAGGCTGCGGCAAGACGACGATGATCAACCTGCTCATGCGCTTCTACGATGTGGATTCCGGCGAAATCCACGTGGACGACCACGAGACGCGCCGCCTGACGCGCCGCAATCTGCGCGAAAACATCGGCATGGTTTTGCAGGACACGTGGCTCTCTGCGGGAACGATTCGCGAGAACATCGCCATGGGCAAACCGGACGCGACAGACGAGGAAATCATCGCCGCCGCCAAGGCCAGCCACGCGCACAGCTTTATCAGGCGTCTGCCGGACGGCTACAACACGGTCATCAGCGAATCGGGCGGCCAGCTCTCGCAAGGCCAGAAACAGCTGCTCTGTATTGCGCGCGTGATGCTGTGCCTGCCGCCGATGCTGATTCTGGACGAGGCGACCTCCTCCATCGACACGCGAACCGAACTAAAGATTCAGGAAGCCTTTGCGAAGATGATGCAGGGCCGCACGAGCTTCATCGTTGCGCACCGTCTATCCACCATCCAGAGCGCGGACGTGATTCTGGTGATGAAGGACGGCCACATCATCGAGCAGGGCAACCACGAATCGCTGCTGGCGAAGGGCGGCTTCTACGCGACGCTCTACCAGAGCCAGTTTGCGCAGTAACGCGCGTGGAACGGGGAACGGGGAACGATGGGGCGTTGCCCCATACCCCACAAGGGAACTGAGTTCCCTTGACCTTCCATATTTGATTGCTTCGCAATCAAAGGAAAACGGAAAAGAAAAGTCCGTTCAAACAAGCGCGAAGCGAGAAAGGGGTTTGGGGACTCGTCCCCAAACAGGTCTGGGCGGTAGCCCAGCGCACCCCCATTCAAAAGGAACGGCTTCAAACCGCCAAAAAACGCTTTCCATACAAAAAGCATGCGGATTTTCTTCCCCATGCTTTTTGTTTATGTTATAATCATCCCATACCATTTTCGGAGGACGCTATGGATAAGCATCGCAAGGCGCTGGAACTGGCCGGCCACGCAGGCTGCATCCTGCTCAAAAACGGCGCTGAAATCTTCCGCGTGCAGGAGACGATGACGCGCATTCTCTGCGCTTATGGCGTGACGGATAACAACGTCTACGTCATTTCAAACGGCATTTTCGCCACCGAGGGCGAAGGCACGGAACACGCGCTGAGCCTTGTGCGCCACGTGCCGCTGGGCGGCGTGAATCTGAGCCGCATCGACGCGGTAAACGCGATTTCCCGCGAAATCTGCGAGGGCCGATGGACGACGGACGAGGCCGAAGCTCTGCTGACCCGTGCCGAAACGCTCACACCCGAAAAGCCGCTCACGCATGTGTTCGCCTGTGCGCTCGGCGCGGCGAGCTTCTGCTATCTGTTCGGCGGTTCGCTGCTGGACAGCGCCGCGGCCTTCCCCATCGGCCTGCTGCTGCAAATCTATCTGTTTGCCGCCAAAAAGCGCCGCTCCGGCTTCATGCCGTATATCTGGGGCAGCGGGTTGGTGACGCTGCTCAGCGGGCTTCTCTCCGCTCTCTTTCCCGCGCTCAGCGCGTCGTGGGTGGTCATCGGCGGCATTGTGCCGATGGTGCCGGGCGTGACGTTCACCACATCCATCCGCGAGTTTTTCAACGGCGACTATCTCTCCGGCGTGATCCACTGCATCTGCGCGATGCTGACTGCCGTGTGCATCGCGCTGGGCGTGTGCGGCGGCGCCATGCTGCTGGGCTTCATGGGAGGGATTGCGCTGTGACGGGTCAAGTTCTCGCCGCCTTTCTGGGCGTGCTTTCGTTTGCCGTCCTCTTTCATGCGCCACGCAGAAGCTATCTCGCGTGCGCCGTCTGCGGTGCGGTTGCCTGGGGCTGCTATCTCCTTGCCGCGCCGCTGGGGCTGTTTCTGGCCACGACGCTGGCCGCCATCGCGCTGACGCTGCTCTCCCGCATGTTGTCCATTGCGATGAAAATGCCTTCCACCGTGTTCATCGTCACCGGCATTTTCCCGCTCGTCCCCGGCGCGGGTATCTATCACACGGCTTATGCGCTCGTCTCCCGCAACATGGAAGCCTTCACCCTGCGCGGCATGCAGACGCTCGCCCTCGCGGGCGCGATTGCGCTGGGCATTCTCATCGGCATGGGTTTCCCCAAACTGCTCGTCGAGCTGGGCGGACACGCGCTTGAAAAGCTGCCGCTCTGCCATCGGGAGGCGCGCCCATGACCACGCTCACCGACGATTTCGCCTACGAAGTGCTTTCCGTCGTCGCGGAAATTCCGGAAGGCCGTGTCGCCACCTACGGACAGATCGCGCGGCTTGTCGGCAAAGAATAAAACGCCCGACTGGTTGCAAAAATCCTGTCGCGCGCTGAATATTATGGCCATTTTCCCTGTCATCGCGTCGTCAACCACGCGGGGCGGCTCGCGCCGCACTGGCCCGAACAGGCATTTTTGCTTTTTCGGGAAGGCGTGGATTTGAAGCCCGACGGATGCGTCGATTTGAAGAAGTTTCAGTGGGATTAACTCCCTTCGCAAACCCAATAAAGTATCAATCCCCATCTTATAAGTATTTTTCTTTTTGATTTGAGCCTGCATGGTTTTATTAAGTTCAGACCATTCCTTGTTCATATCCCATTCCCTTTCGCGTTTCAATTTGATGCGTTCGATCTGTGGATTTTCTTCGGTCCCGACGCAGCCTATAATCCCAATGATATCCGCCGCGTTCCGCGTTTCATCCGATAGGACAGAACACCGTTGCGGGAGCAAATGTCATTGAAGCGGTCTAGCGGACGCATCAAACGCGTTTTTTCTCTATCCATGTCACCGCATAATCGACAAGTTCCCGCTGCCGCATCAGTCTGACAGCCGCATTGCCGATTTGCGTCATCCTGACCGCGTGCTCTTTTTCAAAATCCGCCCCAATCTGCTCAAAATCTTCGCCATCCACGAACAGGGTTTCGTAGGCCTTCTACACCCGTTTCCCGTTTTCCCAAATGGCGCTGTGCTCGATACACATATACTTTCCCGCATATTCTGCCCGCACATCCGCCAAGTGCATGGATGTGTTTTTGTTATATCCCGTTCCGAGCAAAAGCACCTTGCCATTGAGCGCATAGAGCTTTGCCAGCGGCGAGCTTTCCCCGAAAACATCGGATAAATCATGGTTTTGCGTCAGATATGCCGCGTTCTTTCCCCATGCGCAGATGGAGCGCGCCGGATGATCGCTGCGAACGCTCCCTGGCC
>ENA-UOJR01003068-UOJR01003068.1-human-gut-metagenome-genome-assembly--contig:-C115P-NODE-3068-length-10813-cov-5.814092_pt1 | contig 10813 bp, 9 predicted proteins | sample MGYA00242354_ERZ723901 | MGnify/ENA metagenome assembly ERZ723901
TAATCCCCTTGTTTTCACTTTTCAATAGTTGATTGATATTTTTTTAACATTTTTTATATTCTATTCCAGGTACATGCCTCAATTCGATTGAGAGATTTCTTGATAAATGTTAAACTTTTCTCGGTATTTATACTTATTGACATTCACATCATTATTATGTTTTTTTCAAAAAAACAATTTTGTCATTGACATTTATATAGCAATTTGTTAAATTAAAGTTGCTCATATGACTGACGGAAGTGGAATGAACCACAGGGAAATATGAGGATTTGATTATTTAGCCGACCGTCTGGGCGATTCAGCTCAGATGCCGGCTTTTTTTACGCATTTTTATAAGATTATCATAAATCAGGGCTATATAAAAGGCGTAAACATCCATCGGTTCTTCTGGCTGAACCTTTTCATATGTCTGGAATTTGCCAGAACTTTCCGGGCATAAACCGCAGCAACGCAGTGTATAATAACCGGGTCATAGGTACTATGGCTCACCCACAAGAAGGAGGAATAACCAAATGATGCAGAAAGAACAATGGCAGGGATTTGAAGGAAGACTCTGGAAAGAAGAAATCAATGTTCGTGATTTTATCCAGAACAACTACACACCTTACGAGGGAGATTCTTCATTCCTTGCAGACCCGACCGAAGCAACAAACCAGCTCTGGGGCAAGCTTCAGGAACTCCAGAAAGAAGAACGTGCAAAAGGCGGCGTTCTGGATATGGAAACAGAAGTGGTATCTTCTCTTACCGCTTACGGTTCAGGTTATATCTGCGAAGAACTGAAAGATAAAGAACAGGTTGTGGGTCTTCAGACTGACAAACCTTTAAAACGTGCATTTATGCCGTTCGGTGGAATCAAAATGGCTGAGGAAGCATGCAAAACTTACGGATATGAACCAAACCCGAAATTTCATAAAATCTTTACAGATTATCATAAAACACATAACCAGGCAGTATTTGATGCCTACACACCGGAAATGAAAAAAGCACGTCACGCAAAAATCCTTACCGGTCTTCCGGATACTTACGGAAGAGGACGTATCGTCGGCGATTACCGCCGTGTTGCCCTCTACGGAATCGATCTTCTGATCACCATGAAGCAGGATGACCTTGCAAACTGCGGATATGGCTCTATGCGTGACAACGTGATCCGGCAAAGAGAAGAGCTTGCAGAACAGATCCGCGCCCTCAAAGGCATGAAAGAAATGGCTGCTGCCTATGGATTCGATATCTCAGAACCGGCTAAGAACGCAAAAGAAGCATTCCAGTGGCTGTACTTCGGATACCTTGCAGCAATCAAGACTCAGAACGGAGCTGCCATGAGTGTCGGACGTGTATCTACCTTCCTTGATATCTACATCAAGAGAGATATGGAAGCAGGAATCCTTACCGAAGAAGAAGCTCAGGAATTAGTTGACCATATGACAATGAAATTCCGTATGGTTAAGTTCGCACGTATCCCATCTTACAACCAGCTCTTCTCTGGTGACCCGGTTTGGGCTACACTGGAAGTCGGCGGAATGGGACAGGACGGACGTTCTATGGTAACAAAGACAGACTACCGTTTCCTGCATACCCTGGAAAACATGGGACCTTCTCCGGAACCGAACCTGACTGTACTTTACACAGAACGTCTTCCGAAGAACTTCAAGGACTACGCTTCACATATTTCTATTGAAACAAGTTCTATCCAGTATGAAAATGATGATGCAATGCGTCCGGTATGGGGCGATGACTATTCTATCTGCTGCTGCGTATCTGCAACACAGACAGGTAAAGAAATGCAGTTCTTCGGAGCAAGAGCAAACCTTGCAAAATGCCTTCTTTACGCGATCAACGGTGGTGTCGACTGCAAGTCAAAAGATCAGGTAGGACCGGCTTACACACCGATCACTTCTGAATACCTTGATTATGATGAAGTAATGGCTAAATACGACAAGATGATGGAGTGGCTCGCTGGACTGTATGTAAACGTACTGAACCTGATCCAGTACATGCATGACAAATACTACTATGAAGCATCTCAGATGGCACTGATCGATACCGATGTACGTCGTACATTTGCAACAGGTATCGCAGGATTCTCTCATGTAGTTGACTCCTTAAGTGCGATCAAATATGCAAAAGTGAAAACAATCCGTGACGAAAACGGACTCGTTGTAGATTTCGAGACAACCGGTGATTTCCCGAAATACGGAAATGATGATGACCGCGCAGATGATATCGCAGTATGGCTTCTTCAGACATTTATGAAGAAACTGAAAAAGCATCACACCTACCGTGAATCCGAACCGACAACTTCTATCCTTACCATTACCTCAAACGTTGTATATGGAAAAGCTACCGGTGCTCTTCCGGACGGAAGAAAAGCAGGCGCACCGCTTTCACCTGGAGCAAACCCAAGCTACGGTGCAGAACAGAACGGACTTCTTGCTTCCTTGAACTCCGTTGCCAAGCTGCCTTACGAATGGGCACTTGACGGAATCTCTAACACCCAGACCATCAACCCGGATGCAATCGGACATACTCCGGAGGAACGCATTAACAACCTGGTAAATGTTATGGACGGATACTTCTCTCAGGGTGCTCACCATCTGAACGTCAACGTATTCGGAACAGAAAAACTTCTTGACGCTATGGAACATCCGGAAAAAGAAGAATACGCAAACTTTACGATCCGTGTATCAGGATATGCGGTTAAGTTCATCGACCTTACACGCGAACAGCAGCTCGATGTGATCGCAAGAACCTGCCACGATCGTATGTAATTACCGAACTTACACTTTTTTGCCAAACATATCGTTATGCTGAAAGTCATGCATTTTAAAATGCATGACTTTCGGCACATACAGAGATGCTGCTGGCAGCTTTTCCTGCATACTAAGGCATTTAAAAGGCTCTGCCTGATCCGCAGTTTTCCAATCACACAATGAAAAAGGAGATTTTCATATGACTCAAATCAAAGGACTTATTCACTCTACAGAAAGCTTTGGTTCTGTTGACGGGCCTGGGGTACGTTTTATTATATTTGTTCAGGGATGTCCACTGAGATGTCAGTTCTGCCATAACCCTGACACCTGGAATATGACAGATAAAAACGGCGCCACCTGGCGCAGTGCCGATGAGCTTCTTGCGCAGGCTCTGCGTTACCGCACTTACTGGAAAAATGGCGGTGGAATCACCGTAAGCGGCGGAGAACCTCTCCTTCAAATTGATTTTCTGCTGGATCTTTTTAAAAAAGCAAAGGCAAAAGGTATTCACACAACGATTGATACTGCAGGCGGTCCTTTTACCAGAGAAGAACCATTTTTCTCCAAATTCCAGGAGCTGATGCAGTATACCGATCTTCTTCTTGTTGATATCAAGCATATCGATGAAAAATCTCACAAAGAGCTGACCGGAAAAACAAATAAAAACATTCTGGATATGATCCGCTTTCTCTCCGATATCAAAAAATCTGTCTGGATCCGCCATGTGCTCGTACCGGAGCGCAGCGACTATGATGAATACTTAAACCGGTTAAATGATTTTATCCAGACACTTGATAATGTAGAAAGAGTAGAAATCCTTCCTTATCACACACTTGGTGCCTACAAATGGAAAGAGCTGGGACTTGATTATCCCCTCGAAGGGATCAATCCACCTTCGAGAGAACGTGTGGAAAATGCAAAGAAGATCCTGCACTGTTCGTAAAAGTTACTGTTCACAGTACCTGTGACCAGCAACGCATAAGACACATTTTAAAAAAATAGATGACAGCTTTCTCTTCATATTTTACCTGTAATGTGCTATGATTGGTGTAGTGTATTTAAGAGAGGAGCATTATAGCAATGAACGAAAGAATGGAACGCGTATTGGAAAAAATGAGAAAAAAAGGAATCGATCAGTTACTTGTATCTGATCCACTCAGCATCCGCTTTTTAACGGGCATCATGGTACATCCAGGGGAAAGATTGTACGCTCTGCTGCTTCGTACAAACGGAAAGCACACCATGTTCTTGAATTATCTGTATTATGTATCTGATACAGGATTTGAAGAAGTATGGTTCAGTGATATGGATGATCAGATCGGGGTTCTGACAGAACATATCGATACCAAGGGCGTAATCGGTATCGACAAAGCATTTCCTGCTCGTTTCCTGATCCCGCTTCAGGAACGCTGCCCGGAACTGAAAACGATATGGGGATCTGACTGTGTAGACGGTGTTCGTGCTGTTAAGAATGAAGAAGAAATCAAGATCATGAGACAGGCATCTGTAATCAATGACATGGTTATGGAAAGAGCTGCTGCCTACATTAAAGAAGGCATGACAGAAAAACAGATTGCTGATTTCATTGAAGCAGAATACTACAAAGAAGGCGCAACAGGACTCAGCTTTGATACGATCGTATGCTTCGGTGCTAACGCTGCTGACCAACATCACTCACCAAGCGAGACAAGAACTTTGAAAGCCGGAGAATGCGTTCTGATCGATATGGGATGCATCTGGAACGGTTATTGCTCAGATATGACAAGAACCTTCTACTGCAAGAGCGTAGACGAAGAACAGGCCGCAATCCATGACCTTGTTCGTACAGCGGTTGAGAAAGCAGAAGCCATCATCAAACCAGGCGTACGTTTCTGTGATATCGATGCGCAGGCAAGAGATCTCATCGGCGAAGCAGGATACGGAGAATACTGGAAGATTCGTCTTGGACATTTCATCGGCCAGGAAGACCATGAATACGGTGATGTAAGCCCGATCAACAAGAACGTAGCTGAACCGGGTATGATCTTCTCGATCGAACCGGGAATCTACATCGAAGGCAAATACGGTGTACGTATCGAGGACCTCGTTCTCGTAACAGAAGACGGATATGAACTTCTTAACGTAGTAGATAAAAAATACAGAACAGTTGGTTAATTGTTCTTCCATTACTTCAATATAGAACCAAAAAAGGCACGCATTACTGCGTGTCTTTTTTGGTCAACCCCTGGATCGCGTTAACAATTTCCATATACGTTTCTTCGATTGCATCCTGTCCGGGAACCCCACGTAAAAGTGTATTTCCCTTCTCTACAGCTGCTTTCAGCTCATTTACGGATTCATCGGTATAGGTCTCTGTATTAATAGATTCTGTGTTGTCAATTAATGCTTTTAACTGCGTCTTGTCTAACTTCTGTGGTGTGATGGTAATTGTATCGCCAACTTTTTGTGTGGTATTCTTTCCCCCACTCAAATTTTGCCGTACAAAATAAATACCTCCACCAATCACCACACATGCAAGAAGTATGACAAGAACAGAACCTATCTCTGTCCCGCGGTCACGATGAGTTTTCTTTGGTCTTTTTGCGATAGTTGGATTCGTATGCTTATTCATATAGAAATATCCTTTATAAACTTCAGGTAGCTGGGAGAGAACTCACAGCCACCTGATTAAATTCACATCATCTGTGCTTATTGCTAAGACCAGATTATGCGTTTCTTCTTCTGAAGAATGCTACAACTGCTGCAACACCTGCAATAAGAAGTGTTGCTACGTATACGAATACGTTGCTATGATCACCAGTCTGAACTGTATCAGATTTTTGCTCATTTGCTTTCTTAGCAGATTCCTTCTTGTTTGTCTTTTTGTCATCTTTTGCTACTGTTGTAGATGTTTTGTCATCTTTCTTGTTCTCTTCAATTGAAGTACCCGGTTTTTCTTCTGGAGTACTTGGTTTTGAAGGATCAACTGATGGCTGATCCGGATCAACCGGAGTTTCATTCTTTTCAAGAACAGCTGTTACTGTGTAGTCATCAGCTACTCCGTATGGGAATGCGATTGATGTTGCATTTGCATCAAGGTTGTAGATTTCTTCGCCAGCTTTGTTTGTTACTTTCCAGCCTTTGAATGTGTATCCATCTTTTGCTACTACTGTCGGAAGGAATCCAAGGTTGTATTCTGCTTCCTGAAGATTTTTGTTATCAAGCTGTGTTGCTTCTCCGTATCCTTCGAATGATCCTTCGTTTGAATCGATTACAACTGTTGCATTTGCTACTGCTACTTCTTCTTCATTCTTTTCAAGAACAGCTGTTACTGTGTAGTCATCAGCTACTCCGTATGGGAATGCGATTGATGTTGCATTTGCATCAAGGTTGTAGATTTCTTCGCCAGCTTTGTTTGTTACTTTCCAGCCTTTGAATGTGTATCCATCTTTTGCTACTACTGTCGGAAGGAATCCAAGGTTGTATTCTGCTTCCTGAAGATTTTTGTTATCAAGCTGTGTTGCTTCTCCGTATCCTTCGAATGATCCTTCGTTTGAATCGATTACAACTGTTGCATTTGCTACTGCTACAGCCGGTGTTTCTTCAACTTTTTCAAATTCAGGTGTAATTGTTACATAACCAACATTAGATCCTTCTGGGAAATGTGCAAGTCCTGTCACACCAAATGTTTTAGCATCTGCATCCCAATTCTGTGTTTCAGCGCCTTCAACTTTCCATCCAGTAAACTTGTATCCATCATTTGCTTTTACTGCCGGAATTTCAAACTGCTGGTCTGTGTCTGCAGGAATATTTTTGAAAGAAACAACTGTTGATGGTGCATAATCCGGGAATGATCCTTTTTCTGAATCAATAATATTGAAATATACTTCTACTTTTTTTTCTTCAGCTGGTTCTTCTTTAGCTTTTACATTAACATTAACATCTGCATCCTTACCATATTCTACAGAAGTACTCCACTTATCATCTGCAAGTTCGTATCCTTTTGGAATTGTAAGATCTTTTGCAGTAAACTCAGCGCTTTCTCCAACTTTACCATTCTTTTTAATGGTCTGGATATTATCTTTAATATAATTGTCTGAATTTACATCAACGTAATGTACACGTAATTCAGCATCTTTTTTCTCTACTGCAGCTTCTTTTTCTTTGAATGTCGCCTCGAATGTCACATATCCATCATTCTTGTCTTTTTCATAGAATGCTAATCCTGAAACATAAAATGTTTCTGACTCTGGTAACCAATCTGCTTCATTAGCTCCACTAACATGCCATCCAGTAAATTCATATCCTTCTTTTGCTTCCACTTTCGGAATAGGATGCGCGTCTCCGTCAGTTTCATCTAAATCATAAGTTACTACTTTAGCTCCAGCCGGGTCTGTAAATTTTCCTTTTTCAGGATCAACATTGAAAGTAACATGAGCAGTTTTCTTTATCTCTACTGGTTTAATAACTGCTTGAATAGCTACAAACTTTGAAGTACCAGCAGCTCTTACAATATCCTCATAATGCATTTGGGCAGTAGCATCAAAAAACGTATCATTAATTGTCCATCCCTTGAGCTCATATCCCTCTTCAACAGTAAGTGTTGGTGGCGTGATAATATCACCGTTCTTCATATCTTTAGTTAAATAGTTTTGTCCGTCTGCATCCTTTGCATGATCCCAGTAATTGAAAGTTACTGTAATTTCAAATGCTTCTTCATCTGTAGCAACAGTTGTAGCAGAACTATTGTTATCAGCCGCAACAACCGGTACAGCATTTACTCCAACGAGCATTACTGCGACAGAGAACGCACATGCCTGCTGAAGTACTCTTCTCTTTTTCATCTCTAATTTCCTCTCTTTCTCATCTTAAAAAATTATATGCTTTTTTGCATACGTACCCCATTTTGGTTATTATAAGTCTTAATTTTTAAGAAGTCAACAGTATTATCTCTTTTTCTAGGACTTCCTGGTCTTTTTAACATACTTTTTTCAAAACATTTTATTTTTTCTTTTCTTTTTCAAAACAATTAAATGTTTTATTAACACTTTCACTATAATAGTGGGTTTTTAATGTTATTTCCCCTATTTTTCAGTATTTTAATAGGTAAATTCTTTATAAATAATACGATAAAAAAACAAAGTTTTCAAAATTGCGTATTCTTATCTTATTTCTATATAATAAGAAATTAGTAAATTTGAAAGGAAACCGTTTTCATGAAAGATATTGGCAAGATTCTGAAATATGCCCGTGAGAATAAAAAATATACACAAAAACAAGTAATGGAATTAACCGACATCCACAGGAAATCGCTTTCTGGTTACGAGAACAACGTTGCCGAGCCAGATCTATCAACCTTTGCGACTCTTGCCAATCTCTATGGTGTTTCTGCCGATGAAGTATTAGATATTGGTGGAAAAGCTTCTTCCGACTCTCTGCCTCAATGTGAATTCCAGGTTCTTTCTTTATTTAAAGAACTTGACCCCAAACATCAGGAAGAACTCCTGATTCAAATCACCGCACTTGTCAGATTTTTGCATACAAAAAATATGGCGCCGCAAGTTTCACAATTCCTATTTCGTTAGAGATCATAAGCGGAAAGATTAAAGTTTAGAGATTAAAGTTTGAATATGATAGCACATGTGTATCTTTAATTTTAAGACTTTTTGATTTATTGGTATTTTTTCTAAGAATTCTACTCTTTTTAACGTCTATTTCTTATATAATAGCACTAGTACATACCACTTCACTTATATTATATATGAAATCTTCGAAAGGACGATCGCCCATGGAACATATAGGAGAAATTCTCCGGACAGCACGTGAAGATAATTTTTATACTCAGAAGAAAGTAATGGAACTGACCGGTATCAACCGCAAGACTCTGTCCGGCTATGAGAACAGTGTAGCTGAACCAGATCTTGACACATTTGCCAGATTACTCCGCTTATATCAACTTTCTGCGGATGAAGTATTAAGAATTAAGACTTCTACCCCCCTCGCATTTTTCCCTTTCGCGCTGCGAATGAAAAATGCTTACTCTTTTCCAAAAATTTGACACCAGCCACCAGGAAGAGCTTTTGATTCAGTTTCAATCTCTCGCAGACTATCTCGATAAAAAATCAAAATAAATTGTCATTGCTTTTTCCTGCTCTGACCATTTATAATGAACTTATACGATGGTTGAAGGGGGAACATTTTCATGAAAGATATTGGTAAAATTCTGAAAAACGCCCGTGAGAATAAAGAATATACCCAGAAACAAGTGATGGAATTGACCGGTATCCACAGAAAATCTCTGTCCGGTTATGAGAATAACGTTGCCGAGCCGGATCTCTCCACTTTCGCAACCCTTGCCAATCTGTATGGCATCTCTGCAGATGAAGCTTTGGAAATTGGTGAACCGGATCCTTCTGTTTCTTTGCTTCGTTTTGAATTCCAAGTTCTTTCTTTATTTAAAGAACTCGATGCAAAGCATCAGGAAGAACTTCTGATCCAGATCACCGCACTCGTCAGATATTTAAATGCAAAAAATATGGTGCCGCAAAATCATCAATCCAGATAATTTTGCGGCACCACCGATTTATACATGTAAATTCTTTTCCATTTCCTGACGCATTTCTTTTCCCTTGAAAAGCACCAGTCCGATCAGCATCAGCACGCCCATCCCAATTGAAATCACAGACGGAAATACAATTCGTACCTTACCAGTCAGCAAAAAGATAAATGGTAAGATCATTCCGTAAAGCGCCGCCATCACAAAGTACACCAGATAGTCCTTCGCCTGACGGTAATACACCCTCGATATGATCAGCATCGAAATCATAATCAAGCCACTGACTCCCGGAAGCACAAAGTCAATCGACCAGCCATGCCAGCCGGTCAGCCAGTCCCAGATAATACAGCCGACTGTCACAATGATCAGCTGCCACATGGCATTCTTCAGCAGATTGTACCGCTTGAAGAAACCGACTGCGAGCGCCAACCACATACTGAACGCACCGCCGCACACAAACAGTGACAGATGGAAATTCGTATCAATGCTATAATCCACTCCCAGTGCCGCCACAATCGCGATCATGCAAAGAAATGTAAATATTTTGAAAATCTGCATTCCTTTCGCTTCTGTCATCACACTTTCCGGATACTCCACTTCAAGGATCTCAGGCTTTACTTCCTGCTCTTTCAGAATCTGGAAAAAGTTGTCCTTGATCGCATCACAGTCATATCTGGACGTAAATCCCAGATAAATCTTATCCCGGAAAGAACACATGCAAAGCTCTACCTTCGGCGTACTTGTATAAACACCAAAATACCTGATATACGTCTCATAGCTTTCCGGCATCCGGATGATTCCCATGTTGGAAAAAATAGCGGTCACATCACTTTCTGCCGTCCTCGCCCCGATATTGATACAGACATTTTTCAGTTCCAGCGGCGCAAATTTCAGGATTGGATGCACCTGCAAGGCGAAGTAATCGTTCATCCGCTTCTCCATCTTTTCCGCTGTCAGTTCTTCTTTAAAGCATGCATTTACTTTTTGCACAACATCTGTGAACTCTTCTTTTCCACCCTGAAAATGATATCCCGGTTCGATCCAGTTGAAGAAATTGAGCATTGTATTGGTCGGAAAGAAATTACGCAGATTTACCGGAACCATCAGTACAACCGGCTTGCTTTCCTGCCGTCTTGTCATTGTCCGGTGAATCGCACACAGATATACCGCAGTCAGAAATACCGTCATCGATACACCATAAGTCTTTGCCTGATGCCTCAGTTCTTCGACCGGAATTTCTGCCTCTGTCGTCTGCAGGCTTCCAAGCTCGCGCCGGTTTCCGCGAAGCTGATGCGCTGCCGGTTTTTTCTCCTTTTTGCGGTCTGCCTGGTGGGAATAATATCTTTCAAATCCATCTGCTTCCTGATCGAAAAGGCTCTCCGAATACTCTGACAGAACCACATCCTCCAGTCCATCCTCATGATGTGCCAGATACAGATAATTTTTCACCAGCACCCGTACAAATACACTGGCACCGGTTCCGTCCGTCAGCACATGAAAGACCTAAAAATTGATTCTCTATTTGTATTAA
>ENA-UOJR01003069-UOJR01003069.1-human-gut-metagenome-genome-assembly--contig:-C115P-NODE-3069-length-10809-cov-21.168588_pt1 | contig 10809 bp, 9 predicted proteins | sample MGYA00242354_ERZ723901 | MGnify/ENA metagenome assembly ERZ723901
TGCTTGAACAATTTTTACTTCAAAATATTGTCTAACTTTTGGGGGTCACTTCAAATCGACTGCATGCCTTTTATTATTGTTTTTGTTTAGAGTTGCTTCTTTGCAAAGAAGCAACTAAACCGTACTCTATCAACGGCTGCCCTTATCGTAGGGGATGCCCTCGGCCTTGGGGGCCTGAGAGTTCTTGGAGGTGAAGATCAGCACGATCATCGTGACGATATACGGCAGCATCTGGTAGAAGTTGGAGATCTCCTTAACGCCATCGAACTTCGGCAGGAAGGACAGCGACGAGCTGTAAGCCGCGATGACCTTAAACAGCGCAAAGAACACCGAGGATGCCAGGATCGGGAACGGTTTCCAGTTACCGAAGATCATAACTGCCAGCGCCAGGAAGCCATAGCCGCCCACGTCGGAGTTGAAACCGGAACCGGCTGCCACCGTGTAGGCCAGACCGCCGATGCCGCCCAGGAAACCGGAGATCAGCACGCCAGCGTAGCGCATCTTGTAGACATTGATGCCCACAGAGTCCGCTGCCTGGGGATGCTCACCGCAGGCGCGCAGGCGCAGGCCAAAGCGGGTCTTGTACATGACGATATAGGCCACGATAAACAGGATGACGGCGATGGGGGTAGTCAGGTAGAAATACTTGAAGATCAGGTTGTTCCAGAAACTGGGGCCCTCCACCGGGGCGAGGCCGAAAGTTTCGCGGGTGATGCGCACCCAGCTGGGGATGGCGATGGTGGTCAGGCCCTGGCCCTGGATGGCCCAGGTCATAACGACTGCGAAGGCCGGGGCGAACTGGTTCAGCGCCGTGCCGCCGATGGTCTGGTCAGCTTTCAGGTTGATGGCAGCAAAACCCAGGAAGAAGGAGAAGATCACGCCGGTCAGGCCTGCCACCAGGATGGCAACCAGCATGGCCAGCTGCGGATGTGCCGGACCGAAGCCGCTCTGGTCAAACGCCTGCAGGGTGAAGCAGGCAAACAGAGCACCGATGATCATCATGCCTTCCAGCGCGATGTTGATAACGCCGGAATGCTCACTGAACATACCGCCCAGGGCGACCAGCAGCAACGGCACCGCAAACAGGACGGTCAGGCTGATAATGTTAGCAGCGATCATCATTTGGCAGCGCCCCCTTTCTCTTTACGGCCGGAAACCGCCTTGGCGATCACGCCGCGCATCAGCAGGGCGAAAGCCGCCAGATAGATGATGACAGCGATCACGATGTCGATCGTCTCGGAGGAGTAAGCCGGCTGCATGGCAGCGCCGCCCACCTGGATGTAGCTGATGAACAGCGCCGAGAAGATGGTGCCGATGGGGTTAGAGCTTGCCAGCAGCGCAACGGGGATGCCGTTGAAGCCCATGCCCAGGATGGATTTTTCGATAACGTACTGACCCGTGCCGGCCAAGTAGTAGATGCCGCCGCCGATGCCGGACAGCGCACCGGCGATGACCATGGACAGCACGATGTTGCGCTTGGCGTTGATGCCGGCGTACTGGGCAGCGTCGCGGCTGAGCCCGCAGGCTTTCAGCTCATAGCCGAAGGTGGTCTTTTGCAGCACGACCCAGACGATCAGCGCGAAGATGATGGTCAGGATGATGCCGATGTTGATCCAGCTGGAATTACCGAACAGCCCGGCGAACGGGCCCTTGGGCAGGATGGCACCGGGGTTGGCGGCAGACAGCGCCGCGGTACGGTCCGAGTTGGAAGCGCCCCAGCCGGAAGCCAGCATCTTGGGCGAGTTGGCCAGAATCAGGTTGACGAGGTACATGCCGATCCAGTTGAACATGATGGAGGTAATGACCTCGTTGACGTTAAAGTATGCCTTGAACAGGCCGGGGAAGATGCCCCAGATCGCACCGCCGATGGCCGCTGCCAGCAGGCAGACGAACCAAGGCAGCTGAAACTGGATGGCGCACAGCAGGGCGAAGAACGAGCCCATGGTGTACTGGCCAGGTGCGCCGATGTTGAACAGGCCAGTCTTGAATGCAAAGCCGACCGACAGGCCGCACATCATCAGCGGCGCTGCCTGATATAATACCTTGCCAAGCTTGTCCATGCTGGCAAAGCCGGTGGTCATCATGGCCCTCATGCCTTCCAGCGATGCGCCGGGGTTCAGCACCACCAGCAGGATAAAGCCCAGCACCAGGCCGATGACGATGGACAGCAAACTTGCCAGAACGCCTACCACGCCGGGGTTCTGCAAAAGCGGCTGTTTGGATTTTTTACTCATGCTTTCGCCTCCCCTTGCTTTTTAGCGCCTGCCATGTACAGGCCCAGTTCCTCAACCGTCGTGGTCTTGGGATCGAACTCGCCCACGATCTCACCCTCGTACATAACAAGGATGCGGTCGGACAGGTTCATGACCTCGTCCAGCTCCAGGCTGACGAGGAGAACAGCCTTGCCTTTATCGCGCTCGGCCACGATCTGCTTGTGGATATACTCGATCGCGCCGACGTCCAGGCCGCGGGTGGGCTGGACAGCTACCAGCAGGTCGGGGTCTTTATCGACCTCGCGGGCGATAATGGCTTTCTGCTGGTTGCCGCCGGACATGCTGCGGGCGATCGTGATGGGACCCTGGCCGCTGCGCACGTCGTACTGCTTGATGAGGCGCTCGGCATAGTCCATGACAGCACTTTTTTTGATGAAGCCGTGGTTCTGGAACTCTGGCTGCCAGTAGCGCTGCAATACCATGTTGTCGGCCACGGTGTAGTCCAGCACCAGGCCATGCTTGTGGCGGTCCTCCGGGATATGGCTCATGCCGTCCTTGGAGCGCTCACGGATGGGGGCGTGGGTGATGTCCTTGCCGTTGAGCTTGACCGTGCCGCCGGTGACCTTCTCCAGGCCGGTCAGGCCATAGATCAGCTCGGTCTGGCCGTTGCCTTCGATACCGGCCACACAGACGATCTCCCCTGCGTTGACCTTGAAGCTGACGCTGCGGACGGCGTTGTTCTTGTGCACCTTGCTGGGCACGACCAGGCCGTCCACTTCCAGGATGGTCTTGCCCGGCTTGCAGGGGGCCTTGTCGACGGCAAACTGCACGTCGCGGCCGACCATCATGCGGGACAGTTCCTCTTTGGTGGTGTTGGCAATATCCACGGTACCGATGCCGCGGCCCTTCTGCAGGACGGTGCAGCGGTCGGCAACCGCCATGATTTCATTCAGCTTGTGGGTGATGAACAGGATGCTCTTGCCCTCGGCCTTGAAGCCGCGCATGATCTCCATCAGCTCGTCGATCTCCTGCGGAGTCAGAACCGCCGTAGGCTCGTCGAAAATAAGGATCTCGTTGTCGCGGTAGAGCATTTTGAGGATTTCGACACGCTGCTGCATACCAACGGAGATGTCGCTGACCAGCGCATCAGGGTCGACTTTCAGGCCGTACTTCTCGCTGAGCTGCATGACCTTTTTGCGGGCAGCGTCCTTTTGCAGGAAACCATGGCGGGTATCCTCGACACCCAGGATGATATTGTCAAGAACGGTAAAACATTCGACTAGCTTGAAATGCTGGTGCACCATGCCGATGCCAAGCGCGTTGGCGTCGTTAGGGTTCTGGATCTTGACCTCTTTGCCATTTTTCTTGATAACGCCTTTTTCCGGCTGATACAGACCGAACAGTACGCTCATCAGGGTAGATTTACCGGCGCCGTTTTCGCCCAGCAGCGCATGGATCTCGCCTTTGCGCAGCTGCAGCGTGACATCGTCGTTGGCCTTGATACCGGGGAACTCCTTGGTGATGTGCAGCATCTCGATAACGAAATTATCTGCCAATCGGTACACGCCCCTTTCTGTTTTCATAGTATATTAACTTATATTTATTATATAAAAAAATCGCGTATTGTACAAGAGAAACTGCGTAAAAAGCGAAAAAAAGTTGGAGAAGGTGTACTTATTGGTGCGGCTGAAGCAGCCATTCCTCAGTCGCCTGCGGCGACAGCTCCCCTCCAAGGGGGGAGCTTTTAGCCTCTTCTTGAGGGAAGGTGGTGCGCAGCGCCGGAAGGCTGGCTACTTTAGCAGAGTATTTCCGTAGGGGTCGATGCTTACATCTGCCCCTACAGGTTCAACTTACTCTTATATATAAAAAACCGCCCCGCGCGGTTAAGCACGGAGCGGTTGACTTATTCAGTTATGAATTAGCCCTGGTAGTCCACGGTCACGTTGGTGACGGAAGGAGTAACAGTGGTATCGAAGCTGTCGTCGATGGTCAGGGTGCCGTCAACGATGGAAGCATACATAGCGTCGTACTGCTCCTGGGTGAACTTGTTGAACTTGCTGGTCTCCATGGGCAGGCCAACGCAGTTCTCGGCAGCGCCCAGCTTGGTCTCCTTGCCGGCGTAAGTCTCGGTGAACTTCCAGCCATTGTTCATGGAGTCGGTCAGAGCCTCGTTCACGGACTCGGCCAGGCCCTTCATGGCAGAGGTGATAACGGTGTCGTACCGGCCGGACTGGTCGACGTCAACGCCGATCATCTTGCCGCCGTTGGCCTGAGCAGCAGCGTCGCAGCTCTCGCAGACGGGGCCGCCGCAGGCAAAGACGACCTCGGTACCCTCAGAGTACCAGCCGTCCATCTTGTTCTTGACCTCATCGGTAGCAGCGAAGCCGCCGGAGTACCAGTACTTGATGTTGACATCGTCAACGCCCAGCTCCTTAGCAGCAGCATCAGCGCCCTGCACGAAGCCGTAGCCGTAACGGATAACAGCGGGAACGGCCATGCCGCCCAGGAAGCCCAGCTCTTTGTAGCCGTCGTAAACAGCGGCGTAGCCAGCCAGATAACCGGCCTGCTCTTCCTTGTAGGTGATCAGAGCGGTGTTCTCAGCGGGGGCAGTGTCGCCCAGGTTGGCGGTGGAAACGTCCAGAGCCAGGAACTCAACGTCGGGGTACTTGGCCTGAGCCTCAGCGATAGAGGAACCGAACAGGTAGCCGGCAACGACGACGGCCTTAGCGCCGTCATTGACAGCGTTGTCCATCTGCTCCAAACGGGCAGCGTCGGAGTCCTCGGTAGGACGATAGTAGTTAGCGTTCAGGCTGTTTGCAGAGCAGAAGTCCTGCACGCCCTGCCAGGTGTACTGGTTGAAGGACTGGTCGTCGATGTTGCCAACGTCGGTAACGAAAGCGACGTCGGTCTTGCTGCCGGAAGCAGCAGCCTCAGAGGTAGCCTCGGTGCTGGTAGCAGTGCTCTCGGCAGTGCTGGCGGAGGAACCGCCGCAGGCAGCCAGAGAGAGGGCCATGCAGCCGGCCATCGCCATAGAAATAAACTTCTTCATGGTGTAAGCTCTCCTTTGTCATGGAACCAAAAATGGTTTTTTCAGGGCAGGGGCCTTCCCTGCCACAGTAGTTTCAGTATACCGCATTTTGGCGGGCATTTCAACGCAATAATAATCACAATTTCATTACAAAATGCAATTTTTGCGTTGTTTCATCAGTTTTCCTCCTCCACCGTCACGTTGGGGGTGTCGGGCAGGGTGTTCATGTCGGCGTAAGCGTCCACCTTCAGGTCGCTGTTGCGCAACTGGGTGTACAGGCGCTCATAGTCGTGCTGGCTCAGCTCGGCAAAGCGCCAGTGGGGGCCTGCCAGGGCCACGGCGCCGGTGGTGTAGCCCACCTTTTCGCTTTGGCCTGCCGCAGTCTGGTCCCAGGCGGCATTGCCGGAGAAGAAGGCATACAGTTCCTGCTGCACGGCGGAGTTATAGCACTTGATGGCACTGCCCAAGATCAGGTCCGAGGAATCGTTCTGGTCATAGTCGCTGGCCATCACGCGGACCTCGTTGCCGCTGGTGGTCTCCTTGGCGGCGTCGATAGCACTGGCGATCAGGTTGCCGCCGTTGACGAAGAGCAGCGTGGTGCCGTTGTTGCACCAATCCAGCATGCGGTTGGTGGTGTCATCGCTTGCGCTGTAGCTACCGGCAAACCAGGTGCGCAGATCCACCGTAAGGCCCTGCTGCTCGGCCGCATACTCGGCCCCCTGCAAAAAGCCGGTGACGTAGCGCACCACGCCGGGGATCTCCTCGGCACCGATAAAGCCCAGCTGGGTGTAGCCGTCCGTCACGGCGGCGTAACCCGCCAGGAAACCGGCCTGCTCCTCCTGGAAGAGGACACAGTGGACGTTGGACTCGGTGGTATAGTTGGTGTAGCTGCTGTTGTGGGGCTCGCCGTCAAACAGCAGGTAGTGTACGCCGGGGTAGTTGTTCTGGATGTTGAACAGCGCCTGGGCCATGGCCTCGCCGCGGCAGACGACCAGCGCCGCGCCGCTCTCGGCGGCTTCACGCAGGGCGGCTTCGGCCGCCTCCACCGAGGTATCGGCGGCAGTGTGGTTCTCGGCCGTGTAGCCGTAGGTGCCGGCAAAAGTCTGGATGCCCTTCCACAGCAGGGTGTCGGCGCCGTCGTCCAGGCTGGCCTGCTCGGCCGCCAGGGCGATGGTTGCCCCGCCGGGCAGGGTGGCAGACTCGCCGTTTTCGTCAACCGGGGCCGTGAAGGTATAGGTACTGTCGTCCATCGGCACCGTGAAGGTCACCGTCTGGCTGCCGGCCTTGCTGCTGCAGGCGCACAGGCTTACCGCCAGCGCCAGGGTCAGGACCAGCGCAATGAATTTTTTCATGGGATTCGGGAAACTCCTTAACATAGGTTTAATCGAGGTTCGCCGGGCCGAAGCCGTAGGGCAGCAGTTCACCCAAGGTCGTCACGATGTAATCGTCCTCGCTCTTGGCCATGATAACGGTCAGGCTCGGGCCGCCGAACTCAAACAATGCCTGGCGGCAGACCCCGCAGGGGCCGGTGACAAGGGTGTTCTTCTCCCCCACCTTGCTGCCCACGATGGCAATCGCGGTAAACTCCCGCTCACCCTCGCTGACCGCCTTGAACAGGGCGGTGCGCTCGGCACAGTTGGTGGGGGTGTAACTGGCATTCTCGATATTGCAGCCTTTGTAGACCGTGCCGTTTTTGCCCAGCAGCGCCGCGCCCACATGGAAGCGGGAGTAGGGCACGTAGGCAAACTTCTGGGCTTCAAAGGCGTCGCGGATCAGGCTTTGGATCTCTGCTTTTTCCATATTACTTCTCCAAATAAGCGTCCACGCCCAGGGCCACCTTCATCATTTCGGTAAAGCTGGTCTGGCGCTGTTCGGCGGTTGTGATCTCGGGAGAGACGAAGCTGTCCGAGATGGTCAACAAGCAGGCGGCGCGCTTGCCCAGCACCTTGGCATTGTGGAAAAGGGCGAAGCTCTCCATCTCGACGGCCAGGCAGCCTTTCTCGTCCCGCAGCTTTTCCCAATAAGTCGGCTTGGCATCGCTGGGCTGGCGGTAGAACACGTCCGAAGAATGGATGTTGCCCTCGATCAGAGGAATGTTCTGGGCGGCGGCGCTGGCACGCAGGGCGTTGTTCAGCTCGCAGCTGGGCTGCTGGATGTCGTCGGTGTCGCCGCTCTGGGTCACAGCGTAGTTGCTCTCCGAGTAAGCGCCGGTGGCCAGCACCACGTCAAACAGCTTGGCCTTGTCGGTGTAAGAACCGGCAGAGCCGATGCGGATGATGTTCTCGACGCCATACTGACTGAACAGCTCGTAGGAATAGATGCCGATGGACGGCATGCCCATGCCGCTGCCCATCACGCTGATGGGGCGGCCCTGGTAAGTGCCGGTAAAGCCATACATACCGCGCACGTCGGTGACGAGGCGCGGGTTCTCCAAAAAGGTTTCGGCGATGAACTTCGCACGCAGCGGATCACCGGGCATCAGGACGGTCTTGGCAAAATCGCCTTTTTCGGCGCGGTTATGAGGGGTAGACATAAACGTACTCTCCTTTTCATGTTATTGTAATATAATAGTATACCACATTTCGGGCGTTTGTGGTAAAATCAAATGGAAAAAAGTTGTGAAAGAGGTTGGAACCATGCAGCTGCCGAATCATTGTACCCTTTGCCCCCGTGCCTGCCGGGCGGACCGCGCCCACGGGCAGCGGGGTTTCTGTGGGGCCGACGGCACTTTGCGGGTGGCCCGCGCCGCCCTGCACCACTGGGAGGAGCCGTGCCTGAGCGGCGACCCCAACGCCGCCACCGGCAGCGGTACGGTGTTTTTTTCCAACTGCGCGCTGCGGTGCTGCTACTGCCAGAACTATCCCATCAGCCAGGGGGATGTAGGCAAAGAAATTACCGTGGAGCGGCTGACGGAAATCTTTCTCGCGCTGCAAAAGAGCGGCGCGAAAAACTTAAACCTTGTCACCGCCACCCAATACCTGCCCTGGGTGCTGCCCGCGCTGGATGCCGCACGGGCGACAGGTTTTGCCCTGCCGGTCGTCTACAATACCGGCGGGTATGAGACGTTGGAGACCGTCAAGGCACTGGCCGGCTACGTAGATATTTGGCTGGCCGATGTAAAATATGCCAGCCCGGACCTGGCGGCCGAGCTTTCCGCCGCGCGGGATTATTCCGCCGTGGCCGAAGCCGCCCTGCGGCAGATGCTGCGCCAGACCGGTGCGCCAGTGTACGATGCCGACGGCTACCTGCAAAAGGGCGTCATCGTGCGGCACCTGGCCCTGCCCGGCCACACTGACGACAGCTTTGCCGTGCTGGCGCTGCTGGCCCGCATCCGGGACGAGGAGGGCGTGCCTTTCATTCCCAGCCTGATGAGCCAGTTCACGCCGTTTTATAAGGCGGCCGAACATAATTTGGGGCGGCGCATCACGACCTACGAGTACCGCAAGGTCATCGACGAGGCGGTGCGCCTGGGCCTGACCGACGGCTACATGCAGGAGAAAAGCAGTGCGCGGGAAGAATACACCCCGCCCTTTGACCTGGAGGGCGTGTGATGCTTATCGGTATCGCGTATCTGGCGCTGTTTTTGGCCGCCGGGCTGCTGCTGGCACGGTGGGCCGTGCCGGACGGCTCCCCTGCCGTGGCGGTCCCGCTGGGGTGCGGGTTTGGTGTTTCGCTGCTGGCGGCGCTGCCCACCGGGTTCGCGCTGGTGTGCGGCTTCACGCTGCGGGCCGTCTGGCTTGCGGCTGCCGGGGCCGCCCTGCTTTGCGCGGTATTGATTTTTGCCGGGCGCGGACATATCCGTTTTGCCAGGGACCCCGACCGCGGCGCGATGTGGCTCTGCCTGCTGCCGGTGCTGGCCGTGACGCTGTACCTGCTGCACACCCATGTGCTGCACAAGGTAAACGGCACGCTGCACACCGGTCAGAGCTGCTACGGCGACATGCCGATGCACCTGGGGTTCATCGAGTACATTGCCCAGAGCGGCCAGTTCCCACCCCGGTATCCCCTGCTGGCCGGGGCGCACCGGTTCGGCTACCCGTTTTTGTGCGAGACCGTGTCCAGCGTGTTCCGTCTGCTGGGGGCCGGGCGGCGGGCGGCGTATCTGCTGCCGATGGTGCCCGCCTTTGTCAGCGTATACGGCATGTTCTGGCAGTTGGCGCGGCGGATGCTGGGCAGCGCGGGCAAGGCGTGTCTGGCGTTTTATCTGTTTTTCATGGGCAGCGGGTTCGGTTTTGCCTACTTTTTAAAAGATGCCGCGACGTTTAAAGGTATCTTTACCGGGTTTTACACTACGCCCACCAACTATACGACGAAAAATATCGTGTGGGTCAACCCCATCGTGGACCTGCTGATCCCCCAGCGGGCCACGCTGTTTGGATGGTGCGTGCTGTTTGCGGCGCTGTACCTGCTGTGGCGATTCGCGTTTGAGGGTGAGTCACATCTTTGGCTGCCGCTGGCGGTGCTGGTATTGCCTCTGCCTCTTTTGCAGACCCACAGTGCGCTGGCGCTGGTGTTCCTCTGTTTGGCGGGCGGACTGTACACGCTGACCCGCCGCCCCCGCACGGCCAAAATTTTGCTGCCCTGGCTGGGACTGGCGGCGGTGTGCGGCGTGTGCTGGCTGGCCGAGATGTCCGGCACGGTGCTGGCCCAAAGTCTGGACGGTGCCAATATGCTGCGGCTGCACTTCAATTGGGTCAACGGCAACGGCGACGGCACGCTGAAAGACCCGTGGCTGTGGTTTTACGTAAAAAATATCGGACTGGTGTTTCTGCTCATCCTGCCGACTGTGCGCCATGCCGGCACCCGCCAGCGCTGGCTGTTTGGCGGCGGTGCGGCGCTTTGGCTGCTGGCGGAGTTTGTGGTGTTCCAGCCCAACAACTACGATAATAACAAGCTGCTGTTTATTATCCACGCCCTTGGCTGTATGCTGGCAGCGCAATTGCTGGCGGATTGGGCCAAACGGCTGCGCACCCCTGCCCTGCGTGCGGCGGTGATCGCGGTTTGCTGTTTTGTGGGCATGTTCGGCAGCGTACTGACCGTGGGACGGGAGCTGGTGAGCGACTACCAGCAGTGGGACGCCGCTGACATTGCGTTAGCCGACTATATCAGCGAAAACGCCGAAAGCGACGCGATGTTTTTGACCAGTGACAGCCACCTGACTCCGGTGTTCGCCCTGGCCGGGCGGCGCATTGTCTGCGGTTCGTCCAGCTGGGTGTATTTCCACGGCATGGACTACGGGGCTGAGTATGCGGCCATGCAGGCTTTGTATGAGACCCCGGATGAGGATACTTTGCAGACCTGGGGCGTGGATTACGTGGTATTTGACGGCTCTGCCCTGGCCCGGTTTGACACTGATGAAGATTGGTATGCGGAGCGGTTCCCGGTGTGGTACGAGGATACGGGATGCAGAATTTATAAAACAGCCGCGGCCTAAAGCCTCCCTCTTGGAGAGGGGCCAATACAAAGATCAACAGCTGGCACCCATCTGAATAGGTGCCAGCCGTTTTGTTTTTAGGCAACACCGCACAATTCCCGCCTGACGGCTTAAGCACCGCTCCGGCGGATCTC
>ENA-UOJR01003079-UOJR01003079.1-human-gut-metagenome-genome-assembly--contig:-C115P-NODE-3079-length-10784-cov-5.213999_pt1 | contig 10784 bp, 7 predicted proteins | sample MGYA00242354_ERZ723901 | MGnify/ENA metagenome assembly ERZ723901
CGATCACGCCCACGATGCCGTTGCGCGGCAGGGTGAAGGAGAGGTCGTCGATGAGAACGCGGCCGTCGAACTCCTTGTGCAGGTGCTCGGCAACCAGAACCTTGGAGCCCAGGCGCGGACCCACGGGGATGCGGATGTCGGTGTAGTCGACCTTCTGGCTGGCGCGGGCCTCGGCCTCCATCTCCTCGTAGCGGGCCAGGCGGGCCTTGTTCTTGGCCTGGCGGGCCTTCGGGGAGGAGCGGACCCAATCGAGCTCGGCGGCGATGCGCTTGGCGAGACGCTCCTCGCGCTGGCCCTGGGCGGCAGCGCGGGCGGCCTTGGTCTCCAGGTAGGTGGAGTAGTTGCCCTTGTAGGGGTACAGGTGGCCGCGGTCGACCTCGCAGATCCACTCGGCAACGTGATCCAGGAAGTAACGGTCATGCGTGACCGCGAGCACGGCGCCGGGGTAGTTCTTGAGGAAGTGCTCGAGCCACAGGATGGACTCGGCGTCCAGGTGGTTGGTGGGCTCGTCGAGCAGCAACAGGTCGGGGGCCTCGAGCAGCAGCTTGCACAGGGCCACGCGGCGGCGCTCGCCACCGGAGAGCACGCTCACCGGCATGTCGGAATCGGGCAGCTGCAGGGCGTCCATGGCCTGACCGAGCTTGGAATCGATGTCCCAGCCGTCGGCGGCGTCGATCTCGTCCTGCAGGCGGCCCATCTCGGCCATGAGGGCGTCCATGTCGCAATCGGGGTCGCACATCTCGACGGAGATCTGATTGAAGCGCTCGACCTTGGCGACCATGTCGGCAAAGGCAAGACGGACGTTCTCGATGACGGTCTTGCCCTCCTCCAACGGCGGCTCCTGCTGCAGGATGCCCACGGTGTAGCCGGGGGTGAGACGTGCGTCGCCGTTGGAGACCTCCTCGAGGCCGGCCATGATCTTGAGCAACGTGGACTTGCCCATACCGTTGGGGCCCACGACGCCGATCTTGGCGCCCGGATAGAAGGACAGGGTCACGTCGTCGAGGATGACCTTGTCGCCATGCGCCTTGCGCGCCTGATACATCTGATAGATGAACTCTGCCATGTACGGCTCCATTTCTGGGGTTCTACGTGGTCTAACGTTCCCCATTGTCGCATGAAACCCGGGGCTGCAGGAATTCTCGACGAATTGCGCGACAAAGCCGGTCCCACCATTGTCCTTGGCATCAATGTCGATGCATTGGCAACATGCCCCCAAGCCCCTTTCCCCCGCAATCAATTGCGCCAGCCCGACACGATCCTGCCAATTCCAAAAAACTTGGGACCGATTTTGTCCGGACAAACCGTTAACCTCTCGCCACGCGTAAGGAGCCCAGACCGTGAGCCATTTGGGCTACACTGATACCTACGTATTTCGACGAACCACGATTGGGGTGTGCAACGTGACCATCATCATGCGAACGTTTGATACCTCGTTTCTGAGAACCCCCCCCAGCACGCCTAACTAGCACGGCGGCGGGCGGCGCGCCTCCCGCAGGCAAGACCCTTCGCGCCCGCGGCGCGGCATGCGCGAGCGGGGACCGCCCATGAGCGCCCCCGTCACCTACCGCGGCTCCATCACGCGCGAGCAGTGGCTCGTCGACGAGACCCGCACGGTCGCGCGCCTGCGTCTCGAGGACCCTGCGCTCCTCGACACCCGCGCCCTCGCCGCGCATATCCTCGAGAACAACCTGTTCCAATACCCCACCGAGCGCGAGGTCGGCTCCATCGCGCGTGCCTGCGCGCGCAGGCTCGACGCGCTCTCGAGCGACCCGGATCGGCGCGACCGCCTGACCCACCTCATCGCGCGCGGCACCACCGAGCAGCTCAGGCAGACGAACCTTTACGCCCTCATGTGCGACAACCGCCTGGTTTGGGACTTCATGACCTGCGCCGTGGCGTGCAAATTCTCCATGCTCGACATGCGCCTGGGGAAGGCGGAGATCGCCGCGTTCCTCGAGGGCCTGCGCGCCCAAGATAAGCGCGTCGCCACCTGGAGCCCCGCCACCCTCAACAAGATCCGGCAGGTGCTCGCGCAATGCCTTGAGCAATGCGGGATGTACGACCGCAAGACGGAGCAGCTGAGCACGCTTCTGCTCGACTACGACCTGGAAAACCTCATACGCGAGAACGGCGACGCCGGCATCCTGCCCGCGTTCGGCCTCACGCGATAGGAGGAGCCCGCATGAACGCAACAAACTCCCCCACCCTCGCCCAGAGCTTCGAGGTCATCCGGTCCAAACTCCGCGACCCCGAGTTCCTCGCCTGCCGCGGGCTGGGCAACGAGGTCCCCTTCCACGTCTTTCCCTACGACGCCGCCGACGAGCCGGAGGTCCGCGCGCGCCTGCGCGACCTTTTGAGCGAGGACCCCGCCCGCCTCGAGCCCGTGCGCATCATCCACGTCGACTTGTGGGAGCTGATCTGCGATCTGTGCGAGCGGCGCGGGCTCATGGAGAAACTCCCCGCCTTCGAGCGCAAGCGCGGATCTGACGCCCTGCTCGCGCGCCTGCAGGCCATCGCCTCGCCGGCAAAGCTCGTCGATCACATGCGCGAGCGCCTCGCGGCGGAGTACGGCGAGCCGCAGCCGGGCCGCGACGTGCTGCTCATCTCGGGCGTGGGGCGCGCCTACCCCATCACGCGGGCGCACCAGATTCTCGAGTGCGCGCAGCCCATCTTCTCGCACATCCCCGTCGTCCTGTTCTACCCAGGCGTATACGACGGTCAGACGCTCAGGCTCTTCGGCTCGATAAACGACGGCAACTATTACCGGGCGTTCAACATCTTGTGACCCCCTTTCCATCCATGGATCCATCCAGCCACAGCCTTGCCGCACCGTCAGGTCCGGCACTTCCCAGAAAGGACACCCCATGCGCATCCAGGACATGTTCGAACGCGACATCGACCGCAACATCAACGGCGTCATCAAGATCGAGCAGAACGACGAGGAGGTCATCGAGCAGGAGCTCGCCGAATACGTGGTGACCAACGAGCTGCGCGGGCATTTCTCGACGTTCTTCGACGCCTACGAGCGCGCGCTCGACGCCCCCACCGACAAGATCGGCGTGTGGATCTCGGGTTTCTTCGGCTCCGGTAAATCGCACTTCCTCAAGATGCTCTCGTACCTGCTCTCCGGCCAGACGGCAAACGGGCGTGCGGCGATCGACATCATCGCGCCGCGCTTCGAGGACCCCATGATCGAGGCCATGGCGCGCCGCGCCGTAGACGTCCCCACCGAGACCATCCTGTTCAACATCGACTCCAAGGGCCCGTCCAACAAGGACAAGACCGCCATCCTGCGCATCTTCGCCCGCGTGTTCTTCGAGCACCTCGGGTTCTACGGCGAGGATCTCAAGCTCGCGCGCCTGGAACGCGACATCGACCAGAAGGGCAAGACCGAGGCGTTCCGTGCCGCGTATCGAAAGATCACGGGCACTGAATGGCTCGATGAGCGCGACGCCTACGACCTCAACAGCGACGCTGTGATCGACGCCCTCGAGCAGGCGGGCGCCAAGAGCCGCGAGGCCGCGGAGCGCTGGTTCGACAACACCGAGGAGTTCGAGTTCACCATCGATTGGCTCGTGCGCCAGATCAACCAGTATGTGAGCGAGCGTGCCGAGCAGGAAGGCGGCCAGTTCCGCCTGCTGTTCATGGTGGACGAGGTGGGCCAGTACATCGGCACCGACACGAGCCTCATGCTCAACCTCCAGACCATCGTCGAGGACCTGGGCGCGCAGTGCGCCGGCCGCGTGTGGGTGGTCGTGACGAGCCAGGAAGCCATCGACGAGATCACCACCGTGGCGGGCCAGGACTTCTCCAAGATCCAGGGGCGCTTCAACACCCGCCTGTCGCTTTCGAGCACCGGCGCGGGCGAGGTCATCCGCCGACGCATCCTCTCCAAGAACGAGCATGCGCACGACCTGCTTACCGTTGAGTACGGTAAGAACGCCACCGTGCTCAAGAACCTGTTCACCTTCAAGGGGGCGCGCAACGACCTGGGCGGATACGACGGCGCGGGGAGCTTCGCGGACGCGTTCCCGTTCGTGGGTTACCAGTTCAAGCTCATGCAGGACGTCATCAACGGCCTGCGCAACCAGGGCAGCTCGGGCAAGCACCTGAGCGCCGAGCGCTCCATGCTCTCGGGCTTCCAGGAGGTCGCCCAGGCGCTCGAGGACCGCGACGAGCACGCCCTGGCGCCCCTGTGGATGTTCTACAACACCGTGCAATCCTTCCTCGAGGGCTACCATCGCCGCGTGATCGACCGCGCCGCGGCCGCCGCACGCGACGGCGCGGGCCTGGAGGAATACGACGTCGCCGTGCTCAAGCTGCTGTTCCTCATCAAATGGGTGAGCCAGGAGATGCCGGGCAACGTGGACAACATCGCCACCCTCATGGCCGACGACCTGCGCACCAACCGCGCCGAGGTGCGCGAGCGGGTGCAGGCCTCACTCGAGCGCCTGGAGCGCGAGAACTACATCACGCGCAACGGCGAGTGCTACCTGTTCCTCACCGACGACGAACAGGAGATCGCACGCCAGATCGCGCGTACCCAGGTGGATGCGGCCAAGCTCACCAAGAAGGCAGCCGAGATCGTGTTCGGCCAGATCTTCGAGACGCCCAAGATCACCGTCGGCAAGAACAACTTCCCCGTGGCGGAATGGCTGGACGAGACCCGCGTGAACAACGCGGGCGGCCTCACCCTGCGCGTGCTAGCCCGCATGGACGGCAGCGACGCCCCCAGCCGCGACGAGCTCATCTTGCGCTCGAGCCGCGGCGAGGCGATCGTGCTGCTCTCCAGCGAGGTCGATTTCTACAGCTGCCTCATGGAGGCGGCACGCATCCAGCAGTTCGCGAGCGCGACCATCATCGCAAACCTGCCCGCCAACCAGCAGGACGTGATCCGCGCCAAGCAGCAGGAGCGCACCGCGCTCGAGACCAAGGCGCAGGCGCTCATGGAGGAGGCGGTGCGCCGCGGCGAGTTCTACGCCGGCGGGTCGCAGGTCACCATCACGGGCACCAACTCCGCCAAGAGGCTCATCGAGCAATGCGCAGCGAAGCTGGTGGACGCCGTCTACACCAAGCTCGACTACATCGACTACAACTACGACGACGATGCCCAGATCAGGCAGGTCCTGAACGGGGCCGCGCCCGCACTCGAGGGCATCGAGCCCAACAAGCGCGCCATCGACGACGTGCGCACGTTCCTTGGCGCCCAGGCCATGCGCGCGGTGAGCGTATCCATGGACGACCTGCAGAAGCGCTACCAAGCGGCCCCTTATGGATGGCGCGAGCGCGACATCGCCGCGGTGGTGGCGGAGCTCATCGCCTCCGGCGAGGCGCGCGTGAGCTACGCCGGGCAGGTCGTGGACGCACGCGACGCCAAGATGATCGATTACCTGCGCAAGCTGAGCATGACGCAGCGCGCCGTGGTGGAGATGCGCGTGCGCGCCTCGGCGGGAGACATGACCCGCGCCCGCCGCGCGATCGAGGCGCTTTGCCGCGTCCACGACCTCCCCACCGAGGAGGAGGCGCTCGCTGCGGCATGCCGTAGCGCCCTGCAGGAGCGCCTGGACGGTCTGAATAGCCTCATCACCGGCGCGTACAGCCGCAATCCCAACTACCCGGGCTTCGGCACGGTGGCGGACGCTGCTGCCCTCATCAAGGAGTTGCTCGGCATCCGCGGCGACTCCGGCGACCTGCTGCGCGCCATCGCCAAGGCGGAAAACGCCCTGTGCGATGCAGGCGAGGACCTTGAGGACGTCGACGGGTTCTTCCCCGATATGCAGCGCATCTACGACAACGCCGCCAACCTGCTCAAGCGGCTCGATCAAGACCGCAGCTACCTTGCCGCCCACGAGGGCGCGACCAAGGCGATCGGGGATATCGAGCGCATCCTGGGCAGCGAGCGGCCGTATAGGCAGATCACCGACCTGGCTCCCGCCATGCAGGCGATCGAAAGCGCGCACGCAAAGCTGCTCGAGGGCAAGCGCGAGAAAGTCAAAGCGCAGGTCGAGGATATCTTCGCCAGCGTGAGGCAACACGGCGAGGAGCTCGGCGTCACCTTGAGCAGCGTGGGAGAGCGCGAGCGGGCCCGCACCGGCGCGGTGCGCGACGCCGCCACGCTCACCCAGCTCGATGCCGTGAGCGCCCAGCTCACGGACGACCAGGCGCGCCTGTTCGGCGACCTCGACCGTGAGCACGAGCGCATCCACCGCCCCGCACCGGCGAGCACCGGGCAGGTCGTCACCACCAACCACGCCCCCGTGGCGCCCGAGCGCCCGCGCAAAGTGCGCGAGCTCCAGCGCTCCACCGCGTTTTTGCCCAAGACCCTGCACAACGAGGCCGAGATCGACGCCTACCTCGCCGAGGCGCGCAAGCGCCTGGTGAGCGAGCTTTCCCATAACGACGCCATCAAGTTGAACTAGGAGACGCATCATGGACACCAAGGCACTTGAGAAGTTCTGCCCCTGGGCACGCGTCGAGCTCATCGACGCCGTGCACTTGCGCTGCGTGCGCTACGCGCTGGACGACGCCGGGCGCGCCGCCCACCCCGCCGATGCGGACGTGGTAGCCGGCACCGTGCTGACCCCTTCCGAGAAGACGCAGCGCGCCGCGCTGTTCGAGCGCATCGAGCGCCTGAACGAGGAACGCGGCGGCAAGGGCTACGCCGCGTTTTGCGAGCAGCAGGCGTACAGCTGGTTCAACCGCTTCGCCGCCATCCGCTTCATGGAGCTGCACGGGTACCTGAGCAACAACGTGCGCATGCTTTCCGCGGGCAGCGGGGCGTTTGAGCCCGAGTGCCTGCGCATGGCGAGCGAGCTCGACCTGCCCGGGCTCGAGCTCGCGGAGGTGCTCGACCTCATCACCGCAGGCGACGACGAGGCGCTCTTCCGCCGCATCCTCGTGGCGCAGATGAACGAGCTCGCCGACTGCCTGCCCACCGTGTTCGGCCACGTGGACGCCGCCGACGCCCTCACTCTCCCCGACAACCTCCTGGCCCACGGCGAGCACGACGTCCTGTTCCGCCTGGTTGCGGATATCCCCGAGGAGGCGTGGGACGACGTCGAGGTCCTGGGCTGGATGTACCAGTTCTACAACTCCGAGCTCAAGGATGACTTCTTCAAATCCAAGCGCAAGGCCGCGGCGGAGGACCTGGCGCCCGCCACGCAGCTGTTCACGCCCGACTGGATCGTGCGCTACATGGTGGAGAACTCACTCGGGCGTCTGTGGATGCTGAACAACCCCGGCAGCCGCCTGCGCGAGGACATGGCGTACTACATCGAGCCCGATGCCCAGCACGAGGATTTCATCCACATCGAGGGGCCTGAGGACATCACCTTCTGCGACCCGGCGTGCGGAAGCGGTCACATCCTGGTCTACGCCTTCTCCCTGCTGTTCAAGATGTACGCCGAGCGCGGCTACCGCGAGCGCGACGTCCCGCGGCTCATCCTCACGAAGAACCTCTCCGGCATGGAGATCGACGAGCGCGCCGCCCAGATCGCGAGCCTGGCGCTCGCCCTGTGCGCTCGCGAGCACGACCGCCGGTTCTTCACGCGGGGCGTGACGGCGGACATCCTCGTGCTGGGCGGCGTTGAAATCGACGTCGACGCCCTCGACCCCGCGAGTGAGCTGCGCCGGCGCCCCGAGCTCGTCGAGGCCCTGGCGCACCTGGGCGAGGTCGGCAGCCTGCTCGCGCCCTCGTCCGAGGATTTGGGAGCCCTCAAGGGCGAGCTCGTGCGAGACCTCTCGGGCGACCTGTTCGTCTCCCACACGCAGGCTGGCATCGAGCGGGCGACGGAGCTCTGCGAGGCGCTCTCCCGCACCTTCGATGTCGTCGTGGCAAACCCGCCCTACATGGGATCGAGCAGCTTCAACCCGTTCATGAGCAAGTGGATGAAGAAGAACTACCCCGATTTCAAGAGCGATCTGTTCGCCGCATTCATCTCCCGCATCGGCAGCCTCTGCGCCACTCATGGCGAAGCGGGCATCATGTCGCCCTTCGTCTGGATGTTCATCGGCAGCTACGAGAAACTGCGTAACGTGATGATCGACGAGAAGACCCTCACGTCACTCGTCCAGCTCGAGTACTCGGGCTTCTCAGGGGCGACCGTTCCCATCTGTACATTCACGTTCCACAACTCACATGTCGACGGCTACATGGGCGGCTATGTACGACTGTCCGATTTTGTCGGGGCTGCGGTTCAGGGGCCAAAGACGCTCGAGGCCATCCAAAATCCCGACTGCGGCTGGTTCTACCGCGCTGACGCCTCCACCTTCCATGACATCCCCGGCTCCCCCATCGCCTACTGGGCGAGCAAAGCCATGCACAGGGCATTTCTGAATACAGAAATGCTCGATACGGTTGCACAACCAAAGCAGGGGCTCGCAACGAGCAACGACAAGCGATTCATTCGTGCATGGTGGGAAATCACAAGCAACAAAATCGTCTTCTCCATTAAATCTCGCAAGGATGCAGCAGAATCTGCGAAAAAGTGGTTTCCGTGCGTTAAGGGAGGAGGTTTCCGGAAATGGGGGGGCGGATCCGACTACCTGGTCAACTGGAAAGACGACGGTAGGGAGATGAAGGAAACCGTTCTAAGAAAGTACCCATACCTGAGCACTCCAGATTTCGTTCTCAAAAATCAGAAGGAATACTTCAAGCCTGGTCTTACCTGGGGGTTTGTCTCCAGCTCAAGATTTTCAATGCGCAATGTAAAGGGCGGTTGCATTCCAACAGTTGCTGGCTCTATGTGTTTTCCAAAAACCCCCGCTGAGTCCAATTACCTACTTGGACTAATGAACTCCTCTCTAGTTAATGAGATGTTCAGCTTCATTGCGCCGACCCTCAATTTCACTGGAGGAGATGTAGGCAAAATACCTGTCAAATATCCAGATGAGCCAAATGCAGGAACGATACAAGAGCTAGTCAAAATACTAATCAACATCGCCCAAGCCGACTGGGACACCCAGGAAACCTCTTGGGACTTCAAACACAACCCACTTGTTTAGGAAACCTTATGCTGAGGCGTAAAATGAGTCAGATTAGAAGAAGGCACTACGCTGCCCCTCTCGCTTTCCTTGGGATTATTCTGCTTGCATTAGCGCTCTTCCTCTCGATAGTGATACCGCACGAGCTAGATAAATTGGCAGCACTGAAGGAAATTGACTGGCTTCAAGGTGCCCTAACTCCAAGTGACCTGCTTCCTGTTTTTGGGGTCGTTTCGGGTCTCTGCGTGACTTGCTGGACCTACCTAAGGTCAAGGGACGATGAGAGAGTCGAACGGGAAACTCTTCTTGAATCGCTAGTTCCGCTCGTGCAAATTATTGATGACCTTGAAGTGGGAGACTGGTCTTGGAGATTTAGGGTGCGAAATCTCGGATCTCAACCCCTCAAAACAATTACATTGTCGGGTGTTCCCATTTCCCAAAAACTTGAGGAAGGTTCTGAGTGCTCTTTCCGATATCTTTCAAACGGATCAGTTTTAGTTGAAAATTCCACTCAGACGGTCATCCCTTCCAATCATCTTGACTTCATAGTAGAGCCCACGGGCGAAACCGATCCATGGAGTGTGGATAGATTAGATTTCTCAATACAGTGCTATGACATTAAGGAACGCCACTGGGTTCTTTCCTACGCTTACACTGACGGAAAAATCATCGAAACAGAAAAGCCCCGTAGGGTGTGACAGCGATGATTTCTGGGACACTTGGATTAATGGCCCCGGGTACGCAAGCACCGCGTTGCGCCGAAGATCCCGTCGAGGCATTAGCGCTATCGTCCGTCCGTGGGACAATTACCCGTCACTCGGAAGCAGGCCCTCACGAGTCCACCATTCCAAAGCTACGCGCACGGCATCTCGACCTCGCCCCGGCGAGTGGGCGAGGCCTTACTGCCGATTGCGCCACACAAACGCGTTGGGGAGCCTATCAACCTGAAAACAAAAATGCCGGGGGACACCCCCGGCTCTTGGAGGACCTCCTATTCGGAGCGTCCATTTGCTTTATACCACGAACTGGAACATCCATTCAATTAGGCCCCGCAGTAGAACACGCATCCTCACAGACTGTCGCCGTAATCTTCCATCAGGAAAGCTTTGGTATTCTGCAACTCGTGCATAAAAGAAAAAATGACGAACTCCCTGGCCACATCGTCCTTGTAGAACAGAATCCGGTATCTGCCCACTCTCGCACGATAAATCTGGTCTCCCGTCAGGGCGCTTGCCTCATGGTCGACAATGAGAAAACGTGGGTTCGATTCGAGCTCTTCAATGAGACTCAGAACGGATTCGAACAGGTGACGCGCGGAGACGGGCTGGCAAAGCACGCCTCCGACATATGCAATGGAATCGTCAAGCCTGCGTCGTGCTGCCTCGGTGATTCTGACTTCAAAACCCATACTTCACTCGAATCTCTTCGAGCGCAGCACGGGCATCAACCGTCTCGCCACGGCGAGCGGCGGCATAGTCGTCAAGAACCATTTTGCGCTGCGGCTCGCTCATGGGCGGCTCGTATTTCACGTAATCATCCATGCGCATCACGACGTACTGCTCAGAGGGCATCTTGGCGACAAACGGTCCGGACATCTCCTCATAACCAGCAGCGAGCATGTCTTGCGCATATTCCTTCACCGGAAACGGGGACATAACGCCCTCCCTTCTCTCGTTTGATTCATTCTACCCCGTCATCCAATTCTCCATCTTGAAAGGACAACCCATGGCAACCCTCATCAGCGACACCTTGATTTTCAACTTCAGCGCAACGCTTCCCAGACTCAATGCAACATGTTG
>ENA-UOJR01003095-UOJR01003095.1-human-gut-metagenome-genome-assembly--contig:-C115P-NODE-3095-length-10737-cov-5.662984_pt1 | contig 10737 bp, 8 predicted proteins | sample MGYA00242354_ERZ723901 | MGnify/ENA metagenome assembly ERZ723901
CGAACTTGTAGGTCTTGTCAGCCATGATGGCTCCTTTCACAGGCGAATGAACGTAGGTTGAGTATACCCAAGAATCAGCGAGACCACACGAGGTCGGCTGGCCCTTGGCTCCCTCTTCTGGCTTATATGCTACTAGAACTGTTTCCTATTAGCAAGAGCTATTTACCCGGCTTGATATGAACTCGCCTTGGGAGGCGTCTTGCCCTTGAGTGTGCTGTGGTAGTACGCGTATGTGAGCGGGGGCTCATCCGAAAGGCGCTCCGCCTGCTCGACCTCCCCGATGAACAGGTAATGTGTACCCACATCGACCGTGTCGATCAGACGGCAGCCGTAGACCGCGCACGCATGCTCGGGACAATACGGGCTCCCCACCTCCGAGACGGCCGTCCGGTATGTGGCGAACTTGTCGTACGTGTCGCTGCTGCGGAAGCCGAAGTTGCCGATATAGGGCATGTCGGCCGTCTGGTCGAGCGCCGTGACCGTAAACGCGCCCGCGCGCGCGATCGCGCCGGCGGTGACGTTGTCCTTGTGCACGGCGACGCTCAGGCGGATGGGATCTGCCGTGACCTGCACGGCCGTGTTCACCACGCATCCCGCCTTGAGGCCGTCCGCCTCCGCGGACACCACGTACAGCCCGTAGCTCATAGCGAACATCGCGGTCTGATCAATTGCCATGGCACTCCCCTTTCTGAAGGTACCGTTACCGGCTGCGCTGCTTGAGGGCGCGGTCGATCTCGCGTTGCATGTCGCGCTTGGCCATGTCCTCGCGCTTATCGTAGAGCTTTTTGCCGCGGCCGAGGCCGAGCAGCAACTTGACGCGGCCGTCCTCGTTGAAGTACAGCTCGAGCGGCACCAGGGCCACGCCGCGCGTGCGCAGTTTGCCGTCAAGGTAGTCGATCTGCTTGCGATGCAGCAGCAGCTTCCGGCGGCGGTCGGGGTCGCGGTTGAAGATCGAGCCGTTTGAGTACGGATGGATGTGCACGTTGTGCAACCAGCACTCGCCGTTGCGGATGAGGGCGAAGGAGTCGGTGATCTGGCAGGCGCGCTCACGGAGGCTGCGAACCTCGGTGCCGGCAAGCTCGATGCCGCACTCGAAGGTCTCATCGATGAAGTACTCGTGATGCGCGGAGCGATTCTTGGCGATCAGCTTCTTCTCGCGGCGCGGCTTGCGGGCCAATCCGTCGGCCATGGCTACTCACCGTCCTTTGCAGCGGCGGGTGCACCGGCATCCCGACCCGCCTCGGCGGGCGCGGCCCCGCGCTCCCGAGCGAGCTCCTCATCGGACTCGCGGATCAGGCGGATGAGCGCCTCGCACGCGGGGGCGCCCACCAAGTCGCGGGCGAGCAGGGTCAGACGGGTCGCCTCGTTGCGGTCGCCCTCCGAGGCGGCATCGGTGGCGCACATGAGCAGGCAGATGGCGATCTCGGCATTCGCGCCGGTGCCAAGGCCATGCTCGGCGAGCGCGTTGTTCACGCTCTCATCGGCGAGCTCCGCGAGCTCCGGATGCTCCTTGTCAAGCTGCGCGGCGAGGGCCGTCGCGGCGGAATCGGAATCGCAGGCGCGGATCGCGGCGCGGCGGCAACCTTCCGCGGCAGGCAGGTTCTCGCCCGAGAGGAAAAACTGGCCGAGGTTGGCGAAGGCGCGGGCGAGGGCCTGGGGCGTGGTGGCGCGATCGAGCACGGAGGCGGAGAGCGCGGCCCATTCCCGAGCGTCGCCCAAGACGCGGAACACCTCCGCGAGGTTCAAGCGGTGCGCGCAGTTCATGGGGTTCCAGCGCACGGCCTGCTTGAGGGCGTCGCGTGCGGACTCGTATTCGCGCCGCTGGATGTAGACGTAGGCGAGGTCGGCATACAGGCGGTCCAGAGGCGCCTCGACCTGGGTGAGCTCGCGCGGGTCGCGCTCGACGCGGCGATACGCGAGGTACTCGAACGGGCTCGAGAAGCTGAACCATTGACGCGCATCCGTGGCGATGCACGCCGTGTCGGCATACTCCCCCGCCTCGGACGCGAGTTCCTCCAAAAGCACGCCGGCCGTCTCCAGCTCGCCCTCGGCGAGCAGGTCCTCGGCGTAGGCGATGTCTTGCGCCGCGATGGGCATTTCCATGGTGTCCTCCTTGGTAGAGTCGAAACTCCAGTGTAGCGCACACGGCACCCCGCTGCCGGCTCCGCACGCCGTCGGCCGGGGCTGCAGCCGCGCCGTCGCTATGCGTTGCCCCCGCTCACATGGACCAACCTGAGGTCGAGGTGGCCGCGCAGCACGTTCACGCTCGCGACCTCCACCACCACGCGACAGCCCAGGCCGATCCGCGTGCCCGTGGACTCGCCCGTGAGCGTGAGGCGCACGTCGTCGAAGTCCCACCACTCGTTGCCCAGGGACGCCATGCGGATGAGCCCCTCGGCACCCGTTGCATCGAGGCGGACGAATGCGCCCAAGTCGGAGATCCACGAGACGGTGCCCATGTCGCGCTCGCCGATGCGACCGGCGTACAGCTGCGCCACCTTGACCTTCTGAGATGCGGTCGCGGCGGCGTCGGCCGCGCGCTCCTCATCGCTCGCCTGCCGGCAGAGCTGCGGAAGGATCGCCTCGAGCGCCTGCGGGCCCTTGCCCGTGAGGCGCGGCGCCCGGGCGGTCGCCTCCCTCTTGCCGAGCTCCCGCTTGGCCAGCGCCACCTTGAGGACGCGGTGGACGATAAGATCGGGGTATCGGCGGATGGGACTGGTGAAGTGGCAGTACGCCCGGGCGCCGAGGGCGTAATGGCCCTCGTTGCGGGACTTGTACACGGCACGCTGCTGAGCGCGCAGCAACAACGCGTTGACCTGGGGGGCGAACGCGGTCCCCGCGGCATCCTCGACCGCCGCGTTGATGGCGCGCGGATCGCCGAGCATGATGCCCGCGGCCAGGCCCCCTTCGACCGCGCCGAGCTCGGCGAGGGTCTTCGCCGCCGAAGCCAGGCTGTCAGGCGAGGGCTCCTCGTGAACGCGATATGCGCAAGCGAGGCCGCGGTCGGCGAGGAACTCGGCCACGCACTCGTTGGCGAGCAGCATGGCCTCCTCGACCAGGCTCGTCGCCGAGGTGCGCTCGCGCATGGCGATATCGACGGGCATGCCGGCATCATCCAAAAGCACATGGACCTCTGGCGTGTCGAAGTCGATGGAGCCGCGCTTGCGGCGGATCTCGCGGCGTGCGCGGGCGAGCGCATCGGCGTTGCTCAGGAACGCGACAAGGTCCACACCGTCGGCGCGCGCCGTCTCGACGGCCTTCTCCGCACGTTCCCGAGCGGCGGGATCGAGATCGCGCTCATCGGGCGATCCGGCCTGCAGCAGCGCCTCCGCCGCGTCGTAATCCATGCGCACACGTGAGCGAATCACGCTCGGATAGGGCTTGTACGCGCGAACGCGGCCCTGGGCGTCGAGCTCGATGTCGACGGTGAAGGCGAGCCGGTCCTCATGTGGCCGTAGGGAGCACAGGTCGTTGCACAGGCGCTCGGGCAACATGGGCAGCACGCGGTCGGCAAGGTAGACGGAAGTCGAGCGACGGCGGGCCTCAAGGTCGATGGCGCTCTCCCAATCCACGTACCGAGAGACATCGGCGATGTGCACGCCGAGCATCCAACCGCCGCGAACCGTGCGCGTGACGGAGATCGCGTCATCGAAATCGCGGGCATCGACCGGGTCGATGGTGATGGCGAAGCGATCGCGGATATCGCGCCGCAGGGGATCGGCCAGGGCGGCCTCCACATCCACCGAAAGACCCTCGGCCTCATCAACCGCGTCCCGCGGATACCCACCCGTGAATCCATAGCGCGCCATGATGCACTCGATGCCCAGGCTCGGCTCGTTGGCGTCGCCTATGCGGCGCTCGATCGTCACCACGCCGGACTCGGCGCGCGAGGGGTACTCCACGATGCGCGCGGACACGATGTCGCCCGGCTCGACCCCGAGCCTTGCAGGCGACCCATCGGAGGGCAATACGAAGAAATCCTGCTTGATGCGGGCATCCAGGGGCCGGACGGCGCCCAGGGGACCGGCGGGCTCGAACACGCCGACGATCGCCGCGGTCGCCCGCTCGATCACATGCTCGACGACCGCGCGTCGCGCGCCGCCACGGCCCCGATGCAGGCTCACGTACACGCGGTCCCCCGGCATGGCCTCGCGCATCGATCGCGACCCCAGGCGATACACGCCCTCAGCCGTCTCCACCTCGGCGCGGGCGTCATACACCCGCACCGTCCCCGTCAGCCCCGGAAGCCTGCGAGACCGAGCGGGTCCGCGCCGTCCATTTTTCGAATGTCGCCCTCTACCCATGCATTCCTTTCAATCAAAGGCGGATTCTACGCTACCGACCCTTGTACCCAAACCAACAAGCTCCTGCCGGGGTGCACACCAAAAGCCAAGCCGCGGCGGCCAAACCATCACCAGGGTCGATATCGCCCCCACGACCGCGCCCCAACGCGCGCGCAACGCCGCGAGAGCAGGAAGCCCCCCGGTGTTCCCCAAGCAAACCTTCCGCAGCCGTCGAGCAGAGCACGGCAGCAAGGACGTTTGCGCGGGAACACCGGGGGGCTTCCAATGGGATCGAACGATGTTCGCGCTCTACACCTTGAGGTAGCGCCTCATGGCGATGGCGGAGCCGAACAGGCCGATGATCACGCCGAGCAGCACGAGCGAGCCGTACGTGGCGTAGTAGATCTCCATGGGGATGCCGATGCTCATCCAGCTGATGCCCGCGGAGACCTTGGGGATCACCAGGTTGCGGAAGAGCTCGAGCACGCCGATCGAGAGCAGGGCGCCGAGAAGCGCCTGCAGGATGCCCTCGGTGATGAAGGGCCCGCGGATGAAGCCGTTGGACGCGCCCACCAGGCGCATGATGGCGATCTCGCGACGGCGCGCGGTGATGGACAGGCGGATCGTGTTGTTGATGAAGATGAACGCAACGAAGGTCAGCAGCGCGACCAGCACCACAGCCGCGACGCGGATGTAGTTGGTGAGCTGGAACAGGCGGGAGACCTCCTCCTGACCGTAACGCACGTTCTCGGCGACATCGGCGTCCTTGTCATCGATCTCGGAATTCGCATCGTCGACGATCTTGCGGAAGCCCGGATCGTCCTTGATGGTCTCGGCCATGGATTCGACCTGCGAGGGGTCCTCCATCTCGATGCGGAAGGAGCGCGGCAGCGGGTTCTGGCCGTCGAGCGCGGAAAGCGTGGCGTCGGCGTTGCTCGAGATCGAGGAGCTGTACTCCTTGAGCGCGTCCTCCTTGCTCACGAACTCGACGCTCTTGACGTTGTCCATCTTCTCGAGCTTGTCCTGGTAGTCCTCCACGTCGGCGTCGGACGCCTCGTCGGAGATGTACGCCTGGATGGTCACCTGGTCCTCGACGTTGCCGATGAAGGAGTTCACGAGCACCGAGCCCACGATGAACAGGCCGATGATGAACAGGGACAGGAAGATGGTGATGACGGCGCCGAAGGACGTCGTCCAGTTGCGGAAGAAGTGGCGGAAGGCCTCTTTGATGGAATATCCGAAATTAGAAGGCGCCATAGTTGCCGTAGCCTCCCCTCTCCTGGTCGCGGATCACGCGGCCGCCCTCGAGGGCGATGACGCGGCGCTGCATGGAGTCGACCATCGCGCGGTCATGCGTGGCCACGATCACGGTCGTGCCGGTACGGTTGATGCGCTCGAGGAGCTTCATGATGCCCAACGAGATCGCGGGGTCGAGGTTGCCCGTGGGCTCGTCGCAGATAAGCAGCGGCGGGCGGTTGACCATGGCGCGGGCGACCGAGACGCGCTGCTGCTCGCCGCCGGAGAGCTGATCGGGCAAGGAGTCCATCTGCTCGGCCAGGCCCACCAGGCGCAGCACCTCGGGGACCTGGGCCTTGATGACGGCCTTGGGCTTGCCGATGCACTGCAGGGCGAACGCGACGTTCTCGTAGGCGGTGCGGTTGGGCAGGAGCTTGTAGTCCTGGAACACCGCGCCGATCTGGCGGCGCAGGAACGGGATCTTGCGGTTCTTGATCTTCATGAGATCCTGCCCCGCGACCATGACGCGGCCGCTCGTGGGCTTGACGTTGCGCAGCATGGTGTTGAGCAGCGTGGTCTTGCCGGAGCCGGAGTGGCCGACCAGGAAGACGAACTCGCCGGGGTAGATCTCGATGTTCACATCGTCCAGGGCGGGCTTGTTGGGCTGCGCCGGATAGATCTTGGTGACGTGCTCCATGAGGATCACGGGCTCGACGCCGGCCTCGCGCGCCTGGCGGGCGCGGGAATCGTCGACCGGGGCGAACACGGTGGTGAAGTCCGGGTTGTTGGCGAGCGCCGCGTCGAGCGAGGCGACCTCGGCGGCCTGGTCCGCGGTCACCTGGGGCGCGGGGGCGTCCATGGGGGACGGCACGCTCATGGGCGCGGCGGGGGCGTCGGGCGAGGGCACGTTGAAGAGCGGGTTGGCGGGCGCCTGCTGGGCAGGGGCGGCCTGGGGCTCGAGCGTGCCGGGGACGACCGGCGCATCGTAAGCGGTTTGGGGGGCGTTCTGCGGGACGGGCTGCTCGAACAACCGGTCCTGCACGTCCGGCGACGGGGCCGCGGGCATGGGCGTCACAGGGTCGACCTGAGGCACCTGGGGCGTGGCCTGCTCGTCTCCGGGGGTACGGAAGTGGTTACCCACTAGAGCTCCTTAAGTCGTGCGTTTGAACTACAGACTTTCATATTTTAGCAAGATGCCGCTCGTACCATCAAAGCAACACCTTGAATTCCCCCGGCGGCGATGGGGAGGCCCGTCAGCCCACGGACTTGAATCCGTACCCGATCGCCTCGTTCACATCGGTGATGATGAGCATCGCGTTCGCGTCGTGCTCGTACACGACCGTCTTGATGATGGAGACCTCTCGACGGCTAAGCACGAAGAACAGCACGGGCCGATCCTTCTTGGTCCAGGAGCCCTGGGCCATGAGGCGCGTGCACCCACGGTCCATGGCGTGCAGGATGTCGTGCTCGATGTCCTCGTAGGCATCGGAGATGATGAACGCGGCGCGCTGGCTGTTGCCGCCGTCGACCACCACGTCGACGACGTAGCCCATGACCACCATGGCGAGGGCCGCATACAGCGCGTTGGTGATCGAGAAGACGGGGGCCGAGGCGGCGCACACCGCCACGTCGATCGCCATGACCGTGGCGCCGACCGGCAGCGAGCTCTTGCGGGCGATGATCTGGCCGATGGTGTCGGAGCCGCCGGTGTTCGCGCCGCAGCGGAACACCAGCCCGTAGCCGATGCCCGAGATGATGCCGCCCCAGAGGGCCGAGAGCATGAGGTCGCTGTGGCCCACATGCAAGACGAAGGGCGCGAACAGGTCGGTGAAGAAGCCGAACAGGACGAATCCCGTGACGGTCTGGACGACGTACTTGAGGCCACCGGAGCGCATGACCACCAGGATCAGCAGCGCGTTCATGACGATGGTCTGCAGACCCACGGGAAGGCTCAGGCCCGCACGGCGGCCGAGTTCCGCGATGATGGTCGCCAGACCGGTGAGTCCGCCCGCTGCCAGGCCGTTGGGGACCATGAACGCATCGGTGGCGAGGCCGGCTATCGCGCATCCCACGATGATGAGGGGCAGGTCGCTCACGAACTGCGACTGGATGATCCGGTTGATATCGATGCGCCTTGCCATATGACCCCAAAGTCCTCGTTCCCTATCGACACGATGAACAATAGTATCAAGCCACTTGACACTCCGTCAAAGAAAAGTGGGCGCCACCCGCGAGGGAGAGGCGCCCGAGCACGGACCCGCTATGCGATGTGAGGTCGACCCCGAAGGCGGTTTCCTATTCCGCCTGCTCGGTGGCCCAGCGATGGTAGCCGATGATGAACGGGTCCAGATCGCCGTCCTCCAGCACGCCGTCCACGTTGCTGGTCTCCACCCCGCAGCGCAGGTCCTTGACCATCTGATAGGGATACAGCACGTAGCTGCGAATCTGGTTGCCGAATCCGATGTCGGTCTTGGGGCCGCGGATCTCGTCGAGCATCTCGCCGCGGCGCTCGAGCTCCAGCTCGTACAGGCGGGCCTTGAGAATCTGCATGCACGCCGCCTTGTTCTGGATCTGGCTGCGCTCGTTCTGGCAGGTGACCACGATGCCCGTGGGGATGTGCGTCACGCGGACGGCGGAGTCGGTGGTGTTGACGCCCTGGCCGCCCGGGCCGCTCGCATGGTACACGTCCACGCGGATGTCATCGGGCGCGACCTCGATCTCGATGTCGTCGGGCAGCACGGGGATGACCTCCACGCCGGCGAAGGTAGTCTGACGGCGCTTCTTGGCATCCGTGGGCGAGATGCGCACCAGACGGTGCACGCCGGCCTCGGCGCGCAGCATGCCGAAGGCGTCCTTGCCCTCGACCGTGATGGTGGCGCGGTCGATGCCGATCGCCTCGGCCGCAGGGCAGTCGTTGACCGTGACCTTCCAACCGCGGCGCGCGCAGTACTTCATGTACATCTTGAACAGCATGAAGGTCCAGTCCTGGGCCTCCAGGCCGCCCTGGCCGGGCTTGATGGACAGAATCGCGCTGCCATGGTCGAACTCACCGGTGAACCAGCTGGAAAGCTCCATCTCGTCGATGGCGCGCGTGAGCTCGTCCACAGCTGCCGCGGCCTCGGCGAGAAACTCGGCACCGTCCTCCCCCATCTCGGAGGCGAGCTCGAGCGCGGCGCGCGCGTCGGACAGGCGCCCGTGCGCGCGGTCGACGAGCTCCACCTCATCCTTCACCTGGGAGAGCTCGGCCATATGGGCGCGGGCGGAATCGGCGTCGTCCCAGAAACCCGGGGCGGCGCTGGCCTCCTCGAGCTCGGTCACGCGACCGCGAGCCTCCTCGATATGCAGGTAGCACTCGACCTCGCGCAGACGCGCGGTCAGGGTATCGAGGTCGCCAGAGATGACGTCGGGATTGACCTCCGCCGCCATTAGCGGTTCCTCCCGTGGCAGTTCTTGAACTTCTTGCCGCTACCGCAGGGGCACGGGTCGTTGCGGCCCACGTTGGCGTACGGGTCGCCGCTCTGGTCCTTGCGGTAGGTGCGGACGGTCGATCCGGCCGCCGCGCCCTGCGGGGCCGCGCCCTGCTGCGCCGCGTGGCGTTGGACGGTCGAGGATCCGGTGTCGCCGTCGACCTCGGCGGGGCCGCTCATGCGCGCGCCGAAGAGGGCCGGGTTGCGCTCGCCCTCGATGCGGGCGCGAGCGGCCTCGGGGTTCTTGAACTCGGCATGGAGCACGGTGCGCAGGTAGTCCTCGTACATGGTGTCGACGAGCATCTGGAACGCGCGGAACGCCTCGGTCTTGTACTCGACGAGCGGATCGCGCTGGCCGAAGCCGCGCAGGCCGATGCCCTGCTTGAGATAGTCCATCTCCTGCAGGTACCCCATCCAACGGGTGTCGATGACGCGCAGCATGACCTGGCAATTGAGCTCCTGCATGAGCTCGTCGCCCAGGCGCTCGGCCTTGGCGTTGTAGGCCTTCTCCACGAACGCGAGGACCTGGTCGCACAGCCCTGCGTACGGGGCGTCCTCGAGGGAGGGCGCGTCCGGGCGGCCCGTGAGCTCGACGATCCACTTGTGCAGGCCCTCGAGGTCGCGCTCGCCCTCGTGCGCGTCGACCGGGCAGAACTCGGTGACGCAGCGCTTGATGGTGTCGTCGATGACCTCGTCGATGTGGTCGGAGAGGTCCTTGCCGTCGAGGATCTTGTTGCGCTCGGCGTAGATCACCTGGCGCTGCTTGTTCATGACGTCGTCGTACTCGAGAACGTTCTTGCGCATGGAGAAGTTGATGTTCTCAACCTTGCGCTGGGCGCCCTCGACGGCCTTGGAGATCATCTTGTGCTGGATGGGCTCGTCATCGCCCATCTCGGTGGCGACCATGAGGTTCGAGATCTTGTCCATGCGCTCGCCGCCGAACATGCGCATGAGGTCGTCCTCGAGCGAGAGGTAGAACTGCGTCTCGCCGGGGTCTCCCTGACGGCCGGCGCGGCCGCGGAGCTGATTGTCGATGCGGCGGGACTCGTGGCGCTCGGTGCCGATGACCGTGAGGCCGCCGGCGGCGACCACCTGGTCGTGCTCGGCGCGGCACACGGCCTTGGTCTTGTTGACGAGCTCCTCGTACACGCGGGCGACCTCGGCGAAGGTCGCGGTGTCGATATCGATGCCGAGCTCATGCAGGCCGTCGAGCACCTTGTCGAACACGGCGCGGTCGACGGGCGCCACATCGGCCTGGTCCTTGCCCAGCAGGCGCCAGTTGGCCTCGTGCAGCACGCGGTCGAGCACCTCGGCGTCGATGCCGAAGTCGTAGCGCATGAGCTCGTCGCGCGCCATCTCCTCGGCATTGCCGCCGAGCAGGATGTCCGTGCCGCGGCCGGCCATGTTGGTGGCGATGGTGACGGCGCCCAAGCGGCCCGCCTGGGCCACGATCTGCGCCTCGCGCTCGTGGAACTTGGCGTTCAGGACCTCGTGCTTGATGCCGCGCTTGTTGAGCAGGCGCGAGAGGCGCTCGGAGCTCTCGATGGAGACGGTGCCCACCAGCACGGGCTGGCCGTTCGCGTGGCGCGCCTCGATCTCGTTGGCGACCGCGTTGAATTTGGCGTCGATGGTGCGGTACACCAGGTCGTCGTGGTCGACGCGGGCGACGGGCCGATTGGTGGGGATCACCTGGACCGGCAGGTTGTAGATCTCGCGGAACTCGGCGTCCTCGGTGATGGCGGTACCGGTCA
>ENA-UOJR01003097-UOJR01003097.1-human-gut-metagenome-genome-assembly--contig:-C115P-NODE-3097-length-10735-cov-23.411049_pt1 | contig 10735 bp, 9 predicted proteins | sample MGYA00242354_ERZ723901 | MGnify/ENA metagenome assembly ERZ723901
ATTTTGTGATAATAATCGGCTTGCAAAAGTACGGCTTTTCTTTGAATTGGCAAACTATTTCCAGCTTTTTTTGGATTTATCGGGTTGAATGACAAGGGGAACTTACTATATTTACAAATAAGGAACAGAAAATAAAAAGGCCTCCTCCGGATTTACACCGGGGAGGTCAAAAAACAACAAAGAATCTATATTGCAATCTCATTTATCGCACAATATCTTCCGGAAACTTAGCCGGCATCTCCACCCGTTTCCAAGTCTCATAATACCAGGCGTTCAGTTCATTTCCGTTCAGATCATTCTTGATGAAGTATTTCAAATGCAGATAATCATTATCTTTAATTTCAAACTCCAGAATATTATCCTGATTATCGAGCATCGGAAGGTGGATATTCTTCTCGATACTCTCCTTATAAGAATCATCGGTCAACTGTTTATATGTACCATATCCTGTGATAATCGCATCAGAACCGGGAATAATGGTAAAATTCACGATTCTGCCGTCATCACTCAATACCTTAAATGTATTACTGGGTTTCAACGATCCCGGGACATCGGGAGATTCTGATACATAATGGCACAACTGCCAAATCCCCTTTAAATCGGCCGGTTTGAATTTGGTTTTCTTCTGGGCCGTCGCACCTGTTACCGCTAACAACATGATTGAAAGCATGGTAAAGAAATAGAGCTTTTTCATTGTTGTATTATTTTAGTTAACACTCTCGAATGCGTATTTCCAAATATAAAGATTTATTTTGAGAATACAGCAATTCAGAGCATAAAAAAACTCGCATAACCCAAAGATTATGCGAGTTTTACATAAATATACCGAAATATTAGAAATCAGCATTTCTCGGTGTACGCGGGAACGGTATCACGTCACGGATGTTCGCCATACCTGTAACGAATAATAACAGACGTTCAAAACCAAGTCCGAAACCGGAATGAGGACACGTACCAAACTTACGGGTATCCAGATACCACCACATATCTTTCATCGGGATGTGCATTTCTTCAATACGGGTCAGCAGCTTGTCATAGTCCGCTTCACGTTCGGAACCACCGATAATTTCACCGATCTTCGGGAAAAGAACGTCCATTGCACGTACAGTCTTACCATCTTCGTTCTGCTTCATATAGAAGGCTTTGATTTCTTTCGGATAGTCAGTCAGAATCACCGGACGTTTGAAGTGTTCTTCCACCAGGAAGCGTTCGTGTTCAGAAGCCAAATCCACGCCCCAGTAAACCGGGAACTCGAACTTATGGCCTTTCGCAACAGCTTCTTCCAGAATCTTGATACCGTCTGTATAAGGCAGACGTACGAACTCATCTTTCAATACACCTTGCAGACGTTCAATCAAGCCCTTGTCGAACATATCGTTGAGGAACTTCACATCATCCGCACAGTTATCCAACGCCCATTTCACACAATATTTGATGAACTCTTCTGCCAGGTCCATATTGTCGGCAATGTCGTTGAACGCAACTTCCGGCTCAATCATCCAGAACTCTGCCAAATGGCGGGGAGTATTGGAGTTTTCGGCACGGAAAGTAGGACCGAATGTGTAGATAGCACCCAAAGCAGTGGCCGCCAATTCACCTTCCAACTGACCGGATACTGTCAAACTTGCCTGCTTGCCGAAGAAGTCGTCATCATAAGAGATAGAACCTCTTTCGTCTTTCTTCAAGTCATACAGATTCATGGTAGTTACCTGAAACATCTGTCCGGCACCTTCACAGTCGGAACCTGTGATAATCGGTGTATGGAAATAGAAAAATCCCTTTTCATGGAAAAACTTGTGAATAGCAATCGCCATGTTGTGACGAATGCGGAACACTGCACCAAAGGTATTGGTACGCGGACGCAAGTGAGCGATCTCGCGCAAGAATTCCATGGAGTGACCTTTTTTCTGCAATGGATATGTATTGTCGCAAGTACCCAGCACTTCGATTTCTTTAGCCTGCACTTCCACCTTCTGACCGGAACCCACAGACTCCACCATTACTCCGTTCACGCTTATACAAGCTCCGGTAGTAATCAGTTTCAGCATCTCTTCATCGAAGTTAGCCAGATCTACTACGATCTGCACATTATTTATTGTAGAACCGTCATTCAGTGCGATAAAGTTAACTTGTTTGCTACCTCTACGGGTGCGAACCCATCCTTTCACATTGACCATAGCGCCAATATCTTCGCGCTTCAACAGATCAACAATTTTTGTTCTACCAATCTTTTCCATAAAACTTTTTTAATACAATATTATATATTACTCAAACGAACCCATGCGGAGGTAGTTTACTTCTGCTTCCGACAGGTAACGCCAGTCTCCGCGGCGCAGACCTTTTTTGGTCAGTCCGGCAAAGAATACACGGTCGAGTTTTACTACTTTATATCCCAGTGATTCGAAAATACGGCGAACGATACGGTTCTTTCCGGAGTGAATTTCGATACCTACCTGGTCTTTCTTGAAATCATCTGTGTAGCTGATAGCATCTGCATGGATTTCACCGTCTTCCAACTGTACGCCGGCTGCAATCTGATCCATATCTGCTTTTGTCAGGTTCTTGTCCAGATGAACATGATATATTTTCTTTTTCAAGAATTTCGGGTGTGTAAGCTTGGAAGCCAGATCACCGTCATTTGTCAACAGGAGTACACCAGTCGTGTTGCGGTCAAGACGTCCTACCGGATAAATACGTTCGTTGCAAGCGCCTTTTACCAGATCCATTACCGTACGGCGTTCCTGCGGATCATCCGATGTAGTAACCGTATCTTTCGGCTTATTCAACAATACGTATACCTTACGTTCGATGCTTACCGGTTCATCGTGGAACTTAACCACATCCGAACGTTTGATCTTTGTACCCAATTCCGTTACTATTTCACCGTTTACAGAAACCACACCTGCCGTGATAAATTCATCAGCCTCGCGACGTGAACAAACACCGGCATTAGCCAGGAACTTATTCAGACGGATCGGTTCATTCGGATCAATAAACTGTTCCTTGTACTCGATCTGTTTCTTTACGCTATACTTAGCATTCGGATCATAATCGCCGGTACGCGGACGAGGACGATAGCCTCCTTGTGAACGGTCATTGTTGTATCTCGGACGATAGCCGCCACCACCGTTGTTGCTACGATAGCCACCACCTTCACCGTTGTTGAAACGGGGACGATACGGACGGTCACCACCTTCACGGTTGTAAGAAGGACGTTGAGGACGGTCGCTACCTTCGCCGTTATTGAAACGGGGACGGTACGGACGGTCACTACCTTCACGGTTGTAAGAAGGACGTTGAGGACGGTCACCACCTTCGCCGCTATTGAAACGGGGACGCTGGGGACGGTCATAAGAACCACCTTCACGATTGTAGGAAGGACGTTGGGGACGGTCATAAGAACCACCTTCGCGGTTGTAAGAACGTTGCGGGCGTTCGCCTCCTTCATTATTGTTATTGAAGCGAGGACGATACGGACGATCGCCACCTTCACGATTGTAAGAAGGACGTTGGGGACGGTCGCCATAAGAGCGGTCACCATACGAACGCTGCGGGCGTTCGCCTCCTTCATTGTTGGCATTAAATCGCGGGCGATACGGACGATCCCCGCCTTCACGGTTGTAAGAAGGACGATACGGACGTTCTCCACCTTCTCTGTTGTAAGACCTGTTACCATCACGGCCGGCACCTGTATTCTCTTCATTGAAAGAATTTTCGCGCCATTCTTCGTTTTCTGTGCTCATTTTTTTTATTCGAATAAAATTAGACTTTGGCCTCACGGCCTATTTAAAAACACGTTTATTATATAAGTAAACAATTAAAGCCCCGTATAAGTATGGGGAGTGATTGCTCTTAACTCTTTTTTAATATCTTCGCTTACATTCAATTCTTCGATAAACTCTTTAATAGAACTTTCTGTAATAGCCTGATTGGTCCGGGTTAAAGCTTTCAAAGCTTCATACGGATGCGGATAAGCCTCACGGCGGAGAATGGTCTGAATAGCTTCTGCCACTACGCTCCAGCAGTTATCCAAGTCACGATAGATAGCCGGTTCGTTCAGCAACAGTTTACGCAATCCCTTCAAAGAACTCTGAATGGCAATCACGATATGACCGAAAGGCACACCTACATTACGCAGCACTGTCGAGTCTGTCAAGTCGCGCTGCAAACGGGAAACAGGAAGTTTCACAGCCAAGTGTTCCAGGATAGACGTTGCTATACCCAGGTTACCTTCCGCATTTTCAAAGTCAATCGGATTCACTTTATGCGGCATGGCGCTTGAGCCCACTTCTCCGGCTTTGATCTTCTGCTTAAAGTACTCCATAGAGATATACTGCCAGAAGTCACGATTCATATCGACCATAATTGTATTGATACGCTTCATGCTATCAAAAACAGCAGAGAGGTTATCATAGTTCGAAATCTGCGTAGTATATTCTTCACGTTCCAGCCCCAGTTTTTCTGCAACAAACCGATTACCGAATTGTTTCCAGTCATATTGAGGATAAGCTACATGATGCGCATTGTAATTTCCGGTAGCACCACCAAACTTAGCGGTAATCGGACATGCTTTCAACATGGCCAGCTGACGTTCGAGACGGTAAACGAATACCATCACTTCCTTGCCTAAACGAGTAGGAGAAGCCGGTTGACCGTGAGTTTTGGCAAGCATCGGAATGTTAGCCCATTCTGTTGCATAAGTTTTCAACTGCGCAATCAACTCTTCAATCAACGGATAGTAAACCTGTTCCAATGCTTCTTTGATAGAAAGAGGAACAGACGTATTGTTAATATCCTGAGAAGTCAGTCCGAAGTGGATAAATTCTTTATAGTCATCCATTCCGCCCATCTTGTCAAATTCTTCTTTCAGGAAGTATTCTACGGCCTTCACGTCGTGGTTAGTTACACTTTCGATATCTTTAATGCGCTGTGCGTCTGCTTCAGAGAAGTTACGGTAGATATTCCGTAAAGTTTCAAACACGTTGCTATCGATTCCTTTTAATTGCGGCAAAGGGAGTTCGCACAAGGTGATAAAGTATTCCACCTCTACCTGTACACGGTATTTAATCAGTGCAAATTCAGAGAAATAAGCTGCCAAAGCTTTAGTTTTGCCTCTATATCGACCATCAATCGGAGATATGGCCGTCAATACATCAAGTTCCATACGTTTTCTTAGATAATTATCAGACTGCAAAATTAACTCTTTTTCCTGAGTTATAAGGCAAAAGGATAAAGAAAGTTTGTATAAAAGCGGTAAGAAATAAAAAATCCATTTAATTTTCTTCCCGCCTCTTTTTATAAAAGACCTTACCGACTCTGTCGATATGGGATACAATAGGAGTGCCTATATTCTTGTTATAATCAACAACATCCACTTTATACAAGAGGCCGAGGTCCTCTATCTGGATATTTATGTCCATCAACTGATTAAAAGTCAGTCCATTTCCTTTTACAGCCAAGTCTATATCAGAACCTTCCGAATAATTCCCCTTGGCACGCGAACCAAACAGTATCACTTCATCAATATTGCCATGTCGTTCAAAAACGCCACGAATATCTCGTATAACCTCATCGCTTAATCCAAACATCACGAAAATAAATTTCCTGTTTCAAATTTTAATTTTTCCTGCTCCAGCCTTATAGCCAACAATTTAAGCAATCCGGAATATTCCGTATAAATGTTCTCTACAATTTCCAGTGCATCACCTTCATTGTATGTATGAGACGTGGTTCCACGAGCCTTATTCATCCTTCTCCATGCATCATGATTGGTTATCAACCCGTCCTCAAAAGCTTTTTGCAGTGCACCATTCGGCCCCAGCGCAAAGTCATACCCTTTATACTTCAAGAAATCTTGCATCACTTTCCATGCCAACTCATACGTATACTCGAAACGCTGAACAAGTCCTTCCTGTTCCAGCTCCGACAAATCATCCGGTTCTTTATCCGACTCCGTTATCTCAAGCACTCTCCGACAAGCTTTTCGAAAACTGTCCAAACGTTGCAGCCAACGAACATCTTCTTCCATCATCTATATTTATAAAGGGTTACTTTTTTTCTATTTAACATCCGATCATACGGCAAAGTTAAACAAAAAGCGGTAAGAAATAAAAAAAGTCTCACGAATTTCTTCGTAAGACTTCTTTTTTGTGGGCGCTGAGGGATTCGAACCCCCGACCCTCTGGGTGTAAACCAGATGCTCTGAACCAGCTGAGCTAAGCGCCCTTTTGTTGGCGGAAGTGCTTCGGTATTCTTTGTGGGCGCTGAGGGATTCGAACCCCCGACCCTCTGGGTGTAAACCAGATGCTCTGAACCAGCTGAGCTAAGCGCCCGTACACTTCCGTTTCAAAAGCGATGCAAAGGTACGGTTTTTTTTGAAACCTCCAAACATTTTGCATATTATTTTTCAAGAAACTTTTTATCAAAAGTAAGAACCAACTGATTATCAGCAAATAATGAAAAAAGTTTTTTTTCATGCAACTTTCCCTTCTCCAAGCCCGTCCACTAAACAGAACAAGATGAAGACAATAATGCGGGAACACTCAAATCCGGGAAATAAGATTCCCGGTCAAGCCTGCTTACGGATAAGGCGCGCCGGATTCCCGACTGCAACACTGTCGTCGGGAATATCTTTCGTCACGACGCTTCCCGCTCCTATCACACAACGGTTGCCAATCGTCACACCGGGACAAATGACAGCCCCGCCGCCAATCCAGCAATCCTCACCGATCGTAACCGGATAAGCATACTCTTTCGAACCGCGACGCTCCAGATAATTCATCGGATGATGCGGCGTATAAATCTGTACGCAAGGGCCGACCAGCGTATGGGCACCGATTGTGATATACCCTCCGTCCAGAAAAGTACAGTTGGCATTGACAAAGACGTGTTCGCCCAACTTTATCCCGTCTCCGTGATCGCAATGGAAAGGAGGACAGATCACCGAAGTCTCAGGAATACCCGGCACCAATTCTTCCAACAATTCTCTGTACCCGTCATCGTACGTACTCAACCCGCGCATGATCGCCAGCAACTTCTTGGCATGCTCAAAACGTACCTGCAACTCCGGCGCAGACATATCAGCCAACTGGCTGCTACGCATCTTCTCCACTTCTGTCATATTCCTTATTCTCCCTTCCCATTAATAAATACCAATTTCCTTTCATCCGAAAGCGATTCGTCAAACTCGAACCCTTCCCACGAGAATCCTTTCAGTTCCTCCGGATTCCCGATCTTATTTTTCAATATGAAACGTGTCATCTCACCACGGGACATCTTGGTATACACCACTATCGTAGCCAGCTTTCCATTCTTCCAGACATGAAATTCGGGAGTGACCACACGGACTTCGCTCTCCACCCGCTTCCAGTCAAACAGGCTTTTCATCTCGTCACTGGCAAGATTGCACAAAATTCCTCCTGCCGACCGGATGTCCTCAATGAACGTATCCGTCAGACGCGACCGCCAATAAGAAAACAAGGTCTGATTCCCCAGTTCCGGCAATACGACATCTCCCTCCAGCCGATAAGCACGAATCACATCCAAAGGACGCAACAGACCGTAACAGAAAGAAGTCAGCCGCAAATGTTCCTGCGCATACCCGAAGTCTTCTGCAGAGAAGTCCTTCGGATTCAGCCGTTTGAATACGATTCCGGTATATGCCAGCAAAGCAGGCAATTCCGGAGTGGCTTCCGCATGAAAAGCCTGATAACGTTTATAATTCTCCACAGCAATCTTTGCGTTTACACGCAGCAGACGTTCTAATTCGTCTACAGAAAACTGGGACATCTGCAACGCTATTTCCGCCGCTTCCTTCTGAAAACGGGGACTCGTGGTCAAAGGGACTTTCACCTTCGACACCGCACTCATCGTCTTGGCACAAGATAGAAGTACTAACATTCTGAATCGGGTTTAATCATTTTGAAAAACACAAAAATAAAAAATAAATAGCTTCACTTGTTGACAGATATCCAAATTATGCCTACTTTCAGCCAATAATTAACTATAATCATTTATTAATTAACAAAAACACAAAAATCCCCCTTATGAGAAACAAGTTTGTATCTTTGCAAGCTCTGGCCTTATTGGTCATCTTTTGTCTGACGGGTAGCTTAACCCGTGCCGCTGTCAACCCGAAACCGTTTGTTGTCCCCGAACTCAAACAATGGACGGGAAAAGACGGTAACTTCACCCCGGGAAAAGACACCCGAATCGTCTGCACTTCCCAAAATCCCGAATTACTGAGAATAGCCCGAATGTTTGCCGACGATTATCAACAGATGTTCGGGCAGACATTAAGCGTAGCGCAAGGCAAAGCCACGTCCGGCGATTTCGTCCTATCCTTGTCGGCAGACAAGAAGCTCGGTGAGGAAGGTTACGCCATCAAGATAACCGACCGTGTAGCCATCTCCGCTCCCACCCCGACCGGTCTTTACTGGAGCACACGCACACTCCTGCAACTGGCGGAACAAAATCAGGAACGCTCACTCCCGCAAGGAACGATTCGTGATTATCCCGATTATCCGCTTCGCGGTTTCATGATAGACTGTGGCCGTAAGTTCATTCCGATGGCTTATCTGCAGGACTTGGTGAAAATCATGGCTTACTACAAAATGAACACCCTGCAAGTCCATCTGAACGATAATGGATTCAAGCAATACTTCGAGCACAACTGGGACAAGACTTACGCTGCTTTCCGGCTGGAATCGGAGACTTATCCGGGATTGACAGCCCGTGACGGCTCGTACTCCAAGAAAGAATTCATCGACTTCCAGAAACAAGCGGCATCCAACTTCGTGGAAATCATTCCGGAAATTGACGTTCCCGCCCACTCACTGGCTCTCACCCATTACAAACCGGAAATCGGAAGCAAGGAGTACGGCATGGATCATCTCGACTTGTTCAAGCCGGAAACTTACGAATTCGTAGATGCTCTGTTCAAAGAATATCTGGAAGGCGACAATCCGGTATTCGTAGGCAAGCGTGTACATATCGGTACAGACGAATACTCGAACGCGAAGAAAGACGTGGTAGAAAAATTCCGTGCTTTCACCGACCATTACATCCGTTTTGTGGAAGGTTTCGGCAAGCAAGCAGTCGTATGGGGCGCGCTCAGCCATGCCAAAGGCGATACGCCCGTCAAATCAGAAAATGTCGTCATGAATGCTTGGTACAACGGATACGCCGATCCGGCAACTATGATCAAAGACGGATATCAACTGATCAGTATTCCGGACGGACTGGTATATATCGTTCCGAAAGCCGGCTACTATTATGATTACCTCAACGAACCATACTTATATAAGGAGTGGACACCCGCCCATATCGGCAAAGCTGTATTCGACGAAAAACATCCTTCCATTCTTGGCGGTATGTTTGCCATCTGGAACGACCATGTCGGCAACGGTATCTCGGTGAAAGACATCCATCACCGTATATTCTCGCCCCTGCAAACACTCTCTGTAAAGATGTGGACAGGCGCTCAAACGGGCATTCCTTATGAAACATTCAATGAAAAACGTGCCCTCCTCAGCGAAGCGCCCGGAGTCAACCAACTGGCAAGAATCGGCAAAAAGCCGGAATTGGTATACGAACGTTCCACAGTCGCTCCCGGCAGCACTTCCGATTATCCGGAAATTGGCTATAATTACACTGTCAGTTTCGACATTACCGGAGCAAAAGAAAGTGAAGGAACCGAATTGTTCCGTTCGCCTAACGCCGTATTCTATCTGTCAGACCCTATTCGGGGGATGATGGGATTTGCACGCGACGGCTATCTGAATACCTTCCCCTACAAAGTGAATCCGGGAGAAAAAGCAACAATTCAGATAGAAGGAGACAATTGCAGTACAACGCTGAGAGTCAACGGTAAAGTGGTTGATGAAATGAATACGCAGAAACTTTACTTTAATGCGGGAAAAGATTCAATGAACTATGTACGTACACTAGTTTTCCCGCTGGAGAAAGCAGGAAACTTTAATAGTAAGGTACAGAATCTGAAAGTATACAATTATTGCGTAAGCAAACCATAAGATTTAGATACGGATTACACAGATTTCACATTTTTTTAGCGGTACAATCTACCAAAAACCGTATCAATCTGTGTAATCCGCTTCTGGAAGAAGCACAATCATTCATTTCATTTACGTACGGATTTGAGCAAAATGATAGTAATAGTATCTTAAAATGGGGGTGCCCCCAATGGAGATACTACTGTTTCATTCATTTTTGAACCGTTACGAATCAATTTAAACCTGTATAACCAAAAGCTACACAAACGTTTCTTCCCTAAGCAATAAAACGCTTTTTTATTGTCACTTATCACTTTTCGAAGTTAACTAACTGATTATAAACATATCATCGGTGATAATAAGCGGTGATAATACGGTGACAATAGCTGCATCCATACATTTTATTGTCACTTCCCTCCCAATCTCACTGTTCATCTCACCTACTGCTATCTCCCCATCAAGCCTACTTCATCCGAGTCCTGATCCTACGCAACAAATACCGTATACTACCGGTATCTTTCTCTTATAGTGCCTTTATTGTTCCATTAAGACACCGATCTCTTTAGTTGTTCACGGCCGTGGCAAGCATTGTTCACGGTCGTGACAAGAGTTGATCACGGTCATGAGCAAACCTGTTCACGGCCGTGAAGAGCTAAAGAGAACGGCACTCTACAGGGAAAACGCATTATACTTTTTCTTTTATCTTTTATACATTTATCTTACAT
>ENA-UOJR01003103-UOJR01003103.1-human-gut-metagenome-genome-assembly--contig:-C115P-NODE-3103-length-10727-cov-6.280079_pt1 | contig 10727 bp, 8 predicted proteins | sample MGYA00242354_ERZ723901 | MGnify/ENA metagenome assembly ERZ723901
TGTCCGCCGAAAGGCGCCCGTACACCGGTAAGATGTCCGGGATGGACACGGCACACCATAATAATAGGACACTCCCCCGCACGCTGTCAATATTCCGCGGGGCGTTTTGCCACCGTTTTGATACGGAACCTTAGTAAGGTCTTAAGCGTGTGTTCACGATTTATTCACATTTTGAGGGCCAGGCGCATGATATGATATTGTCGGGGGCAGCGGCGGAACGGAATGACAATTTCTGCCGTCTAAGTAAATAGGCAAATCATCCCGCGGGCGCGCGGGAAGGAAAAAGGAGAACACGACATGAAAAAAGCGGCTTTTGTACTGGCGCTGGTGATGCTGCTGGGCTGTGTGTCCGGCTGCGGCGCAGCGGAGGGCGAGGCCTCCGTGCAGTCGGTGTCTATGATTTGCGGGCTGGGGTCCGTAGGTCTGGCGGACCGGTTCGCAGGCATCGTCAGCCCGCTGGGCGAGACGACCATCAAGAAAAACGACGCCATGACCATCGACACCATCAAGGTGAAGGTGGGCGACAGCGTGAAAAAGGGCGACGTGCTGCTGACCTATGACCTCAGCCAGATCCGCACCGACCTGGAGATGGCCCAGCTGGAGCTGGAGCAGCTGAACGCCACGCTGGAGGACCAGCAGGCGGAGCTGGAGCGTATACAGAAGCTGATGGACAGCACCTATGACGACGCCACCAAGCGGCAGTACGCCCTGGACCTGCGGGAGCAGAACGTGAAGGTGCTGGAGACGAAGGCCAACATCGCCACCAAGAAAAAGGACATTGAGAAGCTGAAGGCCAACACCGCCGACAGCACCGTCAAGTCCCCGGTGGACGGCGAGGTGCAGTCCCTGAACCCGGACGGCGGCACGGACAACTCCGGCAACGCCCTGCCGTTCATGACCATCGTGGAGACGGGCGGCTTCCGCATCAAGGGCTATGTGAATGAAAACAACGCCAGCGTGCTGACCGAGGGCACGGCGGTTGTCATCCGTTCCCGGGTCAGCGACCAGACGTGGAAGGGCAGCATCAGCTCCATCGACTGGAACAACGCCCAGCAGAGCCGCAGCGACTACGGCGACAGCGACACCGCCATGTCCAGCAAGTACCCCTTCTATGTGACGCTGGAGGGCGACGGCGAGGGCCTGCTCATGGGCCAGCACGTGTACATAGAGCCGGACTACGGTCAGGAGGACACCCAGGACGAAAGCCTGATCAACCTGCCCAGCTACTTCATCAACGACGCCGAGGGCAAGCCCTGGGTGTGGGCTCAGAACAGCAAGGGCAAGCTGGAGAAGCGGAGCATCACCCTGGGCGAGTACAACACGGAGACGGACACCTATCCCGTGACGGACGGCCTGACGGCGGAGGACTACATCGCCTATCCCGACGACAGCCTGAAGGCGGGCATGACGTGCATCACCTATGACGACGCCACCTTTGACCCCAGCGCCAGCGGCGGCGAGGTATACCCCGAGGGCGGCGGTGAAAAAATCGACGAAAACGTGCCCATGGACGGCATGGACGGCGGCGATATGCCCGCTGAGAACGACACCGTCACGGACGACGGCAGCACCGCAGCCGTGATTCCCGGCGGCGAGGCCGCCTCCGCGTCAGCGGTCATTCCGCCGATGGAGGGCTGAGCATGATTTTGGAAATGCGCGATATATGCAAGGACTATCCCATGGGAAAGTCCGTGGCACATATCCTGAAAAACGTGAACCTTGACGTGGAGGAGGGGGAATACCTCGCCATTATGGGCCCCTCCGGCAGCGGAAAGACCACGCTGATGAACCTGATCGGGTGTCTGGACGTGCCCACCAGCGGCAGCTATCTGCTGGGTGGGCGGGACGTGACCACCTGCAACAACAAGCAGCTGGCGGAGGTGCGGAACAAGGAGCTGGGCTTCGTGTTCCAGAGCTTTAATCTGCTGCCGAAGCTGACGGCGCTGGAAAACGTGGCGCTGCCCCTGCTGTACGGCGGGGTGAAGAAGGCGGAACGGCTGGAACGGGCCCGGGCCGCGCTGGAGACGGTGGGGCTTTCCGACCGGGTGGACCACCGGCCGGACCAGCTGTCCGGCGGACAGTGCCAGCGGGTGGCCATCGCACGGGCCATCGTGGGCAAGCCGAAGCTGCTGCTGGCCGACGAGCCCACCGGTGCGCTGGACAGTGCCAGCGGCGCGGCGGTGATGGAGCTGTTTCAGCAGCTGCATGACGGCGGCTCCACCATCATCATGATCACCCACGACCATTCCATCGCCAACCACGCCGCCAAGGTCATGACCATACGGGACGGCGTACTGTCGGGAGGTGACGACTATGAGTGAGAAGCTGACGCTGCGGGAAAAGCTGCACATCGGCGAAAAGCGCCCCGACGGCGAGAAGCCGCGCATGAGCAAGAAGCTGAAAAAGGGCATTATCGCCGCCGCCTGCGTGGTGGGCGTGTGCGGCGCGGTGTGGGGCGGACTGACCATCGCCCGGAACGCCCAGCGGGGCGACGTGAACGTATACGCCGTCAACGAGTGCGCCATGACCGACTACTGGGGGGACACCTCCAACACCAGCGGCATGGTGACCACGGACAAATTGCAGAAGATCTACATCTCCCAGAGCCAGACGGTGAAGAAGGTGTGGGTCAAGGAGGGCGACAGCGTCAAGAAGGGCACGGTGCTGGTGAGCTATGACTCCACCCTGACACAGGCCACCGTGGAGCGCGCCAAGATCGACTATGACCGGCAGGCGGAGAACCTGGAGGTCATGAAAAACGGGTTGGAGCTGCTGAAGAAGGCGAAGAACAAGGAGACGCTGCAGGCGGAGTATGATAAGCTGGAAAAGGAGCTGAACAAGCTTATTGAGGACGCCACGAAAAGCCCGGACGATAACACGGACGTGGTGGATCTGAAGCAGATCATCATTACCGACGACATGAAGCTGGGCACCGGCAGCGGCAACGACAAGGACAATGCCATCTACTACTACCGCACGACGGACAGCGACGGCAGCTTCGCGCTGTCGCAGGCTGACCTGATGCGCATTTTCAGCAGTCTGGGCAAGACGGACGGCACGCTGTATCTGGTGTTTGTCACCCGTGCGGGCAACAAGCTGGGCGGAGCTGTGATGGGCAACGAGGGCTATATCCTGACGGCGGTGACGGAGGATGTGCCCAGCGGCGGCGAGACCGGCGGCGGTGAAGCCGGTGGCGGCAGCCAAGACCCGCAGCAGCCCCCGGCCGGCGGCGAAGGCGGCGGCACAACGGCCAAAAAGCTGGTATCTGTGACCGTCAAGCCGTGGAACAACGGCTTCAAAGAGTTCACCGACGGCGCGCCGGATTACGGCGACAAGAAGGCCGAGATCGAGAAGCTGCAGCGGAAGATCGCCCAAATTCAGGAGCTGCTGGACACCTCCATGACCCAGCTGGATCTGAACAAGGCCATTCTGGAGAAGGCTCAGGCGGTAAAGGAGCAGGAGGTCAACCTGAAGGTGGCGAAGCTGAAGCTGGACAAGAAGCTGGCGGAGCTGGGCGACGGCAACGTGTACGCAGAGTTCGACGGCACGGTGAAGGCCGTACGGGACCCGGACGAGGCCTATAACAACAGCGAGGCCGTGGTGGAGCTGTCCGGCGGCGGCGGATATTACGTCACCGGCACCCTCAGCGAGATGGATCTGGGCAGCGTGCAGGTGGGCGACAGCGTATCCATCAGCAGCTGGATGACCGGAGCGGCCTGCGAGGGCACCATCGTGTCCATCGACGACTATCCCACCAGCAACGGCAACAACTGGGGCGACGGCAACAGTAACGTGTCCTACTACCCCTTCAAGGTGTTTGTCACCGAGGACGCGAATTTGCAGCCCAATGACTATGTGGATATACAGTACCAGAAGGACACCAGCGCGGAAGAAAGCGGCAGCTCACTGTATCTGCAGAGTATGTTCATCCGGACCGACAACGGCAAGAGCTATGTGATGGCCCGGGGCGAGGACGGCAGACTGGAGCAGCGGTGGGTACAGACCGGCCGGGATCTGTGGGGCAGCTACACCCAGATACGGGGCGGGCTGACCATCGACGACTACGTGGCGTTCCCCTATGGACGCGACGTGGTGGAGGGTGCCCACACCCAGGAGGCCACGACCGACCAGCTGTACAACTACGGCATATAAAGGAGGCGGGATAACCATATGTTGGAAAATATAAATCTCGCCTTTCAGGGCGTGTGGAGCCACAAGCTGCGGTCGTTTCTGACCATGCTGGGCATTATTATCGGTATCGCCGCGATCATCACCATCGTGTCCACCATTCAGGGCACCAACGAGCAGATCAAGCAGAACCTGATCGGCGCGGGCAACAACGTGGTGCGGGTGACCATCGGCGCCACGGACAGCCAAAACTATTTCGACCTGAACTACTCGGCGCTGCCGGAGGGTATCGACCCAGTGACCCGGGAGATGCGGGATGAGATGGAGAAGCTGGGCAGCGTGTCGCTGGTGAGTATGTACTACTCCCGGGATTGGTGCGACAACGTGTACGTGGGCAATACGGCGTTCAGCGGGTCGCTGTACGGCGTGGACGACCACTATCTGACGGCCGTGGACTACGCGGTGAACTACGGACGCTCCTTCACGGCGGCGGACTATGAGAACCGGCGGAATGTGGCGCTGATCGACGCGAAGTCGGCAAAGTCGCTGTTTCAGGGCGAGAACCCCATCGGCGGCACCATCGAGATCAACGGGATGCCGTTTACCGTGGTGGGTGTGGTGTCCTCCCGGTCCAGCAGCGGACCGGTAATCAACAGCTTTAAGGATTATCAGATGTACGCCGGCAGCACAGCGGGGACCATTTTCATCCCGGACGTGTGCTGGTCGGTGCCGTACCGGTATGATGAGCCCCAGTACGCGGCGGTGCGGGCCACCAGCACCAACGACATGACCGCCGCCGGCGACAATGTGGCCAAGTACCTGAACGAGAACGCCATCCGGACCACGAAGTACAAGTACGAGTCCAAGGACCTTCTGCAGCAGGCCAGCGATCTGCAGAGCCTGTCGGAGAGCACCAACAAGCAGTTGATCTGGATCGCGGCTATCTCGCTGGTGGTGGGCGGCATCGGCGTGATGAACATCATGCTGGTGTCCGTGACGGAGCGCACCCGCGAGATCGGATTGAAGATCGCCATTGGCGCGCAGCAGAGCCGCATCCTCTGGCAGTTCCTGACGGAGGCGGCGGTGCTGACCAGCATGGGCGGCATACTGGGCGTGGCTACGGGCATCGGCCTGGCGGAGATGATGTCCCACATTATGGGGACACCGGTGGCCATCAGCGTACCGGCGTGCATTATCGCGGTGGCCTTCTCCATGGTCATCGGCGTGGTGTTCGGCCTGGTGCCGGCCATGAAGGCATCGAAGCTGAACCCCATCGAAGCCCTGCGGAGAGAATGATACGCAGAAAGAAAAGACCGGCTTTCGCCGGTCTTTTTCTCTGTCTGCTCCCGGCGAAGACACAGCGAAAGCAGAAAACAGCCCCCGGCAGGGGGCTGTTTCTTTATTTACTGCGGCAACTCGCCGGGGGCGACCAGGATGATCTTGTCGGCCCGGTCATAGTCGCTGTACGCCTCCTTGGTGCTGCGGAGGAGCGTACCGTCGCCGGCGTAGACGTTGCGGTAGGTCTGGACGGCGTAGCCGTTGTGGCCGTACTGCTCCACCTCGGTGGTGCCGGGGGCGATGCGCTCGGACTCCTGATAGACCGTCTTGCGCTCGGAGTAGGAGAGGAACTGGTTGGTCATCTCCACATAGTGGTCGTCGGTCTTGGTGCCCAGCAGGGTGATGGTCAGCTGGTTCGTCTCGTCGTTGTAGCTGGTGGTGATCTTGATGGGGTAGTTGGTGCTGTTGCGGAAGGCAAAGTCCGGGCCGCCCCAGCTGACCGTGGCATCACAGCCCGTGACGGGCATATAGCCGGGGTCGAACATATGGGCGTAGCGCAGGACGATCTGCAGGTCCGCCATGAGGGCGGAGTAGTACAGCGTGGAGGACACCTGGCAGATACCGCCGCCGATGGAGGTAACGGTCTTGCCGCCGGAGTAGGCGGCGGCGGGCTGGAAGCCCCGGGCCTCGGTGCGCTGGCCCACAGTGGCGTTGTACCAGAACTCCTCGCCGGGGTTATAGATGCGGCCGTTGATGGCGGCGGAGGCCAGCTTGATGTTCTGGCGGCGGCCCCAGGGGCCGGCGCAGGTGGTGGTGCAGGTGCCGATCACGTCCCGGAACATGGCCTGCTCCAACTCCTCGGTGGCGGCGGGCGGGAACTGCACCTGGGCGTCAGCCAGGAATTCCTCGCCCGGCTGGGCGGCGTCCAGTTGCTTTTGCACCGTCTCCACATCGAACTGTACGCCCACGCGGGACTGGGTGGGCTTGCCGGTGGATTTGTCGCAGATGGCGGCGGCCATGGTGCCGGCGATCTCGTCGTGGAGCGCCTGCACGTCCATGGGCGCGGCGGTGTGGGCCGCGAACACACATTCCACGGACCGGGCTGCCGTGGACAGGTCGCGGCTCTCGAAGCGCTGCGCCAACTCGGCGCGCAGCGCCGCCGCGTCCAGCTTCTCGCCGTCCTGCGGCTTGGTGATGTACAGGCCCTCACCCTCCGCCAGCCGGTAGCCGCCGTCCGTTACGGTGCAGCCCACGGTGTCGGACAGCTGTTCACAGGCGGCGGTAAGCTTCGCCTCGTCCACGTCCAGCTGGGGCGTGACATCCACGGCCCTGAACCAGCTCTCGATAAAGCGCCAGCCGCCGCGGAGGAACGCGGTCACATCGCTGCCCCAGCCCCGGTCCTGCACGTCGCAGCCGGCAGCCTTGGAGACATAGACGGGCAGAACGGTGACGCCCAGGTCGGAAAGGGTGGTGCTGCCGATCTCCTGCCCGTCACGGGTCAGGCGGATGGTCATGCCGTCCAGCAGGGCACTCCCCTGCTCCGTCCAGCGCTGCTCGGCCTCCTGCGCCGACAGGCCGGACATATCCATGCCCAGCACGGAGGTGTTGGGAAACGCCGTGTGGGAATACAGCGCGTTGGCGGCCACACAGCAGCCCGCGTAGGCCAGCACCAGCACCGCCGCGGCGATGCCGATGATCAGTCCGGCTCTTTTGCCGGGGGTCTTGGGAGGCTTTTCTTCCGGGGCCGCGCGCTTGCCGGCCGTCTCCGGCGCGGGATCGGCGGTAACAGAGGACATATTCAACTCGTCGCTCATGGTGTCCCCTCCTTTGTATCATCAGCGATGGGAAATACCGGCAAAAAGCCGTGCCCTTACTGCAGTGTATCGCGCTTGGTCAAGGAATGGGTTACAAAAGCGTTACGACACATCTTTCTGCGGCTTTGCACGGGGAATGGTGACGGTGAGGCAGATGGCGTCCTCCGTGTCCCGGCGGGAGACTTTGGCGCCGACGCCGGCGGTCTGCATGAGCCTGACGCCCCGGTCCACGCTGTTGAGAAACAGCCGGACGTCCTTGATGATATACGCGCTGCGGCGGCGGGGCTGCGTGGTCTGGTTTTGCGCGACCAGACGGTCTATGTAACCTTCGGCATCGGCGACGTTCAGCTGGTTTTTGCCGATGTGTTCGACGGCGGCAAGGCGCCGCTCCGGGTCCTCCAGACGCAGGAGGGCACGGGCGTGGCGCTCGGTCAGGCCGTAGTGGTGCAGAGCCTCCGCCACCGGCTCCTCCAGCCGGAGCAGGCGCAGCTTGTTGGCCACGGCGGACTGGCTGCGGCCCAGCTTTTCCGCCGCCTGCTGCTGGCTGAGGCCGTAGCGGCGGAGCAGGCGGGCGATGGCGGCCGCCTCCTCCATGTAGTCCAGATCCCGGCGCTGGAGGTTCTCGATCAGGGCCAGCAGGGCGGCGTCCTCCTCATCCACCCGGGCCAGCAGACAGGGCACCTGCCGCAGCCCGGCGATCCGCGCCGCCCGCCAGCGGCGCTCGCCGGCCACCAGCTCGTAGACTGCGCCCTGCTGCCGGACGGTGATGGGCTGCAGAATGCCGTAGGCGGCGATGCTGGCCGCCAGCTCCTGCAAACTCTCCGAGTCGAACCGGCGGCGGGGCTGCTGGGGATTGGGACGGATATCGTTGATGGGTATGTATCGCACGCGGGCAGAGAGGAAATCGGTCTTCTGGTCTTTTTTCATGGCGGTCGCCTCCTTTTTTTGCCTATTGTACGGCGGGAGGCCTGTCGAAAGCGGGCGAAGACCGTCGGGAAATAAAAAAATGCACCCGCCCCTGTCGGGACGGGTGCGGCGGTCACTGCTTTGTGCGGATATCCTCGCCGAAGAAGGGCAGGATCTGGTAGGCACCCTCGATACGGGAGAGGATGGGCGCGCCGTAGCGGCGGCCCAGCTCCTCCGGGGCCAGGTTGGTGCTGATGATGGTGGACCTGCCGGAGAGCATACGGCCGTTGACGATCTGATAGAGGGCGCTCTGGACAAAGGCGGTGGTCATCTCGGTGCCCAGGTCATCCAGGATCAGCAGGTCGCAGCTCTCGCAGCGGCGGACGTCGGCATCGCTGACCTCGTCGGGGCGGAATTTGGCGTCCTCATAGCGGGAGAAAACGCTGATCGCGGTGTCGTAGACCACGGAGAAGCCGGCGTCGCTGACCTCCCGGGCGATGCAGGCGGAGAGGAACGTCTTGCCCAGACCGGTGCCGCCGGAGAGCAGCAGGCTGCCGCTGCCCCGGGAGAACTGGCGGGCAAAGTCCCGGCAGACATCGAAGTTGCGCTCCATGTTGGCCCGGGGCGAAACGCCGTAGCTGTCCCACACGGCGCTGTCGTACAGGTCGAAGCGGAAGGTGTCGAACCGGGCCTCGCCCAGCGGCAGGAGCCGGGAGAGCTCCGCCAGCTGCTCGCGGGCATAGTACTGCTTCAGGCAGGCGCAGACGCCGGACCGGGTGTAGCCGGTGTCTCCGCAGAGGGAGCAGGCAGGCTTGTCCTCCAGATAGTCGGCGGGATAGCCCATGTCCTCCAGCAGGGCGGCGCGCTCGCGCTGCAGGGAGAGATTTTCGTCCCGCAGGACCCGCAGGGCGGGCAGCGGGTCCTCGCCCTTTTTGGCGGCGGCGGCCACGATGCGGCTCATGGTGGTGCGGAGGGTGCGGTCAATGTCCCGCAGGCGGGGCTGGCGGGCAAAGACCTCCCGGCGGCGCTGGTCCAGCTCGGCCTCCCGGCGCTGGCGGGCCTGGTCAAAGCGGGCAATGGCCCGCTGCATGATGATACCGTCGTATGACATACTCTCACCTCTTGATATAGCGGCGCATCCAGGCGTCCTTGTCCCCGGCGGGGGCGGCGGACTTACCGGCGGCAGCGGGCCGCTTGCCGGCCGCCTCGCCCTGCTCCACCTGGTGGGGCGTGTGCCAGCCGGCGTCGTGCCAGCGGCGCAGGATGCCGTTAAGATAGCGCCAGTTCAGGTCCTTCTTGTAGAACACCGTGCGCTCATAGGCCAGAGCCACCGTCTCCGGCGGGAAGCCCATGTCCATCCACTGGTCGATGTAGCGGCGTTCGGCCTCCACCGGCGGCCTGTTAAGAATTCGTAAATTCGACAAATAGGAAGTGTACTTCCTGTTGCGCTCTGCCCATTTTTTCAGGTATACCGCGGCAGAATTCTGGTCAAATATGCCAAGCTGTGCCCAGCGATAGCCCTCTTTTTCCACCTGGCGCATGGTTGGTCGTCTGCCCTCGCCCCACTGGCTGCGGGCCCGTTCGACACAGTGGCACACCAGGAGATAGATCACGTCGGCGGGCATACCCAGGTCATCGTAAAGACCGGCCAATATCTGCAAGTCGGCGGTGCGGAGCTTCTTGCCCAGCTGCTGCTCCGTCTGTGGCACCAGCAGGCGGAAGCCCTCGTTGTCCGTCAGCAGTCCGGCGATGTCCTGAGCGGTGTAGACCGGGCGTTCGTCCGCCGGATCGGGCGGTGCCTGGCGGGCCGGTCGAGGCAGCAGGTCCAGGTCCTGAAGGACCTTCTCCGCCGCGTCGATCCGCAGGCGGCTGATGGGCAGGACCTTTTCCAGCTCCTCCGGCGTGACGCCCCGGCCGAAGCGGCGCAGGGCCAGATACAGCAGGGCGGCGTCGCCCTGCCCGCTTTGCAGCAGCTTGTCGGCCGCATCGGCGGGCAGCGTCAGCTGCTCCTGCCTGTTCCGAAGTATATAGCCGTCCATGGCGATGACCTCCCCTCTCATTCGTGCTCTCCATTCTACACGAAAAAGGGGTCGGCGTAAAGCGGGGCGGGACAACTTTTTACAAATTTCCGCTTTTCGCCAAAATAGACTTTTCTCCGGCGGGTTTTGTGGTATAATGCTATTTGTATAAGTATATATACCCAACGAAATGAATTAAGGAGGGTTTTGGCATGGCGAACCGGGTAACGATGTCTATCTGCGGCACGGAGTATATCCTCGTAGCGGAGGAGGACGCCGCCTACATGGAGAAGATCGGCAACATGGTGGATGCGGAAATGCAGAAGCTGATGGACAGCACCCACATGAGCCGTGACGCGGCGGCGGTGCTGGCGGCGGTCAATCTGGCGGACCAGCTCACCAAGGCGCAGGAGGGCGCGGAAAATCTGCGCCGGCAGGTGAAGACCTATCTGGACGAGGCCAGCCGCGCTAAGAACGAGGCGGCGGAGCTGCGCCGGAAGCTGCAGAACGCCCAGAACCAGAATAACCGCCGGTGATGATGGAGCTTTTGGCCCCCGCGGGGGGATATGAGGCGCTGACCGCC
>ENA-UOJR01003105-UOJR01003105.1-human-gut-metagenome-genome-assembly--contig:-C115P-NODE-3105-length-10719-cov-5.015004_pt1 | contig 10719 bp, 11 predicted proteins | sample MGYA00242354_ERZ723901 | MGnify/ENA metagenome assembly ERZ723901
CGCGCACCGAACAGGTGATGCGCACCGTGTATGTCGAAACCTACGGCAAGACCTATACCTTCACCATGCTGGAGGACTAATTCGTCAAGCTCAAAGCAGCCTTCTTTCGCAAGAAAGAGGGTTGCTTTTTTTCTTCCCTTTTGTTATAATCTTCGGGCAACCTTTGCGGACTGTTCGCAACCATCCAGTCCTTAAACAAAACTATGGGCCGAAGGCGCGCTGCGCCTTCCAAGCGGCTCAAGGCCGTTTTTTTGTTGTAAAATATGGCCGTGTGCGCTTGCCCTGTCGTTTTGCCGGTTAGCAAAATGAACAAGGAGATTTTTTTCCATGAGTATGCTGAAACCCCAAAACACCCGTGCGCTGGCCCGCGGCGCCATCATCGCCGCATTGTATACCGCGCTGACCGTTCTGCTGGCCCCGCTGAGCTATGGCGAGGTGCAGATCCGCTTCTCCGAAGCGTTCACCCTGCTGCCGATTCTGATGCCGGAGGCTGTGCCCGCGCTGCTGGTGGGTTGCCTGCTTTCCAACATCCTCGGCGGCTGCACAATTTTCGATATCGTGTTCGGCTCGCTGGCCACGCTGCTGGCCGCCGTCTGCACGCGCCGCCTGCGCGACAAGTTCTGGCTGGCCGCGCTGATGCCGGTGCTGTTTAACGGCGTGATTGTCGGCGCTGTCGTGCACTTCTGCTATTCCCCGGCGATTGCCCTGCCGCTGTGCATGCTCTCCGTCGCCGCAGGCGAGGCCGTCGCGTGTCTGGCCGTCGGCCCGCTGCTCATCAGCGTGCTGCGCCGCATGCCCGCTTCCGTGCTGAACTAAATTCCTTTTCCTCTTGACAAAGCCGCCTGCGCGGCGGTATTGTGTATGTATAGCGGAGGGATTTTTCCGCAAAGCATATTCAATTTGTCAGGAGGATTTTTAATTATGCGGATTGCGCTGATTAACGAAAACAGCCAGGCGGCAAAGAACGCGACGATTGAGGCTGCGCTTAAAAAGGCCGTTGCCCCGATGGGCCATCAGGTCGATAACTACGGCATGTATGGCAAAGAGGGCGAGAGCCAGCTGACCTTCGTGCAGAACGGCATTCTGGCCGCGATTCTGCTCAATTCCGGCGCGGCGGATTACGTGGTCACCGGCTGCGGCACGGGCGAGGGTGCGATGTTGGCGCTCAACAGCTTTCCGGGCGTGCTCTGCGGCCACGTGGCCGATCCGTCCGACGGTTTCATGTTTGCCCAGATCAACGACGGCAACGCGGTTTCCATGCCGTTTGCCAAGGGCTTCGGCTGGGGCGCGGAGCTGAACCTCGAATACACGTTTGAAAAGCTCTTCGGCTTCGGCAGCGGAAACGGCTACCCGGCGGAGCGCGCTGTGCCCGAACAGCGCAACAAGAAGATCCTCGACGCGGTGCGCGCGCATAACTTTAAGGATTTGATTGCCTGCCTCAAGGGCATCGATCAGGAGCTGGTGCGCGGCGCGATTGCGGGCGAGCATTTTGCCGAATTGTTCTTCGCCAACGCAAAGGATGAGCAGATCATCGCGTATGTGCGCGAGCTGCTGGGATAAAATGCAAGGAGGGACTTTGCATGCTTCTTGATCTTTCCTGTTTGAGCTATCCGCTTCCGCCGGATGTCCGGCGGCTTTACGAAGCCGGGGACTTTGGCCGCATGGAGCTGGTCATCCGCCGTCGGCTGGACGACCCATGTGTGCCCGAAGCGCTGAAAGCGCGACTGCGTGTGCAGATGGAAATGGCGTATGAAATCCCGCGCGCGTATCCGTATACACAGGCGCAGATGCTGGATATCCTGCAAAAGAACGTGAGCGGCTTTGCGGAGGAAGAGCTTGAAACCCTGCGCGACGACGGCACGCTCGACTGGCGCTATGTGAACGGCGAGGTGCGGTTCAAAAACAACGCGCTTTCCGCGTTGCTCAAGACGCGGAAGGAATACGCCATGCGGGCGACAGACCCCGCCGTGATGAGCGGCGCGAAGGCGAGCACCGAGCAGCTGAGCGCGATGATTGCCAAAATGAAGGCGAACGGCGGCGTGCGCGCGCGGTTCGAGCTGCATGAGGAGCTGACCGTCAGGAGCGACCGTTTGACGGAGGGCGAGACGCTGCGCATCCACCTGCCGATGCCCATTGTCGGCGCACAGGTGAAGCGCGCCGAACTGCTTTCCGCGTCGCACCCCGTCGCGTTCCTTGCGCCGGAAGACGAGCCGCAGCGCACGATCTATTTTGAACTGCCGTATGAGCCGGGCATGACGGTCAGTGCCGAGATCGCCTATGAGATCGACGCGCCGTATGTTCAGCCACACGCGCGCGAGGTTTACGCCGAGCAGCCCGTGTTTGATACGGAGGAATTGCCGCCGCACGTGGTCTTTACGCCGTATCTGCGCGCGCTGGCGAAGGAGATCGTCGGGGACGAGACAAACGCCCTGCTCAAGGCGCGCAAAATCTACGATTTCATTACGACACAGGCGGTCTATCGCTTCATGCCGCCGTATCTGACGGTGCCCAATATCCCGGAATATTTCCTCAGCGGGCTGCGCGGCGACTGCGGCGTGCAGGCCATCACGTTTGTGACGCTGTGCCGTCTGTGCGGCGTTCCGGCTCAATGGCAGAGCGGCCTGTATACCAAGCCGAACAGCGCGGGTCATCACGATTGGGCGCGGTTTTATGTCGCACCGTTCGGCTGGCTGTTTGCGGATTGCTCGTTCGGCGGCTCAGCCTATCGCGCGGGCGATCTGGATCGCTGGAATTTCTATTTCGGCAATCTTGAACCATGGCGCATGCCGACGTGCAGCGCGTTCCAGCAGGAGTTCAACCCGCCGCGCAGATTTCTGCGGCATGATCCGTATGACAACCAGAGCGGCGAGGTCGAGAGCTTGACGCGCAGACTGTACGCGGATGAGTATGAGAACGACTGCCGGGTTGTCAGATACGAAGAAATGGAATAAAGAAAACGGAGCTTTTATCGCGGGGATAAAAGCTCCGTTTTCGTATAAACTGCTTCATCGAAGCGGCTTTGCGTTCGTCAGGTAACGCTTCACGCCCTGACGCATGCTGATTTTACTTCGTGATTGGGGAAACGATGGGGCTTTGCCCCATACCCTACAAGGGAACTGAGTTCCCTTGACCTTCCATTTCGCTTCGCGACGGTTTAAAGAAAGGGTTACAGCCCGCTCTCAAACGCCTCGAAGAACTCCGGGCAGCTCCATTTGCCACAGGCGCTGACGGTATCGCCGGAAACGCCGAGCTGGAGTTTCAGACCGTTGGTGAGCGTGACGGTCAGAGTCTGCTTCCTGGCGGACGAATCTGCCGACTTGAGCGTCGCGTGGTCGAGCAGCACAGCCGCCGCGTCGTTTGCCGCGTCGCCGATCAGTGTGCCCACGCCGGAGAGCGTCAATTCCGCAACCTGACCGCGGACGGAGAATGTGTCTTCCAGCCCCTGTCCGCCGGGCCCCTTGCCCGCATAGCTGACCCGCTGGAACAGGCGCATGTTTCCGCAGACCTCGCAGGCGACGGCGGTATTGACGTCCACCCCGGACACGGCATAGATGGTCTGCCCCGCTTCGGCAACGTTAGAGAGGCCGCCTGTCATCGCGCTGTCATCGGCGAGAGACGGCTCGTCGGTCATTGTGCTCACCGTGCCGACCGCATCGCCCAGCAGGCTGCTTTCCACGTTTGTCGGCGTGCTGAGCATGCGGTAAACCGCGCCGTTCACCGCGACCAGCGGGATATCGCCGCTCGTCGAAGCGAAGAGCGAATCGCTGCTTCCGCCTGCTGCGCGGACGCGCGCCGTACCGCTCACATCCGCCATGCGCGTCATGGATGCGGCCTGTTCGTCGCCCGCCGCGATGGTGTCAATCGAGACGGGCGCAGGCGAAGCCGCCGCGTTCACGGCCGTCTGACTCAGCCGCGGCGCGAACATGCCGATGCAGGCGACCGCCAGCGCCGCACAGCAGAGCGCGGGCACAAGGCGCGGCATAGAGACGGACCGTTTCTTTTCTTCCCGTGCGGCGGATAAGATGTGCCGCTTCATCGTTTCATCCGCATGCAGACCGGAGAGCATCTCGTCGGCCGTCGGCGCGAGGCGCTCAAGTTCTTTGATATCCATCACCGGTTGCTTCCTCCTTCAAAAGGCTTTCCAGTTTTTTTCTCGCTCTGGAAAGGCGGCTGGAAATCGTCCCTTCCGGAAGCCCCAGCATTTGCGCGATTTCGGCTATGCCGAGGCCCTGATAATAATGCAAGAGGATCGTTTCACGGAACTGGACGGGCAGCTTATGAATCGCCCGCATCAGCTCGGCTTTCTCTTCGCGCTGCTCGATGGTGTCTTCCTGTGCCGGAATGATCTCCAGCGTCGGCGCGCCGAGTACCACGCGCTTGAGCCACGCGCTGCGCCACAGATCGCGGCAGCAGTTCACCGTCACGCGAAGAAGCCACGCTTTTTCGCAGCCGGGCGCAATCGCCTCGCCGCGCGTATAGAGCTTGACGAACACATCCTGACAGACGTCTTCGGCCTTTTGTTTATCCGCCAGATAAAAATATGCCATCCGCAGCACGTCGTCTGCGTATTGCGCATACAGCTCTTCAAATTGAGCGTTACGATCCGGCGCTTTCACGCTGCTTTCCAACCGTTTCACTTCCTACCCTCGATATATAAGACGGATGAGTTTGCCGTTTTCATCCGGCAAAAAGCAAAATTTCGATAAAAAGATTATACATGAACCGCCACGGTTTCGCAAGGCTTGATGGTGTGGGAAGATATAACACAAAAGCGCGTCCCCCGTTTGAAGAGACGCGCCGCCGAACTTCGGCCTTGTGAGTAAAAGCCAGGAAAAATCAGAGTTTTTCAGGGGCAGGCGCGGGCTCAGCCCGCTCAGAAGCTCCGTCCGCCGCCGCCGCCGCGGGAAGAACCGCCGCCGAAGCTGCCTCCGCCGCCGAAACCGCCGCCAAAGCCGCCGCCGCGAGAACTGCCGCCGCCGAATCCGCCGAAAGGACGGCTCGGACGGGAAGGACGCGGGGGACGGCCGCCGCCCATCGGAGGACGGGGCGGACGCGGGCCAAAGCCGCCGCCGAAACCGCCGCCCATCGGGGGACGCGGACCGCGCGGAGGACGACGGCTGCCGCGGCCAAAGAGCCAACCCATGAAGAAATAGCTCAGACAGCCGCCGCGGCTGGGCATCAGCGCGTTAAAAAGCACGCAGATGATGATGTAAACAAAGATAACCCCAAGGATGAACTCGAACAAATCAAAGCCTCCCTCGTCGTAACTGCCGTAAGAATTGTCGTAACTGCCGGAGTAGACGCTGCTGGAAGCGCTCTGCGAGGAAGAGAGGGAGAGCGTCTTGCCCTTTGCGCGGGCCAGATATGTACACACATCCTCGTAGAGATTGAGCATGCCCTTGTCAAATTTGTTGTCGGCAAAATAGTCGATGTTGTCGTCGATCAGGTCGCCGCACTTCGCGCCGTTCATCACGCGGTCAACGCCTGTGCCCGTACCGATCTGGATTTTGCGGTCGCCGCGCGCAAGCAGCACGACCACGCCGTTGTTTTCGCCCGCCTGGCCGACGCCCCAGCTGTTGATGATGTCCGTGGCATAGTCCGCCGGGTCTTCACCGTCGAGGAAATCCACGACGACGGCGATTGTCTGAATGCCGGTCGCTTCTTCCAGCGCCGCGCCGTATTGCTCGATGGTCGTTTTTGTTGAGTTGGACAGCACCGAGCCGTCAAAGTCGTAGGCATAGGCAAATTCGCTCGGTTTGTCCGGCACGGATGCGGATGCGCCGACAGCCATCGCGAGCGTCAAGACCAGCGCTGTGACGAGCGCTAAAACTTTCTTCATTGCGTTCTTCCTTTCTCTTCGTTTCGTTTTTCTTCCTCTTGGGCGGCCGCGTGCGCCGCCTGTTCTTCTTTTTCTTCTTCCCGACGGGCGCGCTCATCCTCTTCCTCGATGCGCGCGTAAAATCCGCCGACGTGGTGGGCGATCATGTGCCCGGCAAAACCGATGGCCGCGACCGCGACGACGGCGATGATGGCCAAAGCCGCGAGCGCCTTGGGCGAATGTTTGGCCGCCTCGACCGCGATTTTCAGATTTTCAAGGCTCAGGCCGGAAAAAATGCTCACTTAAATTCCCTCGTACATGTCCGGCTGAGACAGCAGGAATCGGGTCGGCAGTTTTTCATAGAGCTTTTCGGCCTTTTCGGCTTTCTGATTGTAGGAGCGCGCCTCCTGACGGAGGAAACTGCCCTGCTCGGCAAAGGTGTCCGCCGCGCGGGTGAGCATCTTTTCATCTTCGGCGTTGGCGAGGTTCGCGTCGTCTACCAGCTGGCTGACGGCCACGGTGAGCTGCTGATCCGCACGGCTGATGTCGCGGGCGGTCTTGGCGCTCTGCATGGCCTTGATGGCGTTATTCACATCTTCGAGCGTCGTTTGGCTGACGCTGCTGCGCTGGGCGACGGTTACGGCGTTCTGCGCGGCGCTGATGCGATCCTCCACGATGGATTTCACATCGCCCTGACGGATAAACGCCTGCGGCGTCGCATTTTGCAGCGCGCGGAAATTGCCGATGGGCAGCGCCAGCGCAACCATCACGACCAGCGCGGCGATTCCCGCGCTCTGCGGCAGGGCGGCAAGGCCTTTCGGCGCTTCCGGCTTTTGTTTCTTTGGCTGACTGTTCTGCGTCTGCTTCGGCGCGGTTTGGGTGGCATAGGCGGGCATAATCAAACCCCTCTTTCTGCGCTTGGGTCAGCGCGGCGGATTTTCTGCTGTTCGGCCAGCGAAGCTTCGATTTCAGATAGTTCGGCCAGCAGGGCGTCGGCGGTCTGCTGGGCGCGGGTCTGGTCGCCGCCATCGGCCGCTTCGGCATAGGCGCGGGTCTGCGCGGAAAGCTCCCTTGCGCCGCTCTTGATGCCGCGCGCTGCCTCTTCGCTGGCGCGCTTCTGCATGGTCAGCGAATCGGTTGCGCGGGCCAGGCCGAGCGCTGCCGCCATCTGGCTCTTCCAGAGCGGGATGGTGACTTCCAGCGCGGCCTGCAAACGGGAACAGGTCAGCTCGTCGCTGGCCTGTACGGCGCGGATCTGTGCGGCCAGCTGGGTGGAGGCGACCTGTGTGATGCGCAGGTCCTGCACGCGGCGCTCCATGCGGGCGATATCCTGCTCCTTATCGCCGCGCGCCCTGGCCTGCGCGATCACTTCGTCGCCGACGACGATGAGCGAACACAGTTCGCGGTAAAGCCCTTCGTTGCGCTCATAGAGACGATCCAGCAGCGCGCTGTCGCGCATGAGCGCCACGCGGCGGTCGGTCATTTCATCTGCGCACGCGTTGATTCTGGGAATGGCTTTTTCATATGCGGCCTGCACTTCGGCCAGCGGCGCCGCGCCGCCGAACACCCGGCGGAAAAGCCCCTTGGCCTGTGCCGTGAACGAGCAGGACTTAATCTGCTCGGCCAGCGTCTGCATCACGCTTTCCAGCGGCTTGATATCCTGCCGGAGCATCTGTTCCAGCGCGATATCCGAAAACGTTCCCATTTCCTTCTGCGCCCGCGCGCCGAAGCCCATCACGGCGGCGTTGTCGCGGATATCGACGCGCGCGGCCATCGCTTCAATGCGGCGCTGCATATCGGGATCGAGCTGATGTTTCTGCGGAATCGCGCCCTGTTCGGGCACGAGAGCGAACCCGGAAAATTCACCCATTTATTTCTTTTCCCCCTTGGCGAAGAGCGAGGCGAAGGGGTCGTCCTCCTGCGGTTCCTCTTTTGCAACGGCGGGCGCGTCCGGTTCGGCGGTCAGGCCGTCGGATTTGAGCATGTCCGCCAGCACGTCCATTTCGCTTTCCAGATTGATGAAGCGGAACTCGTTGAGCGCGTCCAGCTGCTTGTGGAAGGCGGACTGCACCTCGCCGACGGCTTTGGCGATGCGAGCGGCGATCTGCGGGCTGCCGCCCGCGTTGACCTCCGCCTCCAGCGCGGCGCGGGCGTTGAGCAGCTTGAGCGTCGCGGGGAGGTAATAGCGCAGGAACGTGCGCAGCTGGGAAAGCATATTCGGCTGTTCCTCAAGCCGCTGCAAAATCTGGCGGCAGGTCGCCTCGATATCCTCAATCTGTCGGGAAAGCGCCGGATCGGCAATCGCGTCGTTGGCGGCGGCAATCTGATCCAGCTGGCCGAGCGCCTCGCGGATGAGCGCGTCCACCTCGGCGTTGCCGGATTTCGGCGCGGTTTCCACTTCCACCACGCGATCGGGATATTTCTTTTTGCCGAGGGCAAACGCGGCGCAGCCCACGCCCGCGGCAATCAGATAGCTGGAGATCGTGCCGATGCCCGCCGTCAGCGCCACGGCCAGCACGCCTACGCCCGCAAACACAAACGGCGCGCCGGAACGAATTGTCTTTTTTTCCATTCCCCAAAACCCTCCTGTTTTGTTTTACGATGGGGAACGCTTGGGTCGCGGTCCCAAACCCAGCCACGAACCGGATGGTGCAGGGGTTGCCTCCTCATGTCTCGCTGCGCGAGCCATGAAAAATGACATTTGTATAAGGATAAGCGGGTTAATCCTCGTCCTTGCGGAACGATGCGTTCGTATTGGCCTGTGTCGGCATCGCGCCGTAACTCTGCCATTGCTTGACAAACACGTCGTCCACATCAAAGCGCACCAGAACGGTGCCGCCCGCCGGAATGCCCACATCCTGAAGCGTCGTGCCGTCGGCGTAGACCATCGTGCCGTCGTCGGTATACAGGCCGAGCGCCACGGTGGGGTTATACGCGTCCATATCCGTGCTGTTGGTCAGGCGGCAGACGACGCTCACGTCGCCGGATACGTCCTGCGCGATTTCCGAAACCGCCGAAAGGTCGTAGCTGGCGTAGGCGTTATCCACCGGGAGATACGTCACGTTGTAGGATATGCCCGTGATGGACGGAATGACGGGGTTGCCGTTTTCGTCCGGCTCAAAAGAAACGATGTCGAACAGATAACCGTCCTCGCCGGGGCTGAGGAAATACGGCCAGATCTGTGAAACCTCGCTGGTGGAGAGCAGCGTTTCGCCGCTTTGCAGATCGAACGTGCCCTGATCCAGACAGATGACCGTCGAGGCGTTGTTATGCACCTGCGCGAAGCAGTACGCCAGATAGTAGTCGCCGCTCTGCACGATGTTGCACGAAGACTGCACGATCACGCCCTCGCTGTCGCCGAGCGCGCAGGTTGGCAGCGTCAGCGCCAGCGCAAGCGCGGCAAGCATTTTTTTCATGGGATAACCTCCAAAAGATGTTGGGCTGCGGCATATTGAAGCCGCCCGTTTTCTTGTCGTTTGTTTGAGAAATGTATATCATGTTTTGGGCACGTTCGCAAGCTGACCACGCGCACAATGTCGCCCGGAACGCATAAAAACCTCATCAGGCGATGTATTGTGTCAGAAGAGATGACGATAAACCTTAAAACTCGCGTTGTAAATGAAAACAAAGGCATGCCCCAGGGAAAGAGCAAAGATCGTCAGATAAAAAAGAAAAGATAAACGTCGGTTTTATGAAATGAATAAAAAACAGGCTCAAAATAAAATGAAATGGATGTGAATGTTAAAATATGATATAATTTTACATATGGATTGCATAAGAAAAACTGTATTTGACGCAAAACTGTATCTGCATATAATAAAAATAGAAAAGCAAATGCTGAGGAAGCACGCAGGGCAGTCCGGAATACCCTGTTCGGCGTATGGAAGTCTTGAAAGAGACGCGAAACCAATGACTAGAGGAGAAATGTATATGAAGAAATTTGTGGTTGCTATTCTTGCGATGGCCATGCTGTTGGTGACGATGAATTCATCCCTGGCATATACCTACGAAGAGCCGGTAAAGAGTTCAAAATTACCGCGTTCCACGCCGCTTGAAAAGGGCGTTAACCCATCTTACCTGTATGATATGCTCGATCAGCTTGAACAGGCCGGGATTGAAATGCACAGCCTGTTGGTGTCGGTCGATAATGAAGTGATTTTCGAAGGATTCTGGGATCCCTACGGCCCGGAAACGCCGCATATCGTTCATTCGCTGACCAAACTGTTTACAAACGCTGCGGCGGGCGTGGCTGTGACGAACGGAGATTTGAGCCTGGATGATCGGCTGATTGACATGTTCCCCGAACTTGCGCCGGAAAATCCGAGTGAAAATCTGCAAAAGGTGACGCTGCGCTATCTGATTACGATGAACGGCGGATATGGCCGCATGATTAGCGGCAGCGAGTGGCGCCCGCTGAAGACAAGCTGGCTGGAAGCGTTCTTTGCCGAGCCTGTGCCGTATGAACCGGGTACGCATTATCAGTATTCCAGCGGCAACGCCTACGCGGTTTCGGCGATGGTGCAAAAGGCGACGGGCAAGACCTGTCTGGATCTGCTGCTTGAAAGCGGATTCAGCGAGCTTGGCATGGAGCATTTCACATGGGATCTCAGCCCGGAAGGCATCTGCTCCGGCGGCAACGGCGTGTCCTGCACGACGGAGGACATGCTGAAAGTGGGCAACCTGTTCCTGAACATGGGCCAGTGGAACGGCAAGCAGATTCTCACGGAGGAATGGTGCCGGATGGCGATCGGTCTTGACAAAGTTTATGAAGGTCAGGGAGACTATGCGTTCCACTGGACGGATAAGCATGACGGAAACTACACGTCCACGGGCGCATACGGCCAGATCGTCATTCTGGTGCCGGAACTCAACATGGTCGTCGCGGGAACGGCGGGAACCAC
>ENA-UOJR01003109-UOJR01003109.1-human-gut-metagenome-genome-assembly--contig:-C115P-NODE-3109-length-10707-cov-6.378520_pt1 | contig 10707 bp, 9 predicted proteins | sample MGYA00242354_ERZ723901 | MGnify/ENA metagenome assembly ERZ723901
CCCCAGGGCTTCATCCAGATGATCGCCCCCATCCTGATCCTGACCTTCGCCTGGACCCTGTGCTCCTTCACCCGCTTTGCCATGTACTCCGCTGACTTCGTCAGCAATGCTATGGCCAACGTTGGTGATCTGCGTATGTTCCTGCCCGCCATCATCTTCATCATCGGCGCGGCTATCGGCTTCGCCACCGGTACCTCTTGGGGCACCATCGGCATCATGGCTCCCATCGTCGTCTCCGTGTTCAACTACGACGTGGAGCCCATACTGTGCACCATCGGTCTGGCGGCTGCCTGCTCCGGCGGCGTTATGGGCGACCACTGCTCCCCCATCTCCGACACCACCATCATGGCTTCCGCCGGTGCCCACTGCTACCACCTGAACCACGTGTTCACCCAGATCCCTTATGCGCTGACCGTGGCTGGTGTGTCCTTCGTCAGCTTCATCCTGGCCGGCCTGATCCAGAACGTGTTTGTCAACCTGCTGATCGCTGTGGCCCTGATGGTCGGTACGCTGTTGGTCATCCGCGCCATCGTTGCCAAGAAGCACGCCGGCATCTTCGCCGAAATGGCCGAAGCCAACAAGGCTCTTGCCAAGTAAGTACATACTCCAGCAAAAAAAGAGACCGCTTCGGCGGTCTCTTTTTTGCGTGCAGGGCAGGGGAGGGCACCTCGTATCGGCGGCGGACAGCAAAAGCTGTCCGCCGCGGGAATTTTGCGAAAAGATGTGACAAACCGCAACGAATGTGGTACAATGTCCCTATTGAGTATATAGGAGGTGTCGCTGTGCGGCAATATCCCCAATTAGAGATCGATCTTTCTCTGCTGCAAAGCAATGCCCGGGCGGTGATCTCCCGCTGCAATGCCGCGGGTATCTGCGTCTGCGGTGTTATCAAGGGTGCGGATGGCCTGCCGGAGATCGCCCGGACGCTGCGTGCTGCCGGTGCCGCAGAGTTGGGCACCAGCCGCCTGGAGCAGGTGGCCAAATGCCGTGCCGCCGGTGTGCCCGGCCCCTGGCTCCTGATCCGAATCCCCGGTCTGACGGAGCTGCCGGACGTGGTCGCTTTGTGCGACACGTCCCTGCAAAGCGAGTGGGCCACCCTGATGGCGCTGGAGGAGGAGTGTCTCCGTCAGAGCAGGACCCACCGCGTCATCGTGATGGCCGACTTGGGCGACCTGCGTGAGGGCTTCTGGGACAAGGATGAGCTGGTGGACGTCTGCCAGCGGGTGGAGCAGGACCTGCCCCATGTACACTTGGCCGGTATCGGTGTTAACCTGTCCTGCTACGGCTCCACTAAGCCCACCCCGGACAAGATGAACGAGCTGGTCGCTTTGGCTCACCGGGTGGAGGCGCGTATCGGCCGATCGCTGGAGGTCGTCTCCGGCGGCGCTACCAGCTCCTTTACGCTGGTCCATTGGGGCACCATGCCCGCCGGTATCAACCACCTCCGAATCGGCGAGGGTATCCTGCTGGGCAAGGATTTGCAGGTGGACTGGGGCATCCGCGACATGGATTACCTCCGCATGGACACCTTTACCCTCCGGGCCGAGGTGGTGGAGGTCAAGGACAAGCCCACCTATCCCATCGGCGAGCTGGCCATCGATGCCTTCGGCCGCAAGCCTACCTATGTGGACCGCGGTGTCCGCCGCCGCGCCCTCCTGGCCCTGGGCCGGGCCGACGTGGGCGACCTGGAGAGCCTGCTCCCCCGCGAACCGGGGCTGACGGTGATCGGCGGATCCTCCGACCACTGCATCGTGGACGTGGAGGACTGCCCCCGCCGTCTGCAAGTGGGCGATATCGTGGAATTCTCGCTGTGCTACAGCCATATGCTGTACGCCACATCACGGAGCGATATGCGGCTCCTATTCAAACATCAACAGGAGGAAGCGTAAGACAATGGGAGATTTAGGGATTTTGATCATCGGCGTCGTGGACACGTTTTTTGCCTTTTTTGTGGTGGCGCCCATGATGCTGCAGGCGGCCAGCCTGTTTGGCGTACAGAAGCAGTTTGCTAAGGCCATGGTCCAGGAGGGCGTCGTCAAGCAGGAGGACGTGGACCGCATCCATCCCAAGAAGCAGATCGCCGGCGTGGTGATCTCACTGATCATGCTGGCGGTGCTGGCGTTTACCTGTGCCAAGGCCTCCCCCTGGGGCTATATCTGCGGCGGCGTGGGTCTGGTGGTGGGCCTGCTGAAGTACCGCGCCATCGTCCAGTACAACAGTGAAACGGTCAAGCGCTTCAAGAACACCTATAAGGACGAGATGGATGTGGCCAAGTTCAACAAGTTCGTGGAGACGCATTTCTGATAAATCTAAGCGAATAAAAACCTCTCCGGCGCCATGCGCCGGGGAGGTTTTTATTCGCTTTTTTCGATGGTGCCGCCGCCCAGTACCTCGTCGCCGTCATACAGCACCACCGCCTGCCCGGCAGTGATGGCCCGCTGGGGCTGATCGAACACCACCCGCAGTCCGCCGTCCGGCAGGGGATAAGCGGTGCAGGGGGTCTCCACCTGGCTGTATCGCGTCTTGGCGGCGCACCGCACCGGCGCCGCCGGTATCTGGCCGCTGATCCAGTTTACGTGGGAAGCCAGCAGGGAGGAGGCATACAGCGCCGAATCGTCTCCCAGCACGATGGCGTTGCGGTCCCGGTCCTTTTCCAGCACATATACGTGCCGCCCCACCGCCACGCCAAGGCCCTTTCCCTGGCCGATGGTATAGCAGGGCAGGCCCCGGTGCCGTCCCAGCACGCGGCCCGCTTCGTCCAGAAAGTCTCCCGGCGTCAGTGTCAGCCCCTGCCGCTGCAGAAAGGTCACATAGTCTCCGTCCGGCACGAAGCAGATGTCCTGGCTGTCGCCCTTGTCGGCGTTGTCCAGCCCTGCCTCCCGCGCCTTGTCACGGATAGCCGGCTTGTCATAGTCTCCCACCGGCAGCAGCAGATGGGCCAGCTGGTGCTGCGTCAGCTGATACAGCACGTAGCTCTGGTCCTTCCGCCGTTCCGCACCCCGCAGCAGGCGGTATCTGCCGCTTTCCGCGTCGTAGGTCACCCGGGCGTAGTGTCCCGTGGCGATATAGTCATACCCCAGCGTCAGTGCCCGGTCCAGCAGGGCGCCGAATTTCAGCTCCCGGTTGCAGTCGATGCACGGATTGGGCGTCCGCCCGGCGGCGTATTCCGCCGTGAACCTGTCCATCACACACCGGCGGAAGCGGTCTGTCTCGTTGAATACATAGAACCGCATCCCCAGCCGTGTGGCCGCCTGCCGCGCGTCCTCGGCATCGTCGGCGGAGCAACATCGGCTGTCCTCGTTAGGGGCCAGCTTCAGCATGGCACCGTCGCAGTCGTAGCCCTGCTGCACCAGCAGTGCCGCCGCAGCGGAGCTGTCCACGCCGCCGGACATGGCCACCAGAACCTTTTTCTTGCGCATACGATCGTTCTCCGTAGTCTATGTCTCCCGCGCCCGCATGGGGCGTATGCGCCGCCATTCAGCGGCGGCGCATACTTTCGGGAAAATGTGGAAAGCTATCGGGCGAAGAGCGCCATAGCAGGCAGGGGCGCGTCCCTGCCGTGCCGCGGCGGCCCTCCGCCCGACAGCGTGTTCTTATTCGTCCAGATGCTTTGCCAGGAATGCCGCGTCGGGCAGCGCGTCCGCCAGCTCCAGCAGTACCCGCTGGAAGCCGCCGGTGTAGTCCTCGATGTTCTCGCCCAGCGTCCCCAAAGCCCGTACCATCGGCAGCGCGATGGTGGCAGTGGTGCCCTGGCCCTCCCGGCTGTTCAGCAGCAGCTGGCCGCCGTGCAGCCGCGCGATCTGATGCGCCAGGGGCAGTCCCAGCCCCACACCGCCGGCGACATAGTCCAGGGTCATGGGCCGCATATGCCAGCGAAACAGCATTTCCTGCCGGTCGGCAGGAATGCCGCAGCCGGTATCCTTCACCTTGATGAGCACATGGGGCTTCTGCACGGCCAGCGTCACCGTCACCTTTCCACCGGCGGAGCAGGCCTTCAGCGCGTTGGACAGCAGCTGCCACAGGGCCTGGCTCAGCCACGGCTCATTGACGGCGGTGATGGCATAGCGTTCCTCGCACACCATCTCCAGCTGCACGCCCTTCAACTCAAAGGGGACCTCCGCCTCCCGGATGATCTCGTCCAGCCACACCTTCAGGTCCGTGTTTTCGGTGGGCAGCAGCTCCTTACGGTTCAGCATAGAGGCGGACTCCAGGTTCTTTGCCAGCCGCAGCAACCGGAAATAGCCATGGTAGAGCATGGCGGCGTTCGCGTCCAGTATCGGATCCTCGTCCCGTTCATCGGCGGGGGCCAGCTTCTGCATCCCGTAGTAGATATTGCCCAGTGCGGACCGTATCTGCATCGCCACCAGCGGCAGCCGCTCCATGTATACCTTTTCCTGCTGTGCCTGTTCCATGAGACCAGCCTCCTTCTGTTGTCAGCATACCAGTTTCCCGGCGCCATCAACCGTGCCAACTTCTGTCAGCTTGTTCACATCATATCAAATGCGGTGCAAGAATACAAGATTTTTATCAAATTTCCGCGAAACGAAAAAAAGTTTCAAAAAAGGCTTGCATTTTGCGAAACAACTGCATATAATTCTAAACATACCATACATTTAGGATATTCCATCAGAGAGGAAGATGTTTTATGAGCATTAAAGTCGGTATCAATGGTTTTGGCCGTATCGGCCGCATGGTCATGCGCTGCTGCATGGATCACCCCAACATCGAGATCGTGGGCGTTAACGACCTGTGCCCCGCCGATTACCTGGCCTATATGCTGAAGTTTGACACCATGCACGGCAAGTTCAAGGGTGAAGTTTCCTCCGAGGGCAACAACATCGTTGTCAACGGCAAGGCCATCCCCGTGTTTGCTGAGCGTGACCCCGCCAACCTGCCCTGGGCCAAGGTCGGCGCCGAGTACGTTATCGAGTCCACCGGCCTGTTCCTGACCAAGGAGAAGGCCGCCGGCCACATCGCCGCGGGCGCCAAGCACGTGGTCATGTCCGCCCCCTCCAAGGACGACACCCCCATGTTCGTCTGCGGCGTCAACCTGGACAAATACACCAGCGATATGCAGTTTGTCTCCAACGCCAGCTGCACCACCAACTGCCTGGCCCCCATCGCCAAGGTCCTGCACGATAATTTCGGTATCACCGACGGCCTGATGACCACCGTGCACTCCACCACCGCTACCCAGAAGACCGTTGATGGCGTCTCCCTGAAGGATTGGCGCGGCGGCCGTGCTGCCTCCGGCAACATTATCCCCAGCTCCACCGGCGCTGCCAAGGCCGTGGGCAAGGTCATCCCCAGCCTGAACGGCAAGCTGACCGGTATGTCCATGCGCGTCCCCACCCTGGATGTCTCCGTGGTGGACCTGACCGTCAACCTGGCCAAGCCCGCCAAGTATGAGGATATCTGCGCCGCCATGAAGAAGGCCAGCGAGAACGAGCTGAAGGGCATTCTGGCCTACACCGATGAGGACGTTGTTTCCTCCGACTTCCTGGGCGACACCCATACCTCCATCTTCGACGCCAAGGCCGGCATCGCACTGACCGATACCTTTGTCAAGGTCGTCAGCTGGTACGACAACGAGATGGGCTACTCCGACAAGGTCCTCTGCCTCATCGAGCATATGTACAGCGTGGACCACAAGTAAATCGCTTACTACCGAAAGGTTTTCCTTCTTTTTGTTCCGCAGACAGCGCCGCGTCACGCGGCGCTGTCTGCATACAGAGACGCTGCGCGCCGCCTGTACAGAGGGGGAAAGCGCTTCCGGCGGTTTTTGAAAGAAAATCGACAGCGTGACAAATATTTTTCATTTACCCCCTACCATTCCACCGGATTGTATGGTACAATAGGTACAACTTACCTAAGGGTAACGCAAGGGAAAGGAACCCCGCCATGGAACAGAACTCCATTCTGCATACTACTCTGTCGCTGGACAGCGATATCCCCCTCTACGCCCAACTGGTGGGCATCATCAAGCGCAGTATCTCCACCGGCGCCCTGCCGGTGGGCGCCCTGCTCCCCAGCGAGGCCGAGCTCTGCCGCTGCCTGAGCATCAGCCGCAACACCGTCCGTCAGGCCATCGGAGAGCTGGAGGACGAGGGCCTGGTGGTCCGCAAGCGCGGCCGCGGCACCTTCGTGGCCGACCCCGCCACCAACCGCCGGGGTGTCCGCTATTCCTTCACCACCGAGGTCTCCTCTATGGGCAAGGTCCCCTCATCTACGCTGGTGGACTTCGCTGTAGAGGTCCCCAAGCCCACCGTCTGCGAGAAGATGGAGCTGCGGGAGGGAACGCCGGTCTACTGCTTCACCCGTGTCCGCAACGTGGACGGCGAGCCTCTGATCCTGGAGACCAGTTACTACCCGCAGTACATCTACCCCAATCTGACCCGCGATATGCTTCAGACCCACAGTTTTTACAGCCTGCTCTACCATGTGGGCATCGTCCCCTTCGCCGCTGACGAGAGCTATGAGGCCGTTATTCTGGATGACAGCTGTGCCGCCCTGCTGGGTGTGCCCTCCGGCAGCTGTGCCTTTTTCCACCAGCGGCTCACCCGTACGGAGGATGGCCGTATCTACGAGTATACCCGCAGCTACATACGCGGCGACCGGGTCCGCCTGGACGTACATATGCAGAAAAGCGGCATGAACTTCGTCCGCACCATCGACTGAATAGAAAAGCACCCCCGACAGGGGGTGCTTTTTTCGCACAAAGCCCCGATCAAAGGGCGGGGCAGCGCTATTTACGACAGCAACAGGCGTATCAGCACACGGGCGATGGCATAGCCCAGCACACCGCCGCCGATGCCGGCGGCTGTGGCCCACACCCGTTTCCGCTTGGCGTGGGGCACCTGCTGGCTGTACAGCCGCTGATTTTCCCGGCTCAGGCCTACCAGTGCCTCCGGGTTCCGGGCGGACACCGCCTGTACGATAGCGTCCGCCATCCGGCGGCTGCCGCCCCTTTCGAGCCGCAGCGTGATGCTGCGCCCGTCATAGGTCAGCAGCTCCACCACGGTGCGCTTTGCCCACAGCAGCTTTAGGTCGTGACGATAGACCCACAGCACGTCCGCCAGGGGCAGAACGATGTTCTGCCGCCGCCCGTACAGGAACGCCGTGCTCACCAGCGCGTCAGAGCGCCGGTCACCCTCCAGATAGTGAAACTCGCTCTCCGCCCGTTCCAGCAGCTTTCCCTTTTTCAGCTGCTTCAGCGTGCTGTTCAGCTGCGCGGTGTACAAGGCGGCGCTCGCCAGCAGCACAAAGGCGGCCAGCCCGAGGAAGCTGGCTATGAGGGACCAAAAGCTGCTCCCCGTGTCCGGTGTCAGCTCGCTGTCGATGTAATAGTCGCCGTAGGTGTACACAAAATCCTCGGCGGTCATGCCGACGGCGGCGGCAATATCGTCGATATATGCCTCCGGCGTCTCACAGATCACGCCCACCAGACGTACCGGTGCCGGCGCGGTGGTCTCCGTCAGCGGGATATAGACGGCCAGCTCCGAGGGCGCGGCCGTATCGTCCGGCACTGCGCCGTCACCGCTGTCGTCAGCATAGGTATAGTCCACAATGTCCGCGAACCGCGCGTATTCGGCGTCGCTCAGCTGCACCAGATAGCCGTATCCCTCCGTGTCCTCCGCCAGATAGAAGACCAGCTTGCGCCCGTCGCCCAGCGTCACCCGATAGGCCCAGGTGGTCATGTACTGCACGTCGATGTAGTTGTAGTCGCCCAGATAGATCTCGTCCCCGATGGGCACGGCCTCCGCTGCTGCGCTGTCCCGCTGCGCCAGCAGCCCCAGCACGATACACCCCGCCGTCAGCAGGGCCAGTATGCCGCCCACGATCCACCAGGCAGGGGAGTGTCTTACGTATCGGCGCATTTCCATATGTTGCCCCTCCAAATTTGTTGTGGTACGACATATTGTACCATATTCTGCCAGAATGTGCAATATCATTTCCCATAAACGGCATAAAAAACGCACCCCGGGTCTGACCCAAGGTGCGTTTTTACTCACAGTGCCGCTGCGCCGATGATGCCCGCCTCATTGCCCAGCCGGGCACATTCAATGACCGGCGGTGTCCGGTCGTGCCCGCCGAAGCAGTTGGCCGCCACATACGCCCGTATGGGGGCCAGCAGTCTCTCACCCTGGCGGCTGATGCCGCCGCCGATGAGCACCTTTTCCGGCCCCAGAATGTTCACCAGGTCCGTGATGCCCGCCGCCACGTACACGCAGTAGCGGTCCACCACAGCCTGTGCCGCCGCGTCTCCGGCGGCCGCCGCGTCAAATACGTCCTTCCCGGTCAGCCCCTCACCGTATCCGGCCAGCAGGGACTCCGGCTGCGCCGCGGCCGCCCGCTTTCCCTGCCGTATCAGCGCTGTGGCGGAGGCATACGCCTCCCAGCAGCCCTTCCGACCGCAGGTGCAGTCCTCGCCGTCCAGCACCAGCACGGTGTGGCCCACCTCCGCGCCGGTGCCGCCAACGCCCTCCAGCAGCCGGCCGTCGGCCACGATGCCGCCGCCTACGCCGGTGCCCAGGGTGATGAGTATCATGTTCCGGCAGCCCACGGCCCCGCCGGCCACCGTCTCCGCCAGCGCGGCGCAGTTGGCGTCGTTGCTCAGATGACAGGGGAGCCCCAGCTGCGCCGTCACCATGCTGCATACCGGCACATTGAACCAGCCCAGGTTATAGGCCCGCACCACCACGCCGTTGGCGCTGTCGCAGGTCCCCGGTGAGCCGATGCCGACGGACGCGCAGTGCGCCGCCGTGATCCCGGCCTTCTCCATGGCCTTCTCCGCCGCGCGGCAGATGTCCGCGACAACGGCCTCCGCCGGGCGTTCCGCACCGGTGGGCAGGCTGACCTCCGCCACGATGTGCTGGCCCTCGTTCACCACGCCGGCGGCGATGTTGGTGCCGCCCAGATCAATGCCAATACGATACATATGCTGCCTCCTTGCGCTTCCTGTCCCCGCGTTCCGGGGAAATAAACGGGGCGGGCGTATCGCCCGCCCCAAGTGCGTCTCTGTCTCAGATATGGGTCACAAAATCGGTGTTCACCGCCACCGGCCGCGCGATGTCGGAGGACCGGATGCTGCCGAAGATGGTCCGCATGGTGGTCAGAGCCTCCTTGCCGGACACCTCCGGCTCCCGGTCATGGACCAGCGCGTCCACAAACTCGTCGATAACGCCAGAGTTGTGGGACGTTGTCTCGAAGGCGAAGCTGGTGCGGTTGCCCTCCAGGTCATTGATAATGATGGGGGCCGACGGCTCGCTGTAGATCATCATCAGGCCCTTGGTGCCGTACAGCACCGTGGACTGGCACTCGTGGCCATACACCGTCCAACTGGCCGCCATGGTGCCCAGTGCGCCGCCGGACATTTTCAGGATGCACAGGGCGTTGTCGTCCACGCTGATGAGCTTGCCGTTATCGTCACGCTTATTCAGGGTGACTACCTTGGCGGTGGTCTCGATGACCTTCTGCCCCAGCAGGTACTGGATCAGGTCCACCTTGTGGATGCCCATGTCGGACAGGGCGCCCATGGCCGCCTTGTTCTTGTCAAAGAACCACGTACCCTCCAGAGACCAGCCCTCGGGGCCGGAGTTGCCCAGAATGGTGCGGAAGGTGATCACATCGCCGATGATGCCGCTGTCCAGCATTTGCTTGGCCTTGCGGTGCACCGGGTCAAAACGCATGTTGTGGCCCTCCATCAGGTGTCTGCCATTGCGCTCAGCGGCGGCCACCATGGACTCGCATTCCGCCAGCGTTACCGCCATGGGCTTCTCCACCAGCACGTGCTTGCCGGCGTACAGCGCAGCCGTGCAGATCTCCGCATGGCTGCGGTTTTCCACGCATATGGACACGGCGTCCACGTTGGGATCATCCACCAGCTCATAGAAGCTGTTGTATACCTTGCCGCCGTACTGCGCCGCCATCTCCTGCGCGCGCTCCATGTTCTTGTCGTAGAATGCGACGATCTCCGCATTGGGGTTGGCTGCATACTCAGGCAGATGGCGCACCTGTGCGATCTTGCCGCAGCCGATAATGCCGACTCGGATCATAAAAAGCGAACCTCCTCTGTCCGTCCTCAAACCGCCGGGCGCCCTGCGCTCCGACGTATGTTTCTGCCCCTATTGTACCAAAAGAAAACGGGAAAGAAAAGCCTTTTTTGCCAACTTTGCAAAATTTTTCACAAAATCTGCGCCGCGATGGTGAGGGCGCAGCCCTTTTGTGCCGTATAGTCCAGCGTTACGCCTGCCGGCAGGCTGAAGCGGCTCAGCGCCAGCAGCGGACCCTTGCCCGTCAGCTTGAACAGCGCCTCCTTGGCCGTCCATATCTCCCAGAACCGCTGGCAGTCGCCGTCGTCCCCGGACCGTATGTACGCCATCTCCTGCTCGCTGCATACCCGGCGCATGAACTTCTCCTGGGCCGAGCGTACCACCTCCACGTCCACGCCTACCGGCGCGTCCGCCGTTACGCATACCGCCCACGGGCCGGAGTGGCTCACGGACACATACACGCCATCCTTTTCCACGCTGGGCTTGCCCAGCTCGTCCCACTGAAGCGGCACGTCCTTCTCCGCGCAGCCCATCGTCTGCGCGAGCATCCGCCGCGCCAGCAGCTCTCCGGCGATGGTGCGCTTCCGGTCGTCCTCACCGGCGATGTCGGCCACACGCCGCCGCCGCGTCTCCGCCCTCATGCCGATCAGGGACG
>ENA-UOJR01003119-UOJR01003119.1-human-gut-metagenome-genome-assembly--contig:-C115P-NODE-3119-length-10663-cov-4.616422_pt1 | contig 10663 bp, 10 predicted proteins | sample MGYA00242354_ERZ723901 | MGnify/ENA metagenome assembly ERZ723901
ATGGTTAGATCGATTTGGGTACGGTTGGCGTATTGGTATCCGAGGAGGATGTGGATTTTGGATATTTTCTATTATCGTTGTCTGCTGAAAGTGTATTATCAATTCAAAATGTAAATAATATCATGAGAAAATTATTGTTAGCCTTTTGTGCGTTCGCAACGATTTGTAGCGCCGGGGCGCAGTGGAAGCCCGCCGGAGACAAGATCAAGACGGACTGGGCTGAGAAAGTAGATCCCCGGAATGTATTGCCAGAATATCCACGCCCCGGGATGGAACGTGCGGATTGGCAGAATTTGAACGGCGAGTGGGAATACGCTATCCTTCCAAAAGGACAGGCAGAGCCGACGAGTTTCGATGGGAATATCTTGGTGCCGTTCGCCGTGGAATCCTCCTTGTCCGGCGTGCAAAAAGAAGTGGGGGAGAAGAATGAGTTGTGGTATAAACGAACCTTTACGGTGCCCTCCTCATGGAAAGGAAAAGATATCTTGTTGAACTTCGGCGCCGTGGATTGGAAAGCGGACGTGTTCGTGAATGATATCCTGATCGGTTCCCACACGGGAGGCTTTACCCCGTTTTCCTTGAATATCACTCCCTATCTGAATGGCAAAAGTACGCATAAGCTGGTGGTGCGTGTATGGGACCCGAGCGATAAAGGCTACCAACCCCGTGGAAAGCAAGTGGCCAACCCGGAGGGAATCTGGTATACGCCGGTCACCGGAATCAGGCAGACCGTATGGCTGGAGCCGGTCGCTTCCTCGCATATCACCTCTATCAAGGCGATCCCGAATATCGATAATGGCGTGATGAGCGTGACGGTCGGGGCTTGTTCCGACTCCCCGGTGTCGGACATCGTGGAGGTCAGCTTGCTCGATAAGGGGCAGGTGGTTGCTACCGCCAAGGGCGTACAAGGGACAGAATTACGCTTGGCCGTGCAAAATCCTACGTTGTGGGAACCTTCCAATCCTTATTTATATGATATGAAGGTGAGCTTGTCGAAGAATGGCAAGAAGGTGGACGAGGTGAAATCGTACACCGCCTTCCGTAAGATATCCGCCGAGCGTGACGCCAACGGCATCATGCGTATGCGCTTGAACAACAAGAACCTGTTCCAATACGGCCCGCTGGATCAAGGCTGGTGGCCCGACGGGCTTTACACGGCTCCCACGGACGAGGCGTTGCTGTATGATATCGTGAAGACGAAAGCGTGGGGCTTCAACATGATCCGCAAGCACGTGAAGGTAGAGCCGGCCCGCTGGTACTATCATTGCGATAAGGAAGGTATGCTGGTTTGGCAGGATATGCCTAGCGGCGACATGGGTAACCAATGGGCGCCTCATACGTATAACGGTGGAACCGACAAGGAGCGTACCGAGGAGTCTATCCGTAATTATTACAAGGAGTGGAAGGAGATCATGGACCTGTGCGTCTCGAATCCTAGCGTAGTAGTATGGGTGCCCTTCAACGAGGCTTGGGGCCAGTTCGATACCGAGAAGGCTGCCGAGTGGACAAAAACATACGATCCTTCCCGTCTGGTGAATCCGGCCAGTGGCGGTAATTTCCGTGCGTGCGGCGATATCTTGGATTTGCATAATTACCCGGCCCCGGCGATGTACCTGTTCGATCCGGTGCGTGTAAACGTATTGGGCGAGTATGGTGGTATCGGCTTGGCCGTGGAGAACCATTTGTGGTGGAATAAACGCAACTGGGGCTATGTACAGTTTAAGAATAGCGATGAGGTGACCGCCGAGTACGTGAAGTACGCCAAGGAGTTGAAGGCGATGGTCCCGAAGGGTTTCTCCGCCGCTGTCTACACGCAAACCACGGACGTGGAGGGCGAGGTGAACGGCCTTATGACCTACGACCGTAAAGTGATCAAGATCAACGAGGCCGAGGTGCGCAAGGCGAACCAAGAGGTGATCAAGGCCTTGTCTGAGTAGAAGGCTTAGAAAAAATAGTTATTTGACTCGATGATAGATCCGGTCCGGGCAAAGAGAGATTCTTTCCCGGATCGGATTGTTTTAGCGAAATGAATATGATTCGGAATGTGAGTTTGCGAGACGCCAAGGCGATCGTGGATATATACAATGAATATGTCGTGAATAGCGTGGCTACGTTTGAGACGGAACCTTTGCGGGTGGAGGAGATGGAGGGTCGCATAGCCGGGATCTCGGCGAGCTATCCTTATCTGGTGTACGTGGATCAGGATGAGGTCGTGGGATATTGCTATGCCCATACGTGGAAAGAAAAGGCAGCTTATAAATATACGCTTGAGACCACCGTTTATTTATCCCCGAGATACAAGGGCAAGGGGATCGGCCGGCAGCTTATGGAAAGGCTGATCGAGGAATGTCGGGCAGGCGGCTACCACGCCCTGATCGCCTGCATCACTGAGGGGAATGAGGCCAGCTACTCGCTGCATGAGAAGCTGGGGTTCAGAAAAGTATCCCACTTCGAGAAAGTAGGGCTGAAATTCGGGCGGTGGCTGGACGTGGTAGATTATGAATTGATAATTAAGCCTAACGAGAGGTAACTTTCGAATCTCAATTTTCAATTCTCAATTAATATACCTATCTTCGCGATAAACAAAATGTAAAGAATGAAATACAATACAGAAGGAAAAAGATTGACTTTGCCCGAATACGGACGCAATATCCAAAATATGGTGGACTATTGCGTGACTATCCAAGACAGGGAAGAGCGTAAGCGTTGCGCCAACACGATTATCAACATCATGGGAAACATGTTCCCGCACTTGCGTGACGTAAACGACTTTAAGCATATCCTTTGGGATCATCTGGCGATCATGGCCGATTTTAAGCTCGATATAGACTATCCGTACGAGATCATCAAGAAGGAGAACCTGTATAGCCGTCCGCCTCGTATCCCGTACAACAATAACCGTATACGCTACCGCCATTACGGAAAGACCTTGGAGCTGATGATCCGCAAGGCCACGGAGCTGCAACCCGGCATGGAGAAAGACCAGCTCGTGCGACTGCGGGCCAACCAGATGAAGAAATCGTTCCTTACTTGGAACAAGGAAAGCGTGGACGACCGTAAGATCTTCAAGGATCTGGACGAACTCTCCGGCAGCAAGATCGTATTGAGCGAGGAGGAACATAAACTGGCCGAGAGCCGTGATATATTGGCCCGTAATAACAGTGGCGCCCACAAAAGAAACTTTACGCGTAAAGGCAGATGAGCTCGTTCGTTATAGAAGGTGGTTATCGCTTGTCCGGCGAGATCGTCCCGCAAGGCGCCAAGAATGAGGCGCTGGAGGTGATCTGTGCGACATTGCTAACACCGGAGAAGGTGACCATACACAATGTGCCCGATATCTTGGACGTGAATAACTTAATCCAGCTCCTTAGGGATATGAGGGTCAAGGTGGAGCATCCGTCCGCCGATACCTATACCTTTCAGGCGGACGACGTGGACATGGAGTATTTACGTACCGAGGAGTTCCTGCGCAAGAGTGGTAGCCTGCGGGGTTCCGTGATGATCGTAGGCCCGTTGGTAGCCCGCTTCGGCAGGGCGCTGATCCCGAAACCGGGTGGCGACAAGATCGGGCGACGCCGGCTGGATACGCACTTCGTGGGAATCCAGAAGCTGGGCGCTTGCTTTAGCTACGACGCCGAGCGGCAAGTATACGAGATAGAGGCACGCCAGTTGAAAGGCGCTTATATGCTGCTCGACGAGGCTTCCGTGACCGGAACGGCGAATATCTTGATGGCTGCCGTGCTGGCCGAGGGGGTGACGACGATCTATAACGCCGCCTGCGAGCCTTACCTGCAACAACTTTCCACGATGCTGAACCGCATGGGAGCGAGAATCTCAGGTGTCGGTTCTAACCTATTGACAATAGAAGGTGTACGGTCGCTTTCCGGCACGGAGCATACCATCCTCCCCGATATGATCGAGGTGGGTAGCTTTATCGGTATGGCCGCTATGACCGGATCGGAGATCACCATCAAGAATACAGGATATGATAAGCTGGGGATCATCCCGGACGCTTTTCGCCGCTTGGGTATTACCGTGGAGCAGCGAGGCGATGATATTTATATCCCCCGGCATGATTCCTACGAGATCGATACGTTTATCGATGGTTCTATCATGACCATCGCCGACGCTCCTTGGCCGGGGCTTACACCGGACTTGCTGAGCGTATTTCTCGTAGTGGCTACGCAATCCGTGGGAAGCGTGCTGATCCACCAGAAAATGTTTGAGAGCCGCTTGTTCTTTGTGGACAAGCTAATCGATATGGGAGCCCAGATCATCCTTTGCGACCCGCACCGGGCTACGGTGATCGGGCTGGGCAACCGCTTCAAGTTACGGGGCTCTACGATGGTATCCCCGGATATCCGTGCGGGTATCGCCTTGCTGATCGCCGCCATGAGCGCCGAGGGCACCAGCACGATCCATAATATAGACCAGATCGACCGGGGATATCAAGGGATCGATAAGCGATTGAACCGGATCGGGGCACGTATCACGAGGATTTAAAGATTTTAGGCGATGATTAGAGAAGAAGAGGTTTTCAAGATCGGGCGGTTTGCCAAGCCCCATGGCATCAAGGGGGAGTTGTCGTTGGTGACGAATAGCGATGTGCTGGAAGATGCCGAGGACCCGTACATTGTTTGCGAGATGGATGGTATCTTGGTACCGTTCTTCGTGGAGGATTTCCGCTATAAGACCGATACGGTGGTCTTGGTGAAACTGGAGGACGTGAATTCCGAGGAGGATGCTCGTATGTTTGTGGGCAAGGAGGTGTTTTATCCTTTGGACGCCGTGGACGAGGAGGATCTCGTGGGGGATATGACGTGGGACAGTTTTATCGGTTATACCGTGACGGACGTACAGAAAGGCTATTTAGGAGAGATAACAGACGTGGATGAGACGACAATCAACGTCCTTCTGCGTGTCGATCATAAAGGCGAGGAGCTGTTGATCCCAGCCGTGGAGGAGTTGATCACCGAGGCCGACCATGAGGCCCGTAGCCTCACTGTGTCTTTGCCGGAGGGACTGATTGATTTATAATTGAGAATTTATAATTGAAGATTAGGGGTTGAAAAAGAAGAATACGAAATCGTTTTGGCACCGGATCCGGTTTAAATATAAACTTTCCTTCATCAATGAGGGGACGTTGGAGGAGGTGTGGTCTTTCCGGCTTTCGCAGTTATCGGCGTTTGTCACTTTGGCGGTGTTCGCCTTTTTCTTGATCGCCGTTACCGCTTTTATCATCATCAAGACACCGATTCGCAACTACTTGCCGGGTTATCTCGACGTGGAGGTTCGCAAGGAGATTATGCAGAATGCCTTGCGGGCGGATTCGTTGGAGCGTATGATCGAGATCCAGTCCCTTTATCTGGATAACGTGGCCGGAATCATTTCCGGTACGATGCCCTTGGACTCGATCCGCCAGATAGATTCTTTGGCTAGCAACGATATTAACTATGAGATTCCTCGTAGCAAGGAAGAGACTCGCTTCGTGAAAGATTACGAGGAAGAGGAGAAATATAATTTATCGGTATTGACCGACCCGGGCAAGGTCCCGACCGAGGGGGTCTTTTTCTATAAGCCCGTGAATGGCGTGGTCACCTCTCATTATGAGACGGATGTCCATCATTATGGCGTGGATCTGGCCGCGGCCCCGAAGGAGAGTGTCTTGGCTACGTTGGATGGTACGGTGATCTATACCGGTTTCGATCCGAACCACGGAAACGTAATTCAATTACAACATAAGAACGGATTCATCTCGGTTTATAAGCACAACGAATTGTTGCTAAAAGAGGTGGGAGACCATGTGGTAGCCGGTGAGGCGATCGCTTTGGTCGGGAATACGGGAGAGTTGTCTACCGGGCCGCACCTGCATTTCGAGTTGTGGTATAAGGGCAATCCTGTGAATCCGGAAGAATATATAGCTTTTTGATATTCCATGAAAAAAAGACAGTTAGCGATATTAGGCTCGACCGGTTCCATCGGAACCCAAGCCTTGGAGGTAGTGAGCGAGCATTCCGATCTTTTCGAGGTGTATGCCTTGACCGCGAATAACCAAGTGGACTTATTGATCAATCAGGCCCGGAAATATATGCCGGAGGTGGTGGTGATCGCCAACGAGCGGAAATATCCCGAGCTGAAAGAGGCCTTGGAGGACTTGCCGATCAAGGTATGGGCGGGTGCCGACGCTATCGCCCAGATGGTGCAGTCGGAGCCGATCGATATGGTGCTGACGGCGATGGTGGGTTATTCCGGCTTGCGACCGACGATCTCGGCGATCAAGGCGGGAAAGGCGATCGCCTTGGCGAATAAGGAAACTTTGGTCGTGGCCGGCGAGCTGATCATGAAGCTGGCCGCCGAGCATAAGGTGCCTATCTTGCCGGTGGACTCGGAACATTCGGCCATTTTTCAATGTTTAACAGGTGCGTACGATAATTCGATCGAGAAGATCTTGCTGACGGCTTCCGGCGGTCCGTTCCGGCGGAAGACGCTGGAGGAGCTGGCTACCGTGACGAAGGCGCAGGCCTTGAGGCATCCGAACTGGACGATGGGGGCGAAGATCACGATAGACTCGGCCTCGATGATGAACAAGGGCTTCGAGATGATCGAGGCGAAATGGTTGTTCGATGTCACGCCGGATCAGGTACAGGTGGTGGTGCACCCACAGTCGGTGATCCACTCGATGGTGCAGTTTGAGGATGGCGCCGTGATCGCCCAGCTGGGAATTCCCGACATGAAATTGCCGATCGCCTACGCTTTCTCGTTTCCGACACGTATGAGGAGCATGGCGCCCCGTCTGGATTTTAACCAATATTCGACTTTGACGTTCGAGGAGCCGGATATGGAACGTTTCCGCAACTTGGCTTTCGCTTTCGAGGCGGCCCGCCAAGGAGGGAATATGCCCTGTATCTTGAATGCCGCCAATGAGGTGGTGGTGGCTGCCTTCCTGCAAGATCGTATCGGCTTCTTGCAAATGAGCGACGTGATCGAGCGGACTATGCGGAAAGCCTCGTTTATCGTCAATCCCTCGTATGAGGATTACGTGGCTACCGACACCGAGGCTAGGCGGTTGGCGGCCGAGTTATTTTGAAATAATTTAAAACAGAACAAACAATAGTAGATGGAAACTTTTTTGATTAAGGCGTTACAGCTCATCTTGAGCTTATCGATACTGGTGATTGTCCACGAGTTCGGGCATTTTATCTTCGCCCGGATTTTCAAGGTGCGGGTAGAGAAGTTCTACCTCTTCTTCGATCCGTGGTTCTCGCTATTCAAGTACAAGCCGAAAAACAGTGACACGGAATACGGTGTAGGCTGGCTTCCGTTGGGAGGATATTGTAAGATCTCCGGTATGATCGACGAGAGTATGGACAAGGAGGCGATGGCCCAGCCGCCCAAGCCTTACGAGTTCCGCTCCAAGCCGGCCGGACAGCGTTTGATGATTATGGTAGCGGGCGTGGTGTTCAACTTCTTGCTGGCTTTGTTTATTTATTCCATGATCTTGTTTACGTGGGGCGATACGTACTTGCCCTTGAAGAACATGAAGATGGGTATGAATTATAGCGAGACGTTCCAGAACGTCGGTTTTCAGGACGGTGATATCTTGCTGAGAGCGGACAATGAGGAGTTGGAGCGTTTCGGTAGCGACAGTTTCCGCAAGGTGGTGGAGGCAAAGACCGTGACGGTGCTCCGTGACGGGCGGGAGACCGTGATCTCCATACCGGAGGATATGATGCAACGTTGCATGCGTGACGGAAAAGGCTTCGCCGATCCTTTGCGTATCCCGATGGTTGTTCGTGAGCTTCCCGACAAGAATGCCCCGGCGGCTCTTGCCGGCATGCAGCCGAAGGATAGCGTGGTGGCTATTAACGGTGTGGCTACCCCGACGTTTTATGATGCCTCTGGGTTATTGTCAGAGAATAAGGGTGAAGAGGTGACAGTAGATTTCTACCGGAACGGCCAGTTGGAGTCCTTGACCATGAGGACGGACTCGGCCGGGAAAATTGGCGTAGCGGTGATGTTGCCTACGGATCTCTATCAGACCGTGACCCGCAAATACGGTTTCTTCGAGTCGTTCCCCGCCGGTATTAAATTAGGTATTAATACCTTGAAGGGATATGTGAACGACATGAAATATGTGTTTACGAAGGAAGGTGCCTCCAGTTTGGGCGGTTTCGGTACGATCGGCGGATTGTTCCCGTCTGTCTGGGATTGGCGGATTTTCTGGGAACGTACGGCTTTCCTATCTATCATCTTGGCGTTCATGAATATCTTGCCGATTCCGGCCTTGGATGGCGGACACGTGATGTTCTTGATCTATGAGGTAGTGGCCCGTCGCAAACCGAGCGATAAATTCCTAGAGTATGCCCAAATGGCAGGTATGTTTATCCTGTTCGCTTTATTGATCTATGCGAATGGAAATGACATCTTCCGCTTCTTCTTCAAGTAGCGTATGTCTCTACAGCTAGATACAAAAAACCTCCCGGATCACTTTTCTATGTGATCCGGGAGGTTTTTTTGTATGAATAAAGTCCTCTTTCTAATTTCAGGATGTCGTTGATAGAAGCGAGGATCTTCTTGGAGTTCTCGTCTTTCGGGTCGAGTTCGACAGCCTTTGTCAAATATTCTTTCGCTTGCTTGAAGTCTTTGTCGGCTTTCGCTTTCTCGGCGTTGTATTTATCCGGCTCGGAAGTAGCGATCGGGGTAGCGGCCTGTAATATCTTCGCTCCGTTGCCATACAGCATGGCGCCAAGGCTGTAGTAAGCGTTGCTCTGGTAATCCTTGTTCGATACGGCTAGGACCTCTTTGTACATTTTCTCGGCACCGGCCAGATCTCCCTTCTTTTGGGCGGCTTGTCCTTGTTTGATGCAGTAACCGTAAAGCAACTTTTCCAGATTGGTCTTATTCTTGTTTCCATCGGGAATCACTTTTAATCCCTCTTTTACCGTAGTCAGGAATTCTTCAGTCTTGTTTAAGTTACGGTAAGCCATAGCCTCGCCTACATAAGAGTCGTCTACGTTGTAGTTCATCTTAACGGCCATGTCGAAGTATTTGGCGGCCTCGGCGTAGTTCTTCGCTTGATTAGCGGCGTATCCGCAATTGAAGATACGGGCGGTGTCTTGGTAATTGTTTTGTTTCAAGTATTCGCCGTATTTTGTTACGACGGTAGCGTAATCTTTTGCTTTCAAAGCAGCGTCACCTTCATCTCTTAATTTGTCAGCGTCTTGTGCGAATAGGTTTCCGACACATAGGCATAAAGCCACTAATAAAACAATTTTCTTCATGGTAATTATTAAATTTGATTGATTTTGTGCTCTAAGTTAAGGCGTGCGGGAAAAGAAGCCAAGATATTTTACGTTTTTTAGAAAACAATAAAAATAGAAAACATAAAAAAGGGATTGCTTACGGCAATCCCTACTGATGAAAGATTCTTTGAAACTTATGCTTTGAGTGAAGGAAAAGCCTCAGCCACGGCGGGGTAGACAATCTTTCCTTCCACGATGTTTAATCCCAGTTCTAGGCCCGGATCTTCTTCGCAGGCTTTTTCCCAACCTCTGTCGGCAAGCTTGATCACGTACGGCAGGGTAGCGTTGGTCAAGGCTAACGTGGAAGTCTGCGGGACCGCTCCCGGAATGTTGGCTACGCAGTAATGGAGGATATCGTCTATCTCATAAACCGGATTGGCGTGCGTAGTCGGATGGGAGGTCTCGAAGCAACCGCCTTGATCGATGGCTACGTCTACCAATACGCTGCCCGGTTTTAATAACTTCAACATATCCCGGGTGATCAAGTGCGGGGCCTTGGCTCCGGGGATTAATACGGCGCCGATCACTAAATCGGTTGTGGGTAATTCCTGTTCGATCGTATGCGTGGAAGAGAACAATGTCTTCACGTTTTTCGGCATCGTCTCGGACAGATAGCGCAAGCGGGGAAGCGAGATGTCGGCAATCGTGACATCGGCGCCTAGCCCGGCGGCCATCAAGGCGGCGTTGTGGCCTACCACACCACCGCCTAAAACTAATACCTTACCCGGTTTCACGCCTGGCACGCCACCTAGCAATACGCCTTTGCCACCTTGCGGTTTCTCAAGGAAACGGGCGCCTTCCTGTACGGACATGCGTCCGGCCACCTCACTCATAGGAATCAAAAGGGGTAACGTATGATCTGGGTTCTCCACGGTCTCGTAAGCCAGACAGATGGAGCCGCTCTTTATCATGGCAAGGGTGAGAGCCTCGTCGGATGCGAAATGGAAGTAGGTGAAGACAAGCTGTCCTTTGCGTACCAAGGGATATTCGCTGGCGATCGGCTCTTTTACTTTTACGATCATTTCGGCAATTCCATATACATCCTCAATGGCCGGGAGTATCCGGGCCCCTGCCGCCACATAGGCGTCATCGGCGAAACCACTGTTTATACCAGCCGTGTGTTGCACATACACGGTATGACCTCTTTTCACCAACTCTTTGGCTCCGGCGGGAGTAAGAGCTACCCTGTTCTCGTTGTTCTTGATTTCTTTTGGAATTCCAATAATCATAATGGTAGCATTTAATGGGTTTATATGCCTGCAATATACAAAAAAGAGGAACAGATTGGTATTCTGTCCCTCTTTTTTTATCTAATTTCTTGTACCTTAAAAACATTGTCCGAGGCAGTACTTGAATTTCTT
>ENA-UOJR01003123-UOJR01003123.1-human-gut-metagenome-genome-assembly--contig:-C115P-NODE-3123-length-10660-cov-4.739745_pt1 | contig 10660 bp, 4 predicted proteins | sample MGYA00242354_ERZ723901 | MGnify/ENA metagenome assembly ERZ723901
ACAAACAGAATCAATGCGCTTTTTATCGGGATCAGGAATATGCTCACCAGTGCTGTCATCCCCAGCAGTGAGGACACAATCGACAATAACCCGCTTGAAACTGCTGTCAGAAACAGGCACAGAAAAATCAACGCCTTCATTGCCAGCAGCACCGGCAGCAAAACTACGGTCAACACGACTCTGCATATCTTCATTCTCTTTTCCCTCCCTTGTATCTTCCTTTTCTCATCCCCATTGTCGCGCACTTTTTCATTTCATGCAAGGATATGACTCAAAGCCCCAGCGCACCCAGCCTCGTCAGCAGATCGTCTATTTTCTTCCAGATTTCCTTCTGCGACGCTCGAATTTCCTGAATATCTGTATCATAAACGCGCCCTGTTTCGTTTGCACGTTTGGCAATCTGGTTGATGCTGCCGTTATACCGCCCCAGCATCGCCACTGCTTCCCGCAGTTCCGGCAGATCAAGTTTGACCGCATACCCATCAATCGCCATCTTGCGCAGGTATGCCTGCATATTCCGCACACCCATCAGCTCCATTTTCTGCCGAATCAACAATCGTTCTTGCTCGTTGACTCGAAAAATGACCTGTATTTCACGCGCTCTGCCTGCCATGTTCACCGTTCCTTTTCGCTTTTCTGTTTTGTCGGATTCAATGTTTTCTTTTCCATACTCACTGCTTTCTCATACCGCACTTCTCGTAGAAATAAGTCTATCAGCCCCGGATGAGAACGTACTACAAACGCACGACGTCTTTCATTGCCCATCTCATCATGGTCTGTAAAAATCGGCTGCATTTTCGCCCAGTTTTTGTTGCTTTGCGAGATACGGCCGTCCCATTCCTTATCCAGCACAGTAATCGCCAGAACATACATTGTCCTGTCAAATCCATATTGCTCGACAACGGACTGAGCCGCTTTTTTATTCAGCATATTGTCATGGTAATAGGTTCGGATTGCCTGATCTATTGCATCACGACAAGCGATATTAGCCTGCCTTGATACACGATATTCCTCGATTTCGCCATGCCTTTGCGCATACGCGCTCGGATACAGATACACCGGCACATCGCAGTTTAGCACTCGTTCCTTCTGCATCGTTCTGGAAGCTTGCTTATCCGTTTCTATTGTTTGAGTCGTCATATTATTCATTTATCGCTCCTCCTGATTCTGCATGATTTTGTTTTTTCCTTTTTCACATGGCACTCGAAGCTGCTCCCGAATGGATGGCACATCCTGCGCATCCTCTATCGCTGCCTCAATCGGTGCCTTATCGTCTATGTTCAGTTCTGAATTGAGCTGCGCAAGCCGCATCCGTTTTTCTGCAAGCTCAGCTTCCTGTGCAAACGGTTTTTCCAGTTCTTCCTTCGCCGCCTTCTCCTGCTGTTTCAGACCTTGGAGTTCCATCCTTGCTTTTTCCAAATTGTCTGGTACTCGTGCCAGACGATTGTCAATTCGCGTGATATTTCCTCTTGGATCGTTGCCAAGCTCAACGCTGTACGTCATGTTGCCGTGCATATTCAGCCAGTATGTTCTGCTTCCCGCATCAAAAGCAAGACTGGCACTCATTCCGCGATATGTCACAGCATCCTGAATAACGTCACCTTTCCATTTCTTGCAGCATTCTATCAGCGCCTGACCTGCCGCTTCCTTTTCCGTATACATTTTACCGCCGACTTCCATTTGGAACCCATCTTCCGGTAAGACATGCGCCTGTAAACACGCAATATCCTGTACATGACCCTCGATTCTTTCTGTTTTACTTTGAATCTCCTGCGGAAAATATCGAAGCAACCGGTCTTCAAGGCGATACTTCTTGCTTTGATAGTCCGCCTGCATCAGTTTGAGCCGCGAAACTTCGACATCCAAATCCATCTTTTCACGAATTCTTGCATCGCCCGCGCAAAGCGCCTTGATTTCGGCATAGGATAGAACCGATTCATCCACATCATCGCAGACACGAACCGGCGATTTGCTGGTCATGACCTGCGAGATAAACTTCTGCTTGTTTTCGATTGTCTGCCAACTGTACGCGTCAAATGTACCATCTGTTACATATCTGTAAACGTACACATCGGCGTTCCGGTTTCCCTGACGCACAATGCGTCCGGCTCGCTGTTCAAGGTCGCCCGGACGCCACGGACAATCCAGATCATGCGAAGCAATCAGGCGGTCCTGAACATTGGTTCCTGCCCCCATTTTTGCAGTACTGCCAAGTAAAATTCGCACCTGACCCGTGCGCACTTTCGCAAACAGCTCCTTCTTTTTTGCCTCCGTGTCTGCATTGTGTATGAACGCGATTTCGCTTTCCGGAACCCCCTGCGCCAACAGCTTTTCACGAATATCGTCATAAACGCTGAACTCCTTTTCCTGTCCGTTTTTCGGCGTTGACATATCGCTGAAGATGAGCTGCGTCAGTTTTTGCTCGCTGCCTTCACGATAAATTCTCATTACGTTGCCGACGCAGGCATTGACTTTGCTTCCGGGGTCATCCGGCAGCATGGGATTTATAAGCCGCTGATCCAGACCCAGCTTTTTCCCGTCCATCGACACCTTGAGCATGTTGTCAATGTGCGGATCGACCGCTCCGCCATGGATTTTGGCAGCGCGTTTTGACAGTTCCTGTACCATGCGCTTTTGAATTTCAGACGGCTGAACGACAACCGTTTCATAGTGCGCATTAGGTGTAGGCAAATGAAGCTGATCTGCCGTCTTGATATCCGCCACCTCACGGAACATATTCATCAGTTCCGGCAGATTGTAAAATTTTGCAAACCGCGTCCGCGCACGGTAACCCGTTCCCTCCGGCGCAAGCTCAATCGCGGTCACGGTCTCCCCAAAAACCGAAGCCCATGCGTCAAAATTCGTCAGGTTCTGTTTTCGCAGCGTTTCATATTGCAGATAGCGCTGCATGGTAAAAAGCTCGGTCATGCTGTTGGATACCGGTGTGCCTGTGGCAAATATAATGCCATGCCCGTCTGTCAGTTCGTCCATATATCGGCACTTGGCGAACATATCGCTGGATTTCTGAGCTTCACTTGTTGAAAGTCCTGCCACATTGCGCATTTTTGTATATAAAAACATATTTTTATAGGAATGCGCTTCGTCCACCACAAGCCGATCCACACCGAGTTGTTCAAAGGTGATTACATCGTCCTTCTTTTCCTCTGCTTTCAGCCTTTCAAGCCGTGCTTCCAACTGTTTTCTGGAGCGTTCCAGCTGTTTAATCGTAAAACGTTCCCCGTTGGCATGTTTGATTTCCGCAATACCGTCTGTAATTTCAGCAATCTGATCACGGATGATTCGCTCCTGCCGTTCCCTGCTGATGGGGATACGCTCAGCCTGACTCTGCCCGATGATAACCGCATCATAATTGCCGGTTGCAATGCGCGAGCAGAAACGCTTTCTGCGTCCCTTCTCAAAGTCGCGTTTGGTCGCCACCAGAATGTTTGCGCCGGGATACAGCCGCAAAAACTCCGCTGACCACTGCTCAGTCAAATGATTCGGCACTACGATCATGCTTTTCGTACACAATCCCAATCTTTTCGACTCCATAATGCCTGCTATCATTTCAAACGTCTTTCCTGACCCGACTTCGTGTGCCAGCAATGTATTGCCGCCATACAACATACGCGCAATCGCGTTTTTTTGATGTTCCCTCAGCGTAATTTCAGGGTTCATGCCCGCAAAAACAATATGCGATCCATCATACTCACGCGGTCTGGTTGCATTAAACAGCTCATTGTATTGCTTTACCAGTCTGTATCTCCGGTTCGGTTCCTTCCATATCCATTCTCGAAAAGCATCTTTGATCGCCTGCTGCTTCTGTTGCGCCAAAGTCGTATCCTTGGAATTCAGCACACGCTTCTCCTTGCCATCCGCATCCTGTACGGTATCGTATATACGCACGTCGCGCAGGTTCAGCGTATCCTCCAGAATTTTATAGGCATTCGCCCTTGACGTACCATAGGTTTCGAATACCGCAACATCGTTGCGACTGAGCAACGTCTTGCCCGATATGTTCCACTCGCCGGTAAACTGCGAAAAATTGACCTGAATATATCGTTTCATGTATTCCTGTGTAGAAAACAATTCATACATGAACGCATCGATGTCCTTCGGCGAAATCCATGTTGCGCCAAGGCGAACGTCGATCTCCGAAGCATCAAGGTCTTTGGGCTGCACGGCTTGCAGCGCATCGACGTTCGGCATAAAAACCATATTCTCTTTTGCCGCAGCCTGCGCTGTCCTGAGTTTTTCCCGCACATTGCCGGAAAGATATTCGTCTGCCGTCTGCCATGTTTGGGATTCAGGATCAAGGTAGATCACGCCGGTCAGTTCTTTTGTTATCGCATCTTCGTTTTTTCCGGTCAACTCTGCCATATACGGCAAATCCACCCGCGCCTTTTCTCCTATGGATACTGCCAGTGCTTCTGCCGCGGTGTCCGTATGCGTAATGGCTTGCGGTCGCCGAATGGTACGCTTGGTGAACATATCCGCTTTGCGTTCGAGTTTTCGATCTTCATCCAGCACTTCAAGCGAACTGAGCAGATAATACGAAGAATCATCCGAAAATGCGAGTCGGTTCGCCCGATCGTTAATCAGCCCGAATTTAGCGCTGAACGCATCATACTGCCTGTTCAGCTCCCGCTGTTCGTTTTCAATCGTTTCATCATCAGCATCTTCCAGCTGAGCGTTCATTAAGCGATATACCGTATCCCGAAGCGCCACCATGCTCTTGACGCGCTCCTGTGCTGTGCGATTCAGCTTTGGGCGCATCATCACCGAATTTTCGCGAAAATACACCTCGCCATCTACAATCGTGTAGCTGTAATTCTTTACATCCGGATCGGCAGGTAATGTTTCAGTAATTTCCTCTCCTTCTGCCAGTTCCATGACCTCTGCCGCATGGTATTCGCCGCCAATCTTCTGAATCGCCTGCTCCAGCTGTACCTTTAAGTCTGCGCCCGGAACGGGTCTGCATGTCGTTTCCTTCTCATCGCCGTACATGCTCTTATCCCATGCCATGCTGCCCAGCATCATATCGGGATGGCTGACAAAGTAGCTGTTAATGGGAATTCCGCCCTCTGTCTGCCCCAGATGCACCCAATCCGGCTCTATGTCGATGGGGCTTTCCCGTTTCTGCAAAAAAAGAATATCCGTCGTTACGCTCGTTCCGGCATTTGCCGCAAATGCCGTATTCGGCAGACGGATGGCTCCGAGCAATTCAGCTCTCTGCGCGATATATCTGCGCACGTCGGGAGATGCCTTGTCCATTGTGCCCTTGGATGTGATATAAGCAATAACACCGCCCGGACGAACCTGCTCCAGCGTTTTAGCGAAAAAATAATCATGAATCAAAAAATTATACTTGTCAAACTGCTTGTCGGAAACCTTGTAACCACCGAAGGGAACATTGCCTATTGCCAGGTCGAAGAAATCCCTACGCTGCGTTTTTTCAAAGCCGCTGATTGTAATCCGCGCATCGGGATAAAGTTGCTGCGCAATGCGCCCTGTAATGCTGTCCAGTTCCACGCCATAAAGCCGGCTGCTGCTCATGTCATCCGGCAGCATGCCGAAAAAATTGCCTACGCCGCAGGACGGTTCCAGAACATTACCCGTGCGAAACCCCATTTTTTCAATCGCGTCATACATAGCGCGAATGACGAGCGGCGACGTGTAATGCGCGTTGAGCGTCGAGCTGCGTGCTGCATCATATTCCTTCTCTGTCAGCAATTCTTTGAGCTGCCGATATTCTTCTGACCATTGCGTGTTTTCCTCGTCGAAGGCTTGTGGAATACCGCCCCATCCGACATATCGGGAGAGAATTTCCTGTTCATCGGGACGTGCCTGCCTGCTCTCCGCTTCAATCTGCTTGAGCGTTTGAATTGCCGCGATGTTATAGCCAAATTTTGTTTTTGCGCCTCCCTCGCCCAAACGTTCATCTGTAATGCGAAAGTTCTGCGCTTTGTGCTGTCCATTTTCTCTCTGCTGGGATTCTTGCCCCGTCAGGTCTATGACAACACTGTGCAGCTTCGTCTCCTCCTGCGGCTGTTGCGGTTCCGGAGTATTTGGCAATTCCTCCGTCAGTACGAAATTCTCAGGTTCCGCAGGCATCGCTTCTCTCTGTCTGTAAAACAGCTCGTCGTTTCGCGTGTTTTCGGCAAGCATCTGTGCAAATATTTCTCGCCGTTCCGTCCTAATGACGGGATAACGCAGCGTAGGATCGCGCAGCTGGACATGGATATCCGTAATCTGTTCAATCAAAAAAGCCTTATCATCCAGATAGACCGTATCGCCCACCTGATAATGCGGCGTATCCCGCCTTCCGTTCAGCTCTTTGACGACCTCATAGCCGCCCTGTTCGGCAGGCTCGGCAAAGAAAATGCTCTGTCCGTTTTCCGTCAGCGTTTTTGCCGCAACACTCCAACGTCCGAAAGGAATGCCCGTAACCGGCATCATGCCCATGCCGGGAATATCCCGTTCAAGCAGTTTTGTGTTCAGCAGCGGCGCAGCCGTTTTCGCATCCTCTCCATAAAAGAGCAGGTAATCGTCCACCCTCACGCCAACCATGTATTGCGGACGCTCGGCTTTAAGATTCCGGTAGGCTTCCATATCCGGCACTAACCGAATCTCTTCCTCTGGTTTTTGCTCTTTCAGCCTTGTATATCGTCCATTCCGAATCAATGTGTCAATACGTTCAGCGACCTTATTCCAGCCAAGCGTCACATTCTGACAACCATTCTTGCGAAGCTGTATGCCCTTTGTATCGTGCCATTCTTCGCTGTGCCGTGCGTTCGAAACGCCGGGCATGCGCCCGCCTGTTCCATATTCGCGTTTGAGAAATTCAATTTTCTCGCCGACATCATGCGGCTGTGAGAAAAACAGCTCAATTCGTTCAGCGCCGCTTTCATAGCCTGAACCGCCGGTTAAATTCCAGTCGATTTCATCCTGCGTGATGAAGCCCCGGACTTCCGGCAGCTCTCTTTCTCCTTTGGGCAGTTCTCGCCGCTCGTGCGTCAAATCTCTAAGCCGTGGCAAAATTGCATCGGGCATAAAAAAACGCATCCGCATCAGGTCAGGCTGACGTTCAACCGCCTCTGCAAATGCTTCGACCTGCCGGATCAGCTCATGCAGATTATCCGGCTGCTCCATTTTTTCAAACAGTCGATTTACGCAATCCGGAAAGATCATCGGTTCCTGCTCCCGTATCAAGGGCAAATAGCCGTTTTCGCCTGCAAAACTCTCACGATACATCTCAATAAGCCGGCTTGCTACCTGCCGCCTGACAAAGCCTGCGGCTTCCATATTTTCCAGCTCTGTTCCAAATCGTCCGGCGTTAATCCGTTCACCGACGCGCTTCGCAGCGTCTTTCCACGAAACTATGCGGGCTGTGTTGGCATACCGTGCGCGGTCGCCGCCTGCAATGTATATCCCATTGTCCGCATACCACGCTGAAAAACGTCTCCCTTCCAGTTCAAAACCACTTCCGCCATGATACAGCGTCCGCATATGCGCAGCAATTTCATCTATCGGTTTGTCGATCATTGCATCGAAAGCAAGCTCCATTCGGATTTCTTCGTTGTTACCGCCGAGGCGCAGCACGACATCCGTCGCTTTTTCCATCAAAAAAGAAGCGGAAACCTCTCGTTCATCCGCTTCTTCAAGACTTTGTATTTGTTCCGCTTCTGTTGGAAAAAGACTCATCTGCCGGTTCAGGCGTAAATCAGCTCGTTCATTACGATTTCTTCTGCCTGCGCCTTGCAGGTGTTCATCAGCCCGACCCAGCGCATCGGGTCGCTCGCTTTCAGTGCTTCCGTCGCGCCCGCCCGCTTCGCCATCTCCGGCATGATTTCTTCCATCCGATTCACTGCCGCCTGATCGATCTCCATCAGGTGCGCGGTCAGCTTCCCGCTCAGGAGCAGGTTGTTGTAGGTGATCGTCCGATGCTCCTTTAGAAACCGCTCCCGCATCCGTCCGTATTTGCTCAGCGCCATCGGCTGTTCGGCTGCTGTCAGATCGGGAATCCAATACTCTCCATTCTTCGTATACGTCAGTTCGTTCGTCATGGTTTTGGCTCCTTTCATATTGACGGATGGTTCTTTCAATCTGTCTGAGTACCCCTTCGCTCAGTTCGCTGATCGCGCTTCCCAACGCACCGGATGCGGCAGACGTGTTCCATTCCAATATGCCCGCCAGTTCTTCCGGTTCAATCTGATATTCCCGTGCCAGATTGCATCGGCTCAGCAGCATGTATTTCACGCTCGCCGCCGCTGTGTTTCGAAACGCGATTTCGAGGTTAAGCTCATCATACCCTTCAAGGAAGCTCCCGTCAACGATACCGCGCAGCTCGTCCTGATGCCATTGCCAATAGTCCATGCTCTGCTGCATCGCGATTTCTTCAAGCTGTCCGGCAATGCCCAGTTTCGCTGCCGAGCCGTACTGCGTTTCCAGCGCATGAGCGACAGCTTCCCGATTGTTTTCATCCAGTGCCCATGTTTTAACCTCCCGCGAGCTTTTGCGTGCGCCCGTATCTGCTACATCGAATACATAGCGCACTGCCCCCGCCCCGTCCGGCAGCGCGATACCCCTTGTGCCGCGCCGGACATACCGCCGCATCGTCTGATTCCAGATTTCATAGCTGGCACAGGCGGTCGCATCCGGACGCTGGGCGTAGATCAACAGCTGTTCTGGGTAACTGTACTTGTACAGCCGCGCTGCCGATTGCAGAAAGCCAGTCCATTCTTCAACGCTGCCGGTTACTGCTTTTGCCGTTTTTTCCGCCAACTGCGCCGTTGTTGTTCCATTCATGGTGTCCTCCCTGTCTATTTCATTTGATCTCGTCAATTCAATAGCATAAATTGACGAGATTTATGACGAGATCAATTCTCATTTTTCACGTTCAAATTCCATCTGAAACCTCGGCACGCCCTGTTCGCCGCACATCATTTTGAGCGTCGCGTCGTACCTTCTGCCGGTTTTCTTAGAGCGCAGTCCCTTGAGCTTTGCCGCACCGTCCCGAATCAGTGCTTCGACCACGTTCTTATTGACGCTCTGCCCAATCTGTGCAAAAAAGCGATTGTCCTTCCATATGCCAAATCGACAGATACGGCTTTCGCAGAAAAAGCCCTTCGCCGTTTCCGTCACCACCGCGCCGCAGCAGGGGCATGTGCCAACAGACGGTCTATCAGACGGAAAGAACTTCTGTGCGTCCGGCACGGGCTGAGCACTCTGCACCAGCTCCGTTACCATCCGCACGATATCATCCATGAATCCCGCTGCTTCTTCCTGCCCATGCTCAATCCGTTTGAGCCGCTGTTCCCACTGCGCGGTCATCATCGGGGAACGCAGATTTTCCGGCAAAACCGCAATCAGAGCCGCCGCTTTTTCGGTTGGATACAGTGTCTTCGCCTTTTGCTCGCCCTTGCGCATGACAAATCCCACATCTACCAACTTTTCCAACGTCCCTGCGCGGGTTGCAGGCGTTCCCAGCCCTTTGCGTTCAGCATCCTCCGGCGCATCCTTTGCGCCTGCCGTTTCCATCGCCGCAAGCAGCGTATCTTCGGTGTAACGCTTCGGCGGGGTCGTCTGTCCCTCTCGGATCGTCGCTACGCCAGGTCCGACCATCTGTCCGATTTCAAGCGGCGGGATGGGGTATTCCTGCTCTTTCCGCTCTCTGCTGCCCAAGCTCCCGCGAAATGTTTCTTCAAACATTCTGTAGCCCATCTGCCGCACAGTGCTTCCCTTTGCCGTAAAATCATGTCCTTCGCAGTCCAGCGTCACCGTCACTTCATCCGTTTCGCATGGTTCGCCCGTCGCCGCAAGCAGACGCACCGCCAGCAGGGTTAAAATGCTGCGCTCGCCCATCGGAAGCTGTGCCAGTGCTTCCCGCGTCATGTTCTGCGTCGGTATAATCGCGTGATGGTCGCTCACCTTTTCGTCGCGGATAACCTGCTGTGTGTGAACTGCCAGCGGCAGACCGCTTGAAAACGGCAATACCTGCGCCACACACTCGATGAGTGCGGGCAGCCTGTCCCGCAGATCATGCGTCAGGAATCGGCTGTCCGTTCTCGGATACGTCGCCAGTTTCTTTTCGTAAAGCGTCTGCGCGTAATCGAGCGTCTGCTGCGCCGTATAACCGTAAATTCTGTTCGCGTCCCGCTGCAACGCGGTCAGGTCGTAGAGCTTGGGCGGCTTCTCTTTCTTCTGCCTGCGTTCAATCTGCTTGACCGCCGCCTTTTTGCAGTGGCAGGAAGCTCGAATTCGTTCCGCTTCCTCACGCGTTTTTATCCTTCCGCTCTGCGCCGGAAAGCCGCAGCTGAGCTGCACCGTATAAAATCGCTCGACCTGAAACGCCGCAATCTCTTTTTCCCGCTGCGCCACCATCGCCAGCGTCGGGGTCATGACGCGCCCGACATTGAGCTTGGTTCCGTAGAGCCGGGAATACAGCCGTGTTCCGTTGATGCCCACCAGCCAATCCGCCTGCGCACGGCACAGAGCCGCACGGTACAGCGCGTCGTAGGCAGTGCCCGGCTTGAGCGACCGAAACCCCTCGCGGATGGCACTTTCCTCAAGCGAAGAAATCCAGAGCCGCTTGAAGGGCGTGGTGCAGCCCGTCATTTCATAAAACAATCAGAAAAAAAGCAGTCACTCACCCCCCGCA
>ENA-UOJR01003127-UOJR01003127.1-human-gut-metagenome-genome-assembly--contig:-C115P-NODE-3127-length-10651-cov-3.731031_pt1 | contig 10651 bp, 10 predicted proteins | sample MGYA00242354_ERZ723901 | MGnify/ENA metagenome assembly ERZ723901
GGCCATTTTTCAATCTGGAATGGCCTCCTGTTCAAAGATTAACGCTTTTTGGTGATTTTGTCAAGTATAACGTGTAATTTTCTTGGTCGGGCCGTCATTTTTTATCCAATAGTCAACACAATGTTGCGTAACATTTGCGCACATCCGGAAAATTGTGTGACAGGCAAGTGTACTTGCAGCCGCCGAATAGAATAGCCTCAGGCAGAAACGGAGGGCTGAAAATGCTGTACAGTACCCTGATGCTGATGATGAGCAGTGCATTTCTGATGCTGCGCCTGACCCCCGGCGGCTCCTTCCCGCGCCCGCTGAGCGAGGCCGAGGAGCGCAAATATCTCGACGCCTGGCTGCAGGGCGACCTGGAGGCGCGCAACGTGCTCAATGCGCGCAACCTGCGGCTGGTCGCGCACATCATCCAAAAATCCTACACGCACTACGACGACACGGACGACCTGATCTCCATCGGCACGATCGGGCTCATCAAGGGCATCAATACCTACCGGCCCGACAAAGGCGTGCGGCTGGCGACGTATGCCAGCAAATGCGCCGAAAACGAGATCCTGATGTATTTTCGCAGCACGCGCAAGAACGCATCGGAAATGCTGCTCTCGGACGTGCTCGACACGGACGGCGACGGCAACAGCCTGTCGCTGATCGACATTCTTTCCGAGGATGACGACATGGATGAACATCTCCAGGCGGACGAAGTCAGCCGGGCGCTGCGGCGCTGCATCGACAACGTGCTCGATGCGCGCGAGGCGGAGATCATCCGCCTGCGCTACGCCATCGGCGGCGGCGAGGCACTGACGCAGCGCGAGACCGCGCAGCGCTGCGGCATCAGCCGGTCGTACGTCTCGCGCATTGAGAAAAAGGCCATTGAAAAGCTGCGTGCCGCGCTGCAGGCCGACGGTTACTGACCGTCCAAAGCCGTGTTTGCATTGACAAGGGGCGCGAAACACGGTAAAATTGCGGCGAAATGACAGGAGATGATACCATGGCGGAACAGGATCCCAACACGCTGGTGCACACGCACGTGGACGAAAACGGCAACGTCATCACCCACTGCCACAGCGGCGAGGGGCACACACACGCGCACCCGCACACCCACACGCAGACCAAGGCGGTCATCAATCGCCTGGCCCGTGCGATCGGCCACCTGGAGTCGGTCAAGCGCATGGTAGAGGACGGACGCGACTGCGCCGAGGTGCTCATCCAGCTTGCGGCCGTGCGCTCGGCGCTCAACAACACCGCAAAGATCATCCTGAAGGACCACATCGATCACTGTCTGGCCGATGCCGTGGAGACCGGCGACCAGCAGGCCATCGACGAGCTGAATCAGGCGATCGAAAAATTCATGAATTGACGGAAAGCAACGCATCCCTCCGCCTGCCCGGCGGGGGGATGCGTTTATTCTGCTTTCTATCACAAAGGACGCCCGAACGGGCGTCCTTTTGCGTAATTACAAGGTTGGCGTTTTGTCCACCGAGAGGACCGCGCCGGTCTGCTGATCGACGATCACGACATAATGCGGGTGGAAGTAGTACACCGTCGTGAGCGTCACGCGGTAAACCGGCTGCGCACCGCTCTCGTCGAGCTGGACATCCCACGCGGCAAGATCGCGCTCCGAGATTCCGGCCGCCGCAATGGCGATCTTCAGCGCCTGCTCCTGTGTGACCGGGCCCGCAGGCGGGGTCGGCGTCGGAGTGGGCGTCGGAGTCGGAGTAGGCGTCGGTGTCGGCGTCGGGGTAGGCGTCGGCGTCGGGGTAGGCGTCGGCGTCGGAGTAGGCGTCGGCGTCGGTGTGGGCGTCGGAGTAGGCGTCGGTGTCGGTGTGGGTGTCACAGGCAGGTTCGGATTTGGCTGAACCGTCGGCGGCACCGGAATGATCTCCGTTTCCTCCGGCTGCTTCGGCTCGTCACCCGTCAGGCGGCAGACCTCCGCCGTCTCGGCATCGACGCTGCACACATAGTGCCGCTCGCCGTCCGTGAGTGCGAACTCCATGACCATTTCCCCGTCGATGAGCGTGAAGCGCATGCTGGCCTGCGTGACATCGTCCGCAGTCAGGCCGCAGCGCTCCAGCGCCGCCTGCAGCGCCTCGTCATACGGAATGTAGGCGCCGGTGCTGGCAGCGCCGATCGACGCCATACCGGAAAATGCCACGTCATTGGAGGCCGCCAGAATGTTCAGATCATTGATCGGCAGGCTGACCAGCTCCTCGCCGGAAAGGTCCTGCACCTGGTCGCTGATCTGCCGGATCAGCATCGCCTTGCCGGCGCTGACACCCGCGGCAGAGGCATAAGCCTCCAGCTCCGGATCCACCTCCAGCACCTGAGCAAGGACCGCAGGATCCATGCCGCAATCCGTCTGGGCGCTTTCCACGGCCGCAGCCAGCCGGTCGCGCAGACGCGCATCGCCCTTGCCGGCCTCGACCGTCACGAGGACGGAGTTCGTATCTGCCGATAGATAGCCATCTGTCTGCATTGCGGCGACGATCTCGTCCGCCGCCGTCTGCAGGGACTGATTGCGCAGTTCCAGATCGTCGAGTACGAACTGGGCGTCCGGGTTGCACGCGCGTGCAGACAGGACGCGGCCGAACTTGTTGACCGTCAGCTCGATGCTGGGGTTGGCATCGAGCGTAGCGACGCCGCCGGGCACATGCGTGGCATACAGTCCGCCGCCGAGCACGGCCAGGAAGAACACCGCCGCCGCCGCGACCCAGCGCTTCCACGCGCCGCGGCGACGTCCGCGCTCCGGCATCGGGACGACCTTCTCCTCCTCCGGCTGCTGCGCCGGGGCCTGCACACGCGCCAAGATGGCGCTCCAGCAATCCGGCGTCTCGGCAACGACCTCGGTCCGCAGCTGTTCCAGCAATTCCTTATCGGTCAAGATCGTCACCTCCCATCGAATTGCGCAGCTTTCCAAGCGCACGGTTATAGCGAGAAATGGCTGTTGCCTGCGGGATCCCCAGCAGGTCAGCAACTTCTCTGTGCTTGAGCCCGGACAGCGCATGCAGCATCACGATCTGCCGCTCACTGTCTGTGAGTGTATGTAACACTTTCTCAAGCACCATATGATTCTCTGTCACCTGATAGGCATCATGCGTATCTTCCACATGAAACAGCTCATCAAAAGACAGGTTTTTGTTTTCCGCCTTGCGCAGGCGCATCAACGCCAGGTTGCGCGCAATCGTCAGCAGCCACGCCATCGGTTTGCCCGACGGCTGATAGCCCGGTGCCGACTGCATCACGCTCACAAACGTATCCTGCATCACATCCTCAGCCGCCGTCGGATCCCGAAGGATGGACAGCGCAAAGCCGTAAATGGAAGCGGACGTCTGGCGATACAGCGTTTCCAGCGCAGCGGTGTCACCCCGCGCTATGCGCAGGATGAGCGCATCATCCGGCGGTCGGCCATCGGCCGCACATATACCGGAGACGTGCTTGTCGTCATTTCGCATATTTGATTACCCCACATGAGAATAATGCCCGAAAACGAAATTTAATGCATAAAAAACAATTTTCCGCAAATTTTCTTCTCAAAAAATCCGTTTCCGGGCCGCGCGATCTTCTTAAAGGAATAGTTTACGTGAAAAAAAACGGTTTGTAAAGCGATTTACCACAATTTGCGTCCTTTCCCGCAGAATTTACGTCTCCGTATCCGGCGGCGCCGTCATCTCAAGCGCGTGATTAAGCACCACGCCCAAAATGAGCAGCAATCCGAAGGCCTGGAACCAGAACAGCAGGATCACGACCGAGGCGAGAGATCCATACACAAGTGAATATTTTGTGCTGCGGCCGATCAGCCACGACAGCAGGATACTCATGCACACGATCGCCACGGCGGAAAACACCGCGCCCGGGAGCACCCGGTGCTGCGGCCGGCGCGGCGTGGTGAGCCGGTAGAGGATCAGGATCATCATCAGCAGGATGGCAAACAGGATCAAAAACCGCAGCCACGTCCACGACCAGACGATGCTCACATGCGGCAGCAGCGCATCGAGCCAGAGCAGAAAGTGCTTGCCGGTCAGCATGAGCAGCACGCACAGGTACAGCACCAGCAAAAACGCCACGGAAAAAATCACGCTCACGATCGTACTGCGCACAATGCCGAAGCGCTTGGCGCCGTGGATCTCGCCGACGATGGCGGCCATGGCGCGAAAAGCGGCCGATGCGCTTGTGATCATGACCAGCAGGGCGGCAAAGAACATGACCTCGCTCGTATTGCCGGACACGTAGGTCAGAAACTCCGACACGAGCGCCTGCGTCTCGCGCGGGAGCACAAGCGTCTCGACGATGCGCAGCACGGCGGTCGGGTCACGCAGGATGAGCGCGAGCAGGTCGTACATGCAGATAATGGCCGGGAACAGCGCCATGACCATGTAGTAGGCGAGCTCGGCCGCCGAACGCGTCACGCGCCGGGCGAGAAACGTGTCCGCCATGGACATCAGAACTCGGGTAATGCGCCAGTTTTTCAAGCGGCTGCCTCCTCCGGTGGAATGCAAAAACCGCCTTCACGGGAGCGAAGGCGGTTTTTATCAAAATATGTCGAATTACTTGGAATTGAAGATCTTGAAGATGCTGTCAAACGGGTCTTCCTCCGCGGGGGCGGCAGTGTCCGCAGCCGGGGCAGCGGCCGGGGCCGGAGCAGCCGGAGCGGCCGGCACGGCAGTCTTGGCGGCAGTCGCCGCGGCCGTGTAGAGGCCGGTGGCGGGAGCCGAAGCCGGAGCGGCAGCAGCCTGCTCGGCCTGCGCCTTGCCCGGCTCGTCAAAGCCGGTGGCGATGACGGACACGCGGATCTCGTCGTCGAGCGAGGGATCGAAGCTCGCGCCGAAGATGATGTTGGCATCTGGGTGCGCAGCCTCCTGGACGAGGTTTGCAGCCGTCTCGACATCCTCCAGGCCCATATCCTCGGAGCCGGTGATGTTGATGAGCACGCCGCGCGCGCCGTTGATGGACGTCTCCATGAGGGGGCTGGCCACGGCCATGCGGGCAGCGTCCTCCGCCTTGCCCTTGCCAGCGGCGCGGCCGACGCCCATGTGGGCGAATCCGGCGTCCTTCATGACGCAGGTGACGTCCGCAAAGTCGAGGTTGATGAAGCCGGTGTTCTTGATCAGATCCGAGATGCTCACGACGGCCTGACGCAGGACATCGTCCGCGATCTCGAAGGCGTTTGCCAGCGTGACCTTCTGGTCGGTGGCGAACTTCAGCCGGTCGTTCGGGATGATGAGCAGGGAGTCCACCTTGCCCAGCAGCTCGTTGATGCCGACCATGGCCTGATCCATGCGGCGCTTGCCCTCGAACTTGAAGGGCTTGGTGACGACGCCGACGGTCAGGATGCCGGCCTCGCGGGCGATGTCCGCGATCGTGGGCGCTGCGCCCGTGCCGGTGCCGCCGCCCATGCCGGCGGTGATGAAGACCATGTCCGCATTCTCCAGGCTCTTGGCGATGTTGTTGCGGCTCTCCTCGGCGCTACGCTTGCCGACGTCGGGATCGCTGCCGGCGCCCTGACCATGGGTCAGCTTCTCGCCGATCTGAATCTTCTGATCCGCGCTGGAGACGGCCAGAGCCTGCTTATCTGTATTGACAGCCACGTACTCAATTCCCTGAGTGCCGGACTTAACCATGCGGTTTACGACGTTGTTGCCGGCCCCGCCGACGCCAACGACCTTGATGGTGACGACATTTTCCGGACCGGACTCGGTAGCAAAGGACATATTCGGTTCCTCCCTGTTGTTTCTATTTGTATCGGCAGCCGGCGCGTGCGCGCTCTGAGAGCCGTTTTTTGGCGGGTTTCGCTTCTGTTTGTTCTTATTCTTTCCCATTTTATATCATTTTCCTTATCAGGTCAATCTTTTTTTGTGAACAATCAGCCGGGGCTGAAATGCGCGCGTTTGTCGATCGACAGGTCGATGGTGCCGGCATCGCTGTCCGTGAGCTGGGAGACCGCGCTCTGCAGCATGCCGAATTTGTACTCGACGTTTTCATTCGCACCGAGGCGCACCGTGAACCGCCCGTCATAGGTAAAGCCGGGGTTCGACGCATCCGACAGGTCGATGACCGTGACCTTGGACGCCATGTCGCGCGTGAGCAGCTGGCCGAGGATCGCCGCCAGATACGTGACCTTCGGCGCGTCGGCCTCGCCGGCATTGAGCACCTCGCCGACCTTCGGTTCGACCGGCGTGATGCCGTCGACCCGGGCAAGACCGGTCAGCTCGCTCTCCGTGACGGACTTGAGCAGCTTGCAGTTCTGGTCCACGACCCAGTAGCCGTCATCCGCCTGCACATAGGCCATGGCGCTGCTCTCCTGGATCGTGATGGTGACGTGGTTGGGCAGCGCGCGCGTGACCTTCGCTTTGTCCACATACGGCAGCTTGCTGAAGATGCGGCTGGCAGCCGAGAAGCGGTTGATGAAAAACAGATTGTCGCCCGTGCCGATGCCGGAGGCCTCGACGACCTCCTCGGCCGTGTAGATGGAGTTGCCCACCACCTCGACCTTTGCGACACGGAAAAATACGCTCATGCCCAGGACGAGCGCCGCGCAGATCAACAGAAAGATCAGCGGCTGCAGCAGCGACCTGCCCCGGCCGCCGGACGGGCGGCGGGGCCGGCGCGCGCGGCGCGGCCCGGGCTGCTTCGATTGTTTCATAGGCAGGTGATTCCTTTCACTGCGGCGGGACACAGCGCACGTCGGCCCCAAGCGCCGACAGGCACGCATCGAAGCGGTCATAGCCGCGGTTGATATAGCCGTTGTCGAGGATCTCGGTCTCGCCCTCGGCGGAGAGGCCGGCCACAATCATGGCCGCGCCGCCGCGCAGGTCGCTGGCCGTGAGCGGCGCGCCGGTGAGCCGGTCGACGCCGGTAACATACGCCACACGGCCCTCGATGCTGACGGCCGCACCCAGACGCCGGAACTCCTCGGCATGACGATAACGGTTGGTGAAGATGTTTTCGGTGAACACCGTGGTGCCCCCGGCCTTCAGGCAGGCGGCCATGAGCGGCGGCTGCGCATCCGTGGGAAAGCCCGGATATGGCTGCGTGACGACCGGCCGCGGCGCCGTGAGCCGCCCGGTCGATGTCAGGCGCACGGTGGACGCCGTTTTGATTATAGCACACCCCGCCTCGGAAAGCGAGTCCAGAACGGTCAAAAAGTGCTCCGGGTCGACGCCCTGCAGCTCCACATCGCCGCCGCAGGCGGCTCCGGCGCACAAAATCGTCGCCGCAACGATGCGGTCCGGCATGATCGTGTGCTCCACAAACGGCTGCGGCCGGAAGCCGCTGACCGTGACCGTCGACGTGCCGGCGCCGGAAATATCCGCGCCCAGCTTGCGCAGGTAGCACTGCAGGTCGAGGATCTCCGGCTCGCGCGCGGCGTTGCAGATGACCGTCTCCCCCACCGCCGCGCAGGCGGCCAGCATGGCGTTTTCCGTCGCGCCGACGCTCGGAAACGGCAGCAGGATGCGCCGCCCCTTCAGCTCGTGCGCGCTGCAGACGATGTCCCCGCCGCGCTCCGTGACCTCCGCGCCGAGCGCACGCAGTGCGTCGAGGTGCAGATTCACAGGCCGCGGGCCAAGCTCGCACCCGCCCGGCATGGACAGGCTCGCCGTCCCGAAGCGCGTGAGGATTGCCCCGAGAAAAATGACCGAAGAGCGCAGCTCCCGCATGAGATCGTGCGGGATAAAGTCGCGGTTCATGCCGCGGGAATCGATACGCACCGTGTCCCCGTCGCGCTCCGCCGTGCAGCCGAGATGGCGCAGGATGCGCAGCGTGATCGTCACGTCCTTCAGGTCGGGCACGTTGTGCAGAACCGTCTCACTGCCGGCGAGCACGGATGCCGCCATGATCGGCAGCACCGCATTCTTGGCGCCCTGCACCTGGGTGCTCCCGGTCAGTCTGTTTCCGCCGTAAATGTGCCATATGCTCATAATCTTTCCTCCGCACAGCAAATTCATGCCATCCTATGCAGAGAAACGCGAGATTGTCATTTTCCGTGCCGGTCGGCCAGCTTCAGCACCAGATCGGCAATGCGCTCGGCAGCATCGGCAGCGCCGGCGGCGCGCATGTTCTCCGCCATCTGCGCAAGCTGTGCAGGGTCGGCGAGCAGGTCGCTGACGAGGTTATACAGATCGTCCGCCGTGAACGCGCCCTCGAGCAGCACCTTGGCCCCGCCTGCGTGCTCGAGCACGCGCGCGTTGCGCTCCTGATGGTTGTTCGTGACGTTCGGCGACGGGATGAGGATTGCAGGCTTGCCGATGCACGTGAGCTCCGCGAGCGTGGACGCGCCCGCGCGGCAGAGCACGAGATCGGCCGCATCCATCACGAGCGGCATGTCGTAAATATACGGCCGCACGTCCATACCGTGCGCGGCGAGATCGGCCGGGCACTTTTCGAGCAGGGCCGTGTGCATCTTCTCATAGCCGTTGCGCCCGGCCGAATGGATGAGTGCGAACGGCGCATCCGTGACGGCGGCGCGCGTGATGAACGCCGTCATGACCTCGTTCATGTACGATGCGCCGAGCGAGCCCCAGACCGACACGACCAGCGGCTTGTCCGGGTCGAGCCCGAGCTGGCGCTTGGCCTCTGCCTTGGAGCAGGCCGTGAACGCGCCGCGCACCGGCGTGCCGGTGACGACGACCTTTTCCTGCTCGCTGTAGTGCTGCTTGCTCTCCTCGAAGCCGACGAGGATGCGGTCGACCGCGCCGGCAAGCATCTTCGTCGTCAGGCCGGGCACGGCATTGGACTCGTGCACGATGGTCGGGATGCCGAGCTGCGCCGCCGCCTTGAGCACGGGGTAGCAGACATAGCCGCCGGTGCCGATGGCGATGTCGGGCTGAAAGTCCTCGATGATCTTGCGCGCGTCCTTCGTCGCCTGCCGCGCATTGTGCAGCGAGCGGAAGTTATACGCGATCTCCGACGGCTTGAGGCTGCGGTGGATGTTCGTGACCTCCACGGTCACGATATCGTAGCCCGCACGCGGGACGAGGTCGGTCTCCATCTTGCCGTTGGCGCCGACGAAGAGGATGCCGCAGTCGGGCATCCGGTCGCGCAGGACGCCCGCGACCGCGAGCGCGGGGTTGATGTGGCCTGCGGTGCCGCCGCAGGTAAAGAGAAAGTTCATAGCAATGCCTCCCAGGATCAAATAACGGAAATCGGGCAGTCCGCGCCGAAGGCCGCCGCGGGCTGCCGGATATGCTTTACAAAATCAGGTGCTAGCGCGCTTTTTTCGTTGGAATGTCGCGCGAGATGCTCAGGATGATGCCCATCTCCCCGAGCTGCATGAGCAGCGCCGTGCCGCCGTAGCTGAAAAACGGCAGCGAGATGCCTGTGCAGGGGATGAGGTTCGTGACGACCGCGATGTTCAAAAACACCTGGATCGACAGCAGCGTCGTGATGCCGACGCCGACGAGAAAGCTGTAGCGGTCGGGCGAATGCGCGGCGATCCAGTAGCCGCGGCAGATGAGCAGCGCAAACAGGATCAGGATCGCGATGGCGCCGACATAGCCGAGCTCCTCGCAGACGATGGAAAAAATGTAGTCATTGTGCTCCTCGGGCAGATAGAGGTACTTCTGCCGGCTCTGGCCAAGGCCGAGGCCGAGAAAGCCGCCCGAGCCGATGGAATACAGCGACTGCACGATCTGATAGCCGGCAGCGCTCGTATCGGCAAACGGGTCGCGCCACGACACAATGCGCTTATGCACATAGGGCACGAACTTGCTCGCGAAAAGCAGCAGCGCGCCCGCGCTGCCCATGCCGACGAGCAGATACGAAAGCTTGATGCCGCCGACAAACATCATCACGATCGCAAGCGCCATGATGATGATGGACGCCGACAGATGCGGCTCGAGCATCAGCAGGCCGACAATGATGACCGTGACGACCATGAACGGCACGACGCCGTAGCGGAATGTCTGCATCTGCTCTTTATAGGTACAGATCATGCTGGAGAAAAACAGCACGACCGCGATCTTCGCGATCTCCGAAGGCTGAAATGTCGTAAAGCCGAGACTCAGCCACCGGCGCGCGCCGTTGGCGACGGTGCCGATGTGCGGGATCCAGACGATGGCAAGCAGGAAGATGCTCACGCCCAGCACCAGCAGCGACAGACGGCGGTAGGTCGCCATGCGCACTTTGGACAGAAAGATCATGACCACGACGCCGGCCACGGCGAAGGCCGCCTGGCGGACGAAGTAGTACGTCGGCGACTTGCCCTGCGCATAGGCGCGGGCAAAGCTCGACGAGAGCACCATGATGACGCCGATCGTCAGCAGCAGCAGCGTGAGCACGAAAAACGGCAGGTCAAAGCTGCCGCGCTGCGGACCGGCAGCCGCGCCCGAGCGGCGCGCGGGAAGTCTCAGATCGGAAATATTCATGCAAGCACCTCCCTGCACCGCGGCGCGTGCATCACACGCCGAAGCGGTGGAACACGCCGATAAACGACAAAACTGCAAACAGCACCGTCACGCCGGCAAACAGCGCCACGATCTGCGTTTCTTTCCACTTGTGGCCCGTCCAGCCGCCCATCTCGAGATGGTGGTGGAACGGGGACATCTTGAACACGCGCTTGCCGTGCGTGAGCTTGAAATAGCCGACCTGGATGATGTCCGACAGGGCCTCGATGATGTACATGATGCCGAGCGTCACGAGGATGAGCGGCATATCG
>ENA-UOJR01003131-UOJR01003131.1-human-gut-metagenome-genome-assembly--contig:-C115P-NODE-3131-length-10642-cov-5.095778_pt1 | contig 10642 bp, 10 predicted proteins | sample MGYA00242354_ERZ723901 | MGnify/ENA metagenome assembly ERZ723901
TATCTCCCCGGCTGCGCATTTCTGATTATATAGGCAGGAGCCTGTTTTGTCAATAGCGAATCATTATAGTAAAACTTGTTACTGGGAACGGAGTGAACAGTAACGAACGTAGTGCGAGAATAGTAACTAAAACTTTTCTAACACTATTGTATGAAAACGATAAATATTATATAATAAACAGAAATAAACTATCTTTATTCTGGAAATGGATATGCCAGAGTACACAACATGTCTTGTATGTATGGATATGGATAATTCTTAAAACACAGAAATGGAGGATACTATCATGATTAAAAGAATAGGTATGCTTACCAGCGGCGGTGATTGTCAGGCACTTAACGCTACCATGCGAGGAGTAGTAAAGGGACTGAGCAACAATTTGGACGAACTGGAAGTTTATGGATTTGATGATGGATATAAAGGACTGATCTATGGTAAATACCGTATGCTCACATCCAAAGATTTTTCCGGAATCCTTACACAGGGCGGCACAATCCTCGGAACATCCAGACAGCCATTCAAACTGATGCGTGTCCCGGATGAGAATGGCCTGGACAAGGTTGAAGCAATGAAGCAGACTTATTATAAACTCTGCCTGGACTGCCTTGTGATCCTTGGCGGAAATGGTACACAGAAGACAGCAAACCTTCTGAGAGAAGAAGGACTGAACATTATCCATCTTCCAAAGACTATTGATAATGACATCTATGGTACAGACATGACCTTTGGTTTCCAGAGTGCGGTAAACATTGCCACAAATGCCATTGACTGTATCCATACGACAGCATCCTCACATGGACGTGTATTTATCGTAGAGATCATGGGACACAAGGTAGGAAGTCTGACACTTCATGCAGGTGTTGCAGGCGGTGCGGATATCATCCTGATTCCTGAGATCCCATATGATATCAAAAAAGTTACTGCAGCAATCCAGAAACGCGCCAAAGCAGGCAAGCGTTTCACAATCCTTGCAGTTGCAGAAGGTGCGATTTCCAAAGAAGACGCAGAACTTCCTAAAAAGAAATACAAAGAGAAACTGGAAGCCCGAGCAAAGAAATATCCGTCCGTTTCCTATGAGATTGCTGACCAGATCTACAAAGAGATCGGAAGCGAAGTCCGCGTTACAGTTCCGGGACATACACAGAGAGGCGGAGAACCATGTCCGTATGACCGCGTTCTTTCCACAAGAATCGGTGCAGGTGCAGCGCAGGCGATCATGGATGGTGAATATGGCATCATGATCGGCGTGGTAAACGGCAAAATTAAACGTGTACCTCTTGAAGAGTGTGCAGGTAAGCTTAAGATGGTATCACCGAAAGATCAGCTTGTAGTTGCTGCCAAACAGATCGGTATCAGCTTTGGTGACTGATTAAGTGAAACAGTACTTGACTGACAGATACTTTTTCATATAAGATATGGATGTAAAAAAGACCGCCGCGGGAATTTTTTCCGCGGCGGCTGTGATAATAAGATAGAGATAACTATTTGGCGCGCTGCTGACAGTGGGTGTGCTGAATAGTTACGATAGGAGTTTACTCATGAGTTACACTGCTCTTTACAGAAAGTTCAGACCGGATAATTTCGCGGATGTCAAAGGTCAGGATCACATAGTGACTACTCTGACAAATCAGATTAAGCATAACCGTATCGGCCATGCGTATCTGTTCTGCGGCACCAGAGGAACCGGTAAAACAACAGTAGCCAAAATTCTGGCGAAGGCAGTCAACTGTGAGCATCCCGTAAATGGCAGCCCCTGTAATGAATGTGCCATGTGCAAGGCAATCCAGGCAGGAACTGCAATGAATGTGATCGAGATCGATGCTGCATCCAACAATGGTGTGGATAATATACGTGAGATCAGAGAAGAGGTTTCTTACCGCCCTACAGAAGGTAAATATAAAGTATATATTATTGATGAGGTTCATATGCTTTCCACAGGTGCCTTCAATGCCCTGCTGAAAACACTGGAGGAACCACCGTCTTATGTTATGTTTATCCTGGCAACTACAGAGGCGCACAAGATTCCGATTACGATTTTATCCAGATGCCAGAGATATGATTTCCACAGGATCACCATAGACACTATCGCGGCCAGACTGGATGAACTGCTCAAAGTTGAAGGTGTAGAAGCTGAGGAAAAAGCAGTCCGATATGTAGCGAAAGCGGGAGATGGTTCCATGCGAGATGCGCTCAGCCTTCTCGACCAGTGTATTGCTTTTTATCTTGGACAGGAACTTACCTATGATAAAGTTCTGGAGGTTCTGGGAGCCGTTGACACCGAAGTGTTTAGCAAGCTTTTGCGAAAAGTGATCCGGGGAGATGTGACAGGTTCCATTCATATCCTGGAGGAACTGATCGTAGGAGGCAGGGAACTGAGCCAGTTTGTGGGAGATTTTACCTGGTATATGAGAAATCTTCTTCTCGTTAAGACTTCTGAGAATCCGGAGGAAGCGATCGATGTCTCATCCGACAACATGAAGCTTCTGAAAGAAGAGAGCACCATGCTGGATGTGGAGACGCTGATGCGGTATATCCGTATTTTTTCGGATTTGTCCAACCAGATCCGATATGCAACCCAGAAAAGGGTCCTTGTGGAGATTGCACTGATCAAGCTGTGCCGTCCTGCAATGGAGACTAATCTGGACTCTGTTCTGGACAGATTGCGTGTGCTGGAACAGCGGATGGATGAACGTCCGGTACAGCAGGTGATCGTGCAGCAGGGTTCAGGGAAAATGCCGGCAGAAACCGGGGCAGTTCAGGAGCCGGCGGGAAACAAAGCACCGGCGAAAGCTGCACCGGAAGATTTGCAGAAGATCGTGGCAGGCTGGAGAGTGATCACAGGACAGACAACAGGGATGTTCAAACAGATGCTTCAGAAATCTGTTCCGAAGTATAACAGTGAGACAGGAGAACCTGTCCTTTATGTGGAATTTCAGGATTTCCTTGGGCAGTCCTATGTGGACAATCCGGAAGCGAAGAAAGAGCTTCAGGATATCATCACTGCCCAGACAGGAAAAACAGTAGAGATCCAGATGCTGGTGGCAGATAAGCATCAGCATACAAATCTGGCAAATATCACAGTAGACCAGGCGATAAAGAATAATATCCACATGGATGTTGTGATCGAGGAAGATCCTGATGAGGAAAAAGGAGAATAAATATTGTTACTGTTCACACACCACTATCCCGCGAGGTGTTTTGGCATGAATATGCCAAAATCCCGAGACATACAAGCCAAAATTCTATTGCCGCAGGCAATCTGGAATGAATTTTGGCTACGTTACTGTGAACGGAGTGAACAGTAACTAAATATTCTCCAGACAGGAAAAGGCAGTAAATAATAAGGCAATAAATAGCAAGGAGGACATCACAAATGGCAAAACGTGGAGGATTCCCGGGAATGGGTATGCCGGGAAATATGAATAATCTTATGAAACAGGCGCAGAAAATGCAGCGCCAGATGGAAGAGAATCAGAAAGCTCTGGAAGAGAAAGAATTTACGGCTACTGCAGGAGGCGGAGCTGTAGAGGTAACTATCTCAGGTAAGAGAGAGGTGACAAAAGTAAAGCTTCAGGAGGAAGTTGTAGATCCGGATGACATCGAAATGCTGGAAGATCTCATCGTTGCAGCTACAAACGAAGCACTTCGCAAAGTGGAAGAAGAATCTACAGCTGTTATGTCTAAACTGACAGGTGGTCTGGGCGGACTTGGCGGAGGTCTTCCATTCTGATGGAATACTACAGCAGTCATATCAATAAGCTGATCGAGCAGCTTTCCCATCTTCCGGGAATCGGTGCGAAATCAGCACAGAGACTGGCATTTCACATCATGAATATGCCAAAGGATCAGGTAGAGCAGCTTACCTCTTCCATTACCGGTGCCAGAGAGAATGTACAGTATTGCAAGTGCTGCTGTACTCTGACAGACAGAGAGATCTGTCCCATCTGCAGCAATGATAAGCGTGATCATTCAGTGATCATGGTGGTAGAGAATACAAGAGATCTTGCAGCTTATGAAAAAACAGGCAAGTTTGATGGCGTTTATCATGTTCTTCATGGTGCAATCTCTCCAATGCTTGGAATCGGGCCGGATGATATCAAACTGAAAGAACTCATGCAGCGTCTGGCAAAGGATGAGATAAAGGAAGTGATCATTGCTACCAACTCCAGTCTGGAGGGGGAAACAACGGCAATGTATATCAGTAAGCTGATCAAACCTACCGGGATCAAAGTCAGCAGGATTGCAAGCGGAGTTCCGGTAGGAGGAGATCTGGAATATATTGACGAAGTGACTCTTTTACGTGCTCTTGAGGGGCGTGTGGAGCTTTAAGGTTACTGTTCTGACAAAAGATCATCGGAAAAGGAGGCATCACTTTGTCTAAAAAGAAAGCAACTTCTTCTGACGTGGCAAAGAGGGCAGGAGTCTCCCAGGCAACTGTTTCCATGGTCCTGAATAAGAAATATAATGTTTCTTTTTCCAGAGAAACAGTGGAGAAGGTAGAGCAGGCAGCCAGAGAATTAGGCTATCATCTTCCCGGACGAAAGAACAGAAAAGAAAGCCGGAAAGAGAAGCTGATCGTTGTTTTTTGCCCTACGCTTACAAGCCCGTATTATGTATTGCTTCTGCAGGGAATTGAGGCAGTGGCGAACAAACAGGGATATGGTGTCTTTATCTGTAATACACAGTGAGATCCCCGTCTGGAGGAGTAGTATCTGCGCATGATGGGTACAATAGAGCCGCTTGGCATTATCTACTGCTGTAATCCAAATCCGGATTTTCAGCAGCAGGTAGAGGAACTGGCGCAGACAATCCCACTGGTTATCATCAGTAATAAAGAGAAAACTAAAACTATAGATGCAATTAATCAGGATAATACAGTTTTGGGAAGTATGATGTAAAGACATCTGCTTGATCTGGGGCACAGAGATGTAGCGTTTATCACTCCGCCCCTGACAAGGAGACAATGGCAGAGAACAAAACGTGTAAATGGTTTTGTGAAAGAGTTTGAGAAAGAAGGCCTGAAGGATCATGTGATCATTAAGGCTGCGGATGAAGCTATCGATATGCAGATCCCACGGATGGATTCGGAATATTCGATGGGTTATGAGCTTACTATGGAGCTTCTGGATGAAGGCAGGGAATTTACAGCTATTGCAGGCCAGAATGATATGATGGCTATTGGTGCGCTGGATGCTCTCCATGAAGCAAGGATTCATGTACCCAAGGATGTATCGGTGATTGGGTGCGATAATATCTTTTATTCGGGAATACGGAAGATCTCTCTTACTACGATCGATCATTTCGTAGCCCTTAAAGGCAGAGATGCCTGTGATATTATACTGCGCAAAATCGATGAGCAGGACCGCTTTCTTACAGATTCTGCTCCTGTCAGTCTCTATAATATTGAATATACCCCCAAGCTGATAGCGAGACGCACTACGGGGTATGTCAGAACCAAAAAAAATAATTAAATACGTCGAATGAAAATTATTAATAATAATTTATCGAAACTGCAGAACAGTTATTTGGTATAGAGCTGTGTGGCGAGGTAGATTGCGAATATCTACCCGGCAGGCATTTTCTGGAAACGTACCAAAATTTCAGGATGTGCGGCTGAAATCCGATATCAGAAATGATTTCTGACGGAGGTTTCCTGCAACAGCAAAGACAGCGAACAGTTACGAAAAGAAATGGTTATAAAACATATTGTATATTGCATGTTGATAACAACGAATATATGCTTTGACTGAAAAATAAAGAATTAATAAGACATGCGATTATTAATAAAGAAATTATTAATAATCTTTTGCCACGCTTGACCTGAATGTAAAGTCTGTTATAATGAAACCATCAGATCAATGAACGATTATGACAAGCAAAAATCAGGAGGGTTAAGAACATGAAATTTTTTATTGACACAGCAAAAGTAGAAGATATTAAGGCAGCTAATGATATGGGTGTAATCTGTGGTGTTACCACAAATCCGTCTCTTATCGCAAAAGAAGGAAGAGATTTCAAGGAAGTAATCAAAGAGATCACATCTATCGTAGACGGACCGATCAGCGGTGAAGTAAAAGCTACTACAACAGATGCAGAAGGAATGATCAAAGAGGGACGTGAGATTGCAGCCATTCATCCGAATATGGTTGTTAAGATTCCTATGACAGTAGAAGGTCTGAAAGCAGTTAAGGTTCTTCATGCAGAAGGAATCAAGACAAACGTTACTCTGATCTTCACTGCTAACCAGGCACTTCTGGCTGCAAGAGCAGGTGCTACTTATGTATCTCCGTTTCTTGGAAGACTGGATGACATTTCTACAAGAGGTGTTGATCTGATCCGCGAGATCGCTGAGATTTTTGAAGTGGCAGGAATCGAGACAGAAATCATCGCAGCAAGCGTAAGAAATCCGATCCATGTAACAGACTGTGCACTTGCAGGTGCTGACATTGCAACTGTTCCGTACAATGTAATCGTACAGATGACAAAACATCCTCTGACAGATGCAGGTATTGAGAAATTCCAGAAAGATTATAAAGCAGTATTCGGCGAATAAGGAGAATTTACCACAATGGAAAAATTAGAACTTCAGAAAATTGCAAACGAAGTCCGTAAAGACATCGTTACTGCATTACATTCTGCAAAAGCAGGACATCCGGGCGGATCTCTGTCTGCAGCAGATGTATTCACTTATTTATATTTTGAAGAAATGAATATTGATCCAAAGGATCCTAAGAAGGCTGATCGTGACCGTTTCGTACTTTCCAAAGGCCACACAGCACCGGGATACTACTCTGCACTTGCAGAAAGAGGCTTTTTCCCAAAAGAAGATCTGAAGACTCTTCGTCATCTGGGTTCCTATTTACAGGGACATCCGGATATGAAACATATCCCGGGTGTTGATATGTCCAGCGGTTCTCTGGGACAGGGAATCTCTGCAGCAGTTGGTATGGCGCTTTCTGCCAAATTAAGCAATGAAAGCTATCGTGTATACACCTTATTAGGCGACGGCGAAATTCAGGAAGGCCAGGTTTGGGAAGCTGCTATGTTTGCAGGCTTCAGAAAACTGGACAATCTTGTAGTGATCGTGGATAATAATGGACTTCAGATCGACGGTAAGGTTGATGAAGTATGTTCTCCATACCCGATTGATAAGAAATTTGAGGCATTTAACTTCCATGTGATTAACGTTGCAGACGGAAATGATATGGATCAGTTAAGAGCTGCTTTTGATGAAGCAAAAGCTACTAAGGGAATGCCTACAGCTATCATTATGAAAACTGTAAAAGGAAAAGGTGTTTCCTTTATGGAAAATCAGGTTGGATGGCATGGAAAAGCTCCGAATGACGAGCAGTATGCACAGGCAATGGAAGAGTTAGAAAAGGCAGGTGAAGCATTATGTCAGAAGTAAAGAAGATCGCAACAAGAGCAAGCTACGGTGCTGCGCTGGTTGAATTAGGTAAGAAACATGAGAACCTGGTCGTTCTGGACGCTGACCTTGCTGCAGCTACTCAGACTGGCGTATTCAAAAAAGAATTTCCGGAGCGTCATATTGACTGTGGTATTGCCGAGTGTAATATGATGGGCATTGCCGCAGGTCTGGCTACTACAGGAAAAGTTCCATTTGCCAGCACATTTGCAATGTTTGCAGCAGGACGTGCATTTGAGCAGGTTCGTAACTCTATTGCATATCCGAAGATCAATGTAAAAATTGGCGCTACTCATGGCGGAATTTCTGTAGGTGAAGATGGTGCTACCCATCAGTGTTGTGAGGATTTTGCTCTTATGAGAGTAATTCCGGGAATGGTTGTTGCCTGCCCTTCTGATGATATTGAAGCAAAAGCTATGGTAGAAGCAGCTTATGAGCATGTTGGTCCTGTATATATGAGATTTGGACGTCTGGCAGTTCCGGTTATCAATGACAGACCGGACTATAAATTTGAATTAGGCAAAGGTATTGTCCTTCGTGAAGGAAAAGACCTTACGATCATTGCAAACGGTCTCTGCGTAGCTCCTGCTCTTGAAGCTGCAGAGAAGCTTGCGGCAGACGGCGTAGATGCAAAAGTAATCAATATCCATACGATTAAGCCTCTGGATGAAGAACTTGTAGTTGCAGCAGCCAAAGAAACAGGAAAGGTTGTAACTGTAGAAGAGCATTCAGTAATCGGCGGACTTGGCGGAGCAGTATGCGAATGCCTGTCTGAGAAAGCACCTGTACCTGTAAAACGTATCGGTGTAAATGATGTATTCGGAGAATCCGGTCCTGCCACAGCTCTTCTTGAGAAATATGGTCTTGATGCAGAAGGCATCTACAAACAGATCAAAGAATTTGTATAATTTACGATTCCCTGTGTGATGGTATCTGCCAGAGAGATTACCGTAGACAGGCGGGTAGTCTGAAGGGTTAGCTGTTCCAGTACACCTGCAATGTTTACAATCCCTGTGATATGGATATCACCAACAGGAGGAAGTTCTTTCTGAACTGCAGCACCTGGGTAAAGTGCACCATCTGCGATGGTCACATACCCCAGGTGCTTTTTTTGTCCAAGAGAGGCATCCACTGCAATAACCAGACCTTCGGGATGCAGAATTTTGATCTGGCGGGAAATTCTGGAAAGATTTAAAGCATGTACGGGGCTTTTCAGGGTACCGTAAACATAAACGCCATGAGTGTCCGTATTCAGATGTTCAAGTAACTGGTGTCCGATATAGGGACCGAGACAGTCTCCTGTCACGCGGTCACTTCCGATACACAGAAAAACCAGTTCCGACCATCTGCCGGGATATTGAAGAATACATTTATTTAAAAGAAAAGCGATTTCCTCAGCAGAACTGCTTTTCTGTGAGTCCACATAAAATACCATAAAACCTCCCTGATCGTATTATGTACTCGCAGAGTCTCTATTGTACCTGCACAAAAAGATTTCGAGAGCACATTATTGATTATATCTTTTAATTGCTATAGTCCCTTTGCTTCATAACAACAAGCTGCGAAGAGGCTTCTGATAACATCATATCCTTACCGGGATAAAAATATGCACTGTGCAAAATCTGTCGCCAAATTCTGGTAAATTCCTCTTACAATGTGATAAAATCTGCAATTTATCTGTGTTATCCTGATACCCGAAGGGGTGATGAGAGATGATAGAAGTAATCTATAAGGACGAATCTCAGGAAGGACAAAATGGTGAGGAACCGTTTGGATTACCCAGAAATATACGCCAGATCGGCCTGGCAGCCGAAGATTACAGGATTTATATGGAGGACTATGTGTACACATTTCTGGTAAGACTTGCCAGAACGGAAGACTCTCTGGGAGAAGCAAAAACCAGAGTGGCAGTTCTTACAGGAAATCTTAAATGGCGTTCTCAGACAGCTTATCTGTTTATCAAAGGTGCTATTATAGCGGAGGAGATGGAGGCAGCACCTGATCATATCGATTTTTCGGAAAATCAATGGAAGCAGATACAGGAAGCCCAGAAGGAGTACTTCGAAGATCAGGAGATTGTGGGATGGTTCTTTTCACAGCCTCAGCTTCTCCTGAAAGTATCGGAAGTGATGTCAAAAGTACACATGAAACATTTTGGAGGAGAAAAAGTCCTGATGCTTATGGAACCTCAGGAAAGGGAAGATGCTTTCTTCCGTTATGAAAACAATGAAATGGTGCGTCTGGGAGGGTATTATCTTTATTATGAAAAAAATCCCGGTATGCAGACGTACATGATCGACAAAAATGAAGAACTTCAGCCGGAACCTCAGGAAAAATATGAAGATCAGGCTGTGAAAGATTTTCGCAAAATAATTGCAGATAAAAAGGAAACCAGGAAGGAGCCGGCAGCTCCTTCTGTTTTTTCATATGGATTAACTGCATGTCTGGCAATTGCAGTACTGACAGTGGGTGTTAATTTTTACAGAAGTTACCAGAATGTAAAACAGAACGAAAAGGAGAGCGCGACGGTTTCTTCAGTGATCGTTGAGGAGATAACGCCGTCTCCTGTTGTTGGGACTTCGAACAATGAAGCTGTCAGGCAGCATAAACAATACCGGACAGATACTATACAAAATGATGCAGGGAAGAATAAAAAGAATAATGAAGAGAATGATGAAGAGAATAATCAAAGCACCAGTGAAAAAGAAAATTCTGAAAAGAAAAACAATACTTCAGAGAAAAAAATATCAGCAGAGCAGACAGATACAGAACAAAAATCGGACAAAACAGAACAGCTTCCGGATGTAAAGACAGAAAAAGCAGATAAAACCGAACAAATCTACCAGCAGGAAGCAGATGAACGTAAAGCACAGAAACGTGTCAGGGAAGCTGTGCAGAAGGAAAACAGCGAAGCAGCGGGAAAAGCCCATGAGTCATATGTGATTCAGCCCGGCGATACTCTTTTTCAGATAAGTATGGACAGATACGGAAGTATCGAAGCCATAAGTCAGATCTGCAAATTGAATGGGATGTCAGCGGACGAAATCATTTATCCGGGACAAGTAATTGTATTACCTTAGAAAACTGTGCTATAATAAATGGCAAAAACGGAAACCTGATAATCAACAAAATGAAAGTGAGAAATAAGGTAAAGGCTAAAATGGCAAATACATTTAAGAAAATAATAAAAAAACATAAAAAGAAAAAGCTTCAGGC
>ENA-UOJR01003151-UOJR01003151.1-human-gut-metagenome-genome-assembly--contig:-C115P-NODE-3151-length-10580-cov-14.579857_pt1 | contig 10580 bp, 8 predicted proteins | sample MGYA00242354_ERZ723901 | MGnify/ENA metagenome assembly ERZ723901
GACTGTCTCATTCTTTTGTTATCCGGGGAAAAAATCGGTATTAACCGACAGCCCCCTACAATGCCCAAATTACATCTTAAATTTATATCTTCCTTTTCCGTGACCGGATACTGGCTCAATAATATCTGCCTGCACTAAATTGGAAAGAAGTTTTGAAGCACCTGAACCTTTCAGCCCAAGAAGTTCCATAACTGCACTTCTTCCAAACACCTCATCGAAACCAAACTTTTCAAAAAGTCTATGGATATGAATCGTCGTTTTTACCGAGAAATCACTACCTTTTTCGGAAAGTACACTTTCATTATCCACTTTTGTATCTTGAATGTCCACTTTTTCTTCATTCAAAAGTCCACTTATATGAAGATTTCGATTATAAAGCTCATTTTTCTCGTTCAAAAGTAGATTTCTGAGAAACGCTTCCAGATACTCTGTTGTTTCGTGAATACCTTTTCGCAAGTTCGTATAGTTTGCACGGACAAGTGCATTTCTGAAATACCACGCATTTTCTGCAAAAATATCATTGGTTGCAGAGAACCCAAGCGCCTTTAAGTATTTGATGAAGAACACTGCCGTTGTTCTCGTATTACCTTCCCCGAAGATATGGATTTGCCATAACCTTGAAACAAATAGCGCAAGATGATGGATAATCTCGTCCATTGAAAGTCCTTTGTAGCTAAAATCTTTCTCCTGCGAAAAATCGTATTCAAGTGTAGCTCTCAGTTCGGACGCACTACCGTACATAACGGTTGCTCCATCAAGCACCCATTCTTTCTTTGTGATGTTGTAATCTCTGATCTTTCCGGCGTGTTTATAAATACCCTGAAAGAGTTTACGATGGATAGAGATATATTCGTTTGGCGAAAATGAAAACGCTGTTTCAGAAAGAATTTCTGCGATACGGGACGAAACCTTATCTGCTTCTTCGGTACGCTCATCATCGGACAAATGCACTGGTCTTTCTTCATAATAGCTGTCAATAAGACTCTGTGCTTCCTTCATCGTGATTTTACCTTCAATGTTCTGAATGGCAGTATCAATCAAATATTTAGATGGTTTGAGTCCGTCCACTGCCTGAAGTCCGATTGCCGTACTCCAAGCATACCCCTTATAAGCTTTATCCGGTTCAGACTCCCTCAAATATTCCTTAAACGGGTCTTTTTCCATATCCACTACCTCGCTTCATAGTCTTATAATTCAAATCTGCATTATTCGCTTTCCTGCATACCCTCATCGGCTTGTGCAATCATCTGTCTGTACTGTTCTTTTACACTTTCCGGTGCAAGCATCTGTACCTTGCCATTAAAGCCAGACACCCAACTGAAAAAGGCAGGACTGGCTGGTACTTCGGTCTGTACTCTGGAAGAAGTCATATCATACGCAAGGGTTGTCACATCTTCTCCGAAGCGGTCAACTATTATTGCAGAAAATAAAGCTTATGAACAGGTACTTGCTATGGTGCGTTTACATAGTGACTGCAATCATTATCAGTCCGAATACATTTAACCAGTCCATATACTCCTCCATAAATTCCGAGTTGTATTTCTGTTTGTTTTAAAAATGGGCAATCCCGATTGGAATTGCCCATTCATCGTACTAATTATGCGATTTTTTCTTGCTTGCACCGATTTCTGCATCAATTGATGTAAGTTTGATGTAAATCGCTGTTTTTTTCAGTTTTTTATCAAATGAAGTACGTCCTGTTTATTTTGCAAAACGGTACATCTTTACATCATCTTAGTACAGCTTTGCTCCTGCCGGGATCGCATCGTCCAGCATCAGCAGGTTCAGTCCTTCCCGTCCGTCGTACTCGTACACAGCGGAGATCAGCATGCCCTCGGAGGGAATGCCCATCATCTTTCTCGCAGGCAGGTTGGTGATGGCCACACATGTCTTTCCAACCAGCTCCTCCGGCTCGTAGTAGTCGTGGATACCGCTTAAGATGGTGCGCTTCCGGTCGGTTCCGTCGTTTAAGATGAACTTAAGAAGCTTCTTGGACTTGGGAACCGCCTCGCACTCCTCGATCTTCACCACGCGGAAATCGGATTTTGCAAAGGTATCGAAATCCACCAGATCCTCGAATAACGGCTCGATCTTTACCTTGGAGAAGTCCACCGGCTCTGCCTTTGCTGCCGGCATGGCCTCAAGCTGCTGTGTAAGGACTTCGGCAGCCTGGTTCATGGCAGCGTCTAAGGAAGCAGCCTTCTTCTCTTCCTTCTTTCCGGCGTCCAGACTCTTCATAGTGGGGAGTACACTTCCGGTATCTCCATCCGGTTTCATCACGCCTTGTAGAGCTTGAAAAGTGGCATTCTCACATGGTTTTTCTAACTTTTTTGATTCCATAGTATGTCCTCCTGTGCCGTCTGGTTTGACGCAAAAGTTGTAGAAAAGTTGTAAAAAGTTGTAGGCCCATTTTTCGCCTTTTTGGCAGACATTTTTTCAAGTAATTTCAGATGATATATTTTGTCAAAAAATGGAATGATGCATTTTAGAGCAATGAAGCACATCCCGAATGCCATGTCTCTTGGATACAACTAAGGCTATAAAGAGTAATTATTCAATCTCAACTAGCAGAAACGCCAACCGATTCTTTTAAGCCAATATAATTTAATAATACCATATGTCACAAAATCATTCAAGTCAACATTTTTTTGTTACCTGATTCAATTTTATACTTTATATATGTAAGAGGAGAATCCTATGCCAACATATCAATTACAAATCAAACAGGTCGTGGATTACCCACGATGCCGGATTTATCGGCAATTCGTCCATCGGCTGATGGCAGACCGGAGCATTCGCACAAGCGGAGGCTCTGGTCTTTTTTATTTTACCGTACTTTGCAGCTACGCAAACTTCCGCACTTCATACCGCCGCATTGATGGTATTAGCTATACCATCTACCCGGGCGAATGGGTCTGCACACTCAAGGAAGTGTCCCAATGGTTTCGCACCCGGTTTCAATGCCAGGCGTTGACAGTGCTGGAACAACTGCAGAAGCAGCACTTTATCACTTTTCAGACACTGGATCGCGGCAATGTGATCCGCTATAAAATTTGCGACTGGGCGCGGCATAACACGGTGCTTGAATATAATGCTCCCTGCCAAAAGGATACCGGCTTTTTCTTTCTGCCCGTTTCCGTTGTCACAGATCTCATCAGCACAAGCCGATGCTCCGAAATGGATATTATTCTGGACCTCTGGGTTTCAGCCGTCTACAACGATAATCAGGTACAGGGGTCAGACCTGGGGCCAGTAGTCTATTTCCGCAACGGCACCGGCAATCCTCTTGTTGCCTACACTGAACTGGCTGTCCGCTGGGGGTTGTCCCGGGCGACAGTCGGCCGCGTCCTCAAAAAGCTGGCCGCGCTGGACTATATCTCCCTTATGTCCTTCCCGGGCCGACACGGCAGCGTGGTCTATTTGAAAAATTACCTATCCACCATGTTTGAAGTATCAGATGTCATGGTGGACAAAGAGGAGGTCGCTATGACGCTCAACATCCGTTTGGAACTCCCCGATGAATCAGGCTCCAGCCAAAACACACCAAGTATAGAGCATGAGGTTATCGTTTCAAACGAACTCAATAGCGTTTCAAAATCGCACATTGAAATTATCATCCAAAAGATGGCTCAAATCCTGATGGCACAAGGTATTTCGTGCTTTGGTTGTCCCCTCTCCCGCTATAAGTTATATCCCTTATCGGGCGACTGCCGGGAAGATTTACTACCCCGCGCACGGGACCTGTCAACGCTCTGTTTTGGCCTGTCTATTCTGTGCGGGAACAGGCAGGTCACCGCTTTTGAACTTACACTCTCTCCCATCGCGGAGAATTGAATAAGGAGGTCTTACCATGAAGAAATTTGTTGAAAAAGATGTCGCAGAAAACCCGCTGTACCATGATACCTGGAAACTGTTGAAAAAATACCGCGATGTGGTGTGGAGCCTGGAAATTTCTGTCCAGCATGTGCGCTCCAAGTTTGAGATCGAATACGGCACATCCATCGAGGAATTTCTGGATTCCATCTATCTGGCCGGCGCCGATCTGAATGGGAGCGATATTGAACACCATGCCAAGTGCATTGAGCGCAGCCACAAGATGCTGAAACTTTTGGATTCGGCAGTCGAATTGCTTCGTACCCGCCATAAGAACGGCGAGGCCTATTATTGGCTGCTTTACTACTCCTTCCTCTCCCCGCAGCAACTCAAAAATGTGGAGGAGATCATCGAGAACCTGCGCCCGCATATCCGGGACATCTCATTCCGTACTTACTACCGCAGGCGCAGGGAAGCCATTGACGCACTCAGTTCCGTACTATGGGGGTACACCTCCAAAGACAGTTTGGATATGCTGGAACAGTTCTTTCCAGCGCCAAAACCAGATGAAAAGGCCAAGGGCAAATAATTGGCAGAATACGGGAATGAAATTGGCGCATTCCTGCCCTTGAGCCGTAAATCCTGGTGTGCTAAACTGAATATGCTCAAACTTGCACCCAAAACTGAATGCAGGCAGTGAACGGCACCTTTTTCAAGGTGCTTTTTTGCTGCCCTAATGACCGACTGATTGGGGAGGGAGCCCGCATCTATTACAAGAGCTGCGGGCTCCTCTTTTGTTTGAGTCCCGCATATTACATTTGGATTGGAGGTCCGAAAATTGAAAAAACGCAAGATTCCTCACCAAAAGCGAAACGGCGATACCAGCCCTCCGTGCCGTTTTTCCATTGGCAGAATCGCTTATATGGCGTTTCTGTGTCCCACCGTCTCATTGATGTTCAGCCAGCCGGCCTTTGCCGCAACCGATGTTTGGACAAAAGCCACAGAAATCATGCAGGATGTCTACACGCAGATCCTCGCTATCTCCACGATTGCGGCCATTGTGACCGCTTCGGTAGCATTGCTGCTCATGAATTTCTCCCGTTCTGGTAAAACGGTGGATGAAAGCAGAGCTTGGCTCAAACGAATTGTTATCACCTGGGCCATCTTAAACAGTCTGGGCTTTATCATGTCCTATATCGTCCCCTTCTTTGAGGGTGGTCAGTGGGCAGGTTAATCGGCATCACATTGATACCCGACGAAAGGAGGCATGACCTATGGGTATTCTGGACGGCATTGTTGAATGGATTGCAGAGCAGGTCATGGCGGGCCTTGACTTGATAACCACCTCGGTTTTGGGGGCACTGGGCTGCGATATGGCGGTATTTCTGCGCTACTTTCCCGCAGCCGAAACGATGTACAGCGTTTTTGTGGCACTGGGCATCGGTATCATTCTCCTCAACTGGGTGTGGCAGCTGTTCAAGAACTTTGGCCTGGGAGCCGGTATTGAAGCGGAAGACCCGCTCAAATTGAGCATCCGGTCCGTCATTTTTATTCTTTTAGCGTTCTTCTCCAATGAGATTGTCAGCATGATCCTGACCATCGGCGGCACACCGTATAACTGGATTATGGATTCGGAGCTGCCGGCACTCAGTTTTGCAGATTTCAATTCTGTCATGCTGGTCATCATCGGGGTGTGCGCCAATGGGGCTGTGGCCCTTATCACTCTGATTTTAGTCATCATTCTGGCGTGGAACTACCTGAAGTTGCTGCTGGAAGCGGCAGAGCGATATGTATTGCTCGGCGTGCTGGTCTATACGGCTCCAGTAGCCTTTTCCATGGGGGCAAGCCAGACAACATCAAACATCTGGAAATCCTGGTGCCGGATGCTGGGCGGTCAGATTTTTCTTCTGCTGATGAACGCCTGGTGCCTGCGCCTGTTCACGAGCATGGTTGGTTCGTTTATCTCCAACCCGCTCTCTTTGTAAGGAGGGCCATTTTGAAAAGACTCAAGAAAATCTTGTTCCTTGCGCTGATGGTCGCAGCTCTCTCCTGTCTGTTCTGCCAGCCTGCTTTCGCTATTTCGGAGGAAGAAGTCCAGGCACAAGTGGACGCCGTAGGCAAAGAAGCCGTTTCGGGGAATGTGCTGATCTGGTTTATGTGCGCAATCGGATTTCTTAAAGTATCACAGAAGGTTGATTCTTTTATGGCGAGTCTGGGCGTCAATGTCGGCCATACCGGCGGCAGTATGCTGGCGGAGGCTATGATTGCGGCCAGGGGATTCAGCGGATTTAAGAGCTTTGCCAGCAATCACTTTGCGGGAGGCCGCAGCAGTCATTCCTCCCATGTCCGTGCAAACGGTGGCGGAAAAGGCGGTGCTGGATTCGGCGCTGGTTTTGCCAGCGGTGGTTTAGCCGGCGTGATTAAAAGGAATGTTACCAACAATGCGGTCAAAACGGCCACAACGCCCCCGGATGCCAAGCCTTCCGGATTAAGTGGGCTGGTCGGCGGCGCTGCAGGCGGCATCGGTGGACATATCTACGCCTCCTCCGTAAGCAAAGGAGGCAATTTTGCCAACAATGTCATAGGATCGGTTGCTACCGGGAGTATCACCCAGATGGGAACTATGACCGGGGATAAAGCTGTAGAAGCTCTGCATTCCTACATGGGTCATGCGGCATTGGAGCCCGGGGCCGAGAATATTCCCACTTATCAGAATGTGGAGATCGGCGGTGGCCGCATTACCGGCACAGAAGTCACTCCGGAGCATCCAGAAGGCATCGCTTTTGGTATGTATCATGCAGACCAGTATGTGGCGCCGGAAGGCCAGTACACAACCGTTCACGCCGTAGATGGTACCGCCTGGTATAAGCAGTATGCTGCGGATGCGGTTGAAAAATCTCCCTATATGGCACCGGACGGCTCGATTGCCTATCACGAATCCATCGTGAAGAAACTGCCGCCTACTCCCAAAAGAAAGGACAAACTCTAATGGCTGAAGAACAAAAAAACAGCTCCGCCGAAACAGTAGATGCTGCGGCCTCTGCCGCACATACGGTCAAAGGCGCTATCAAAGCTGGCAAGGCCATCTCTGGAGCAGCGAAAGGCGCTGCCGCCGGCCCCTATGGGGCTGTGGCTGGGGCCGTCTGGGCCGGCCGAAAGCACATCGGCAAAATCATTGCTATCATTGCGATTCTGCTTTTGCTGCCTGTCCTTTTCCTCTTGATGCTGCCCGGCTTGATTTTTGGCGGGCTGGTCAATGCCTTTTCACCAGCTGATCCTGATACGCCTATCCTCAACAGCGAAACTGCTATCGTGGAAAACGCCAATGACATCACTTTTACCATCAACGCCATCTTGGGTGAGGCCCTGGATGATGTGATCGCCCGCATCGAGGCGGATTTTGCTTCTTCTGGGGCTGACCAGATGGAGATCAAAAATCCCTATTCCTCCGGCCCTGTCTACAACGCCAACCTCATCATCTCGCAGTATTGTGCTGCCCGGGATGAAGATTTTGAGAGCATTTCACTGGATGGCCTGGCCTCTGCCCTGCGAGAGCATAAAGAACATCTTTACTCCTATACCAGCGTACAGGAAAGCCGTGAGGTCACGGCTGAGGACCCGGAAACCGGGGAAGAAATCACAACTACGGAAACTTGGATGGTTTACACCATCCGTTACAATGGTGAGTCATATCTTGCTGATACTGTCTTTGCTCTTACCGATGAACAAAAGGAGCTGGCCGCTGATTATGCCTCCAACCTCAGTTTGTTTCTTGGTGACGGACTTCTGCAAAATCTGGTTGAATGGACCGGCAACAGCATTCCCTCGCTGGGAGATGTGACCTTTACCGACGGCGGGACCCCGGTTGTTTATTACAATCAGTTGGATGAACGCTATGCCAGTCAACCCTATGGTACCGATAACATTGGCGGCTATGGGTGCGGCCCCACCGCCATGGCAATCGTGGTTTCCTCCCTCACGGACGATATGGTGGACCCGGTGGAAATGGCAAAGTGGTCATATGATAATGGCTATTGGTGCAAAAGCAGCGGCTCTTATCACGCATTGATTCCCGCTGCTGCAGAGGAATGGGGGCTTCCGGTGTCCGGCTGCACGACTTCCGAGCCCCAGCGGATTCTGGATGCTCTTGCTGACGGCAAGCTGGTTGTGGCAATTATGTCCGAGGGGCATTTCACTTCATCCGGCCATTTCATCGTTCTTCGCGGCGTGAAGGATGGTCAGATCATGGTGGCAGACCCGGCCAGTTATAAGCGCAGTGAACAACTCTGGGATTTATCCATCATCTTAAACGAAGCAAGCCGCCGTGCGGCAGCAGGCGGTCCTTTCTGGATTATTGGCTGACTGTATCGCACCCCGGCATCAGAAACGAGGTAATACATGAGCAACAAGAATGACCATGATATTTATATCATACCGCCGAACTTTATAGAAACAGGCACTTTTTTTGGCGGTATGTTCCGTGCGCGGAATGTGATTGAAGCCGGCATCCTGGCATTTGCCATCGGGACGCCGGTTTTTTTGTTCCTTCCATTTGGATTGACTGCCCGCATTATTGCTTTATGCCTGACTGCGCTCCCGGTGGCATTGGTTGCCCTCATTGGCATTTCAGGAGAAAGCCTATCGCAGTTTCTGGTCACTTTTCTGAAATACCTGCGGAATCGCCGCGTTGTCGGCGGTGACGGTGAACAGCCCTGTGAAAAAGTCGGCAAGCATCTCAAACAGAAGCCTCCAAAGGAGAGAAAGCCCAAGGCGCCGAAGCACCGGCGGTCTGGTGAAGCAGATTTCCCAGCTGAGTTTGATGAAGTCCGTGGATATGAGATCCGCGAAAAGCTCCGGCCCAAGAAAAACACCAGGAAGGAACGGCCTGTCAAGGCCAATAAGGCGAAAAAGAAAGCAAAGAAGCGGCCTGAAAAAGAGCGAATGCCTAAACGCCCCGCCCATATCAAGGAGGAGAAGCCTCCCTGCGTCAATCCGGTGGCAGACTATCTGCCCATTGAGAAGATCGCCAACGGCATTATCTACACGAAAGACCACCGATTTGTCAAGGTGGTTGAGGTGGTCCCCATCAACTTCATGCTGCGGAGCGCACGGGAACAGAGAAATATTATCTACTCTTTCGTCTCATACCTAAAAATCAGTCCTGTTAAATTGCAGATCAAAGTGCTTACCCGGCGTGCCGACATCAACCGCCACCTGGACACAGTACGCCGTGAAATGGCGCAGGAGGACAATGAACAGTGCCGCTTGATGCAAGAGGACTATTTGGATTTTGTTCAACAGGTCGGCTCCCATGAGGCGGTTACACGACGCTTCTTTTTGATTTTTGAGTATGAGCCTTGGAACAACACACGGCGCTCCGAACAGGAAGATGAGGCAATTCAATCTCTCCAAAGTGCTGTCCACACGGCATCCAATTACCTGCGTCAATGCGGCAACGAGGTCGTTGTCCACGAAAACGAGGACGAATTTACCGTAGATGTTTTCTATAATTTATTGTGCCGAAATGAAAGTGCGGTCAAGTCTCTGTCGGTGCGGGTGCAGGAAGTTGTGACGCAGTATCTCGACAAGGGGCGGGAGGGTGAGATTGACCGCATCCCGGCGGCTGAATTTGCTGCTCCCAAAAGCATCGACTTCACCCATGGACGGTATCTCTGTATAGACGGGCTGTACTATACCTATTTGCTCGTCCCATCAGATGGTTACAAAACCCAGGTGCCCGCGGGCTGGCTGAGTTTGATCGTCAATGCCGGTGATGGTATTGACCTCGATATGTTTCTTTCGCGTCAACCCAAAGAGCGCATTATTCAGCGGGTCGGCCAGCAGCTCCGCATCAACCGGTCAAAAATCAAGGATGCCAGCGATACGAACACGGACTTCGATGATATAGACGGCGCTATTCGGAGCGGCTATTTTCTGAAGGAGGGTCTTGCGAACAATGAGGATTTCTATTATCTCAACCTGTTGATTACTGTGACCGCCCCTTCTGTGGAGGATCTGGAGTGGAAGGCCAGCGAAATAAAAAAGCTCCTGCTTTCGCAGGATATGGATGTCTGCACCTGCCATTTTCGGGAGGAGCAGGCATTTTGTTCTGCCCTCCCGCTGGTTTCCATGGAAAAGGGACTGTTCGAGCGTGGTAAGCGCAACCTGTTGACTGGAGGCGCGGCCAGCTGCTATCCGTTCACTTCGTTTGAGATGTGCGACGACAACGGAATCCTTCTGGGGGTCAACAAATATAACAGTTCCCTCATCATCGTGGATATTTTCAACTCTGCGATTTACAAGAACGCCAATATGGCGATCCTGGGTACCAGCGGCGCAGGCAAGACCTTTACGATGCAGCTCATGGCGTTAAGAATGAGGCGGAAAAACATTCCCGTTTTCATCATTGCGCCGCTGAAAGGGCACGAATTCCACCGTGCCTGTGCCAATGTAGGCGGGGAGTTTATCCAGATTTCCCCGGCCAGCCCGCACTGCATCAATGTGATGGAGATCCGCAAGGTGGATCGGTCTGTCAGCGAGCTTCTGGACGGACCGGGAATCCAGCTCTCCGAACTGGCCGCCAAAATCCAGCAACTCCACATATTCTTCAGTCTGTTGATCCCTGATATGTCTCACGAGGAACGGCAGCTGTTGGATGAGGCTCTGATCCGCACCTACAATTCCAAAGGTATCACCCATGACAACGCCTCATTGGAAGACCCGGCCAATCCGGGCTGCTACCGGGAGATGCCGGTGCTGGGCGACTT
>ENA-UOJR01003153-UOJR01003153.1-human-gut-metagenome-genome-assembly--contig:-C115P-NODE-3153-length-10576-cov-4.872065_pt1 | contig 10576 bp, 8 predicted proteins | sample MGYA00242354_ERZ723901 | MGnify/ENA metagenome assembly ERZ723901
GTCGTGTCAGTTTTTGTCTTATACTGTAATTATAATATTTACAGTTTGGATTGTCAACCCGTCCATGGCATTATTTTTACCTCACCCCTACGGTTTGTTCCCATCCCGCAGGGACAGAAATCGTAAAGAGAGACTTCCCCCAGGGACACACCATGAGACTGTGAATTATTTTTTCCGTTTTCCCTGATCTCATGCAAAAGCAGGCGGCAGATCAAAGATCTGCCGCCTGCTTTCTCCTCTTGTCACTGGATCGGCCCGCACTTCAGCGGGACCTGATTGTGCATGGCTTCCAGCACTTCGTAGCGCTCCATCTGGAGGTGCTTGGTCATGTTCAGCGCCTTCTCAATGGGGATCTCCACCAGATGTCCCTCGTTGGTGCCCACGATGCAGTTCATCCGGCCTTCTGCCAAGGCCTTGACCGCAGCATAGCCCATCCGGCTGGCCGTCTCCCGGTCCCGCGCCGTAGGAGAGCCGCCCCGCTGGATGTGTCCCAGCACGGTGACCCGGGGATCGATGCCCACCGTCTCCTGGATGCGCTTGCCGATCTCTACGGCACTGCCCGCACCCTCGGCCACCACGATCATAAAGTGGGTGTTGCCTGCCAGACGGGACTCCCGGATACGCTCCACCACGTCCTTCTCAAAGTCCACATCCCGCTCGGGGATCAGTACGGCGGTAGCACCCACCGCAATGCCCACATAGAGGGCCAGATAGCCCGCATGGCGGCCCATCACCTCCACCACCGAGCAGCGCTCGTGAGACTGCATGGTGTCCCGCAGCTTGTCGATGCACTCGATGGCAGTGTTGCAGGCAGTGTCAAAGCCGATGGTGTAGTTGGAGCAGCCGATGTCGTTGTCGATGGTGGCCGGGATCCCTACCACCGGGATGCCCATCCGGGACAGCTCCAGCGCGCCCCGGAAGGTGCCGTCGCCGCCGATGGCCACGATGCCATCCAGACCCAGCAGCTTACAGGTGGCCACCGCCTTCTTCCGGCCTCCTTCGTTTATAAACTCCTCACTGCGGGCGGTGAACAGGATCGTTCCGCCCCGGTCCAGGATGTGGCTGACGCTGTCACTGTCCATTGGAAAAAAGTCGCTGTTGATGAGCCCGTTCCAGCCCCGGCGGATGCCCACGCACTCAATGCCCTTGCCAAGCGCGGTGCGGACCACCGCCCGCACCGCCGCATTCATGCCGGGGGCGTCTCCTCCGCTGGTCAGGATGCCGATCCGCTTTACCATATTTGCCATGGTGCTTTCCTCCTTACGCTCTCCTTCTTCCTCAAGGTCTTTTCATTATGGCATGTCACGCCCCCGGTGTCAAGCGTCCGTCCCTCCCTTACCATCAACGAGAGCCCATATACATTAAATCCTAAAATTACATTTTGGGAAAAACAATTAAATTTTCAGCATACTTTTCCGTATATTATAACTGCTCTAGATGCCTTTCCTTGCCGTCTTTCTCGGATTTTGCCTAATCATATTTTCCTATGCTAGTTTAAGAGTGCTGTGAAGGGACCAACGAGATATAACAATACGTACTAAAAAAATCTCTTTACACCCCCTCACCCACCACTCCGCTCGCTATTTCTGATGCCTTGCAAAAATGAAGAAACTCTTCTATTTGTAAAAAGCTATACTTTCAAGAAAATATTTAATCCTATCACACTGGAAATCAGTTGTCAGAATCCAAAACAGTCGTTATAATATGATTACCGAGTATATAGGAGGTAATTATCCATGAGCATAGGGATTTTGGAGTCCAATGCTGTCGTTCCTCTATACAGGCAGTTGATGGAAAAGCTGCAGAAAGAAATTACCTCCGGAATATTGAAGCCCGGAGATAGACTGCTCCCCGAAGTCGAAATGGCGAAATATTACCAGGTCAGCGTCATCACCGCACGAAAAGCGATGGATGAATTGGCAGCTCAGGGACTTATTGAAAAGAAACAGGGGAAGGGCACCTTTGTGACTTCCCCTAAATATGGCCGGGATTATACACATATTCAAGGCTTCTCTGAATCCTGTCTTGCACGCGGGCTTAAACCAGGCGCCAGGCTGTTGCAGAAGGAAATCGTTGCTCCAAAGTCCAGTATTCTGGAGAGTCTTGGCCTGGATGAGAATTCCCAGACTGTAAAAATTGTCCGGCTTAGATATGTAAATGACGAGCCTATGGTAATTGAGACCAGCTATTTTCCACTGGACTATGCTTTCCTGCTGCAAGAGAATCTGGACGGGTCGCTTTTCCAGGTCCTGCGCGAGAAAAAAGACTTGGTCATAGACGGCTCAAAAAAAATCGTTGAGATCTGCCGGGCTACCACCGAGGAGGCTCGTTGGCTGAAATTGCGGAAAAATGCACCTTTGCTCCTGGTCCGCAGTGTGGCATTCGGCAACGCCGGCCAGCCTGTATATGTATGCATGCAGGTTATCAACGGTGAACGTTTCCAATTGATTTTGTGATATCTATCTTTTCCGGCCTGCCCATCGGTAAAATGCTCTGGGTCTCCCCCGTTTTCCATAAGTATTTTTGACCTCAACCATCTGCTCACGAATCAAATATCGCAAATATCGATGTATCGTTTTGGGATTGAGATTTGTCTGCCGTTGAATGACTCCTACGTCCAAATAATCTTCCGAACAGGAAAGGCAGGATACAATGATCTCCAATGTAGATTGGTTGATGCCCTTATCCGCCTCAGAGTAAAACTGCTCTTTCTCGTGGTAGCGCAGATGGGTATTGATGCGGGAGACCAAATCCACAGGTTTAATGGGTTTGACTGCATAGTCATCTGCGCCAGCTTCTAGAAAACGCTCCATGACTGCTGTCTGCTCTTCAATGGTAAGCACAACAATCGGCACATTGATCCCCATTTCTCTCATACGGCGGACAATCTGGATTCCGTCCGGCTGAGGCAGGTGATAGTCCACAAGGATCAGATCCAGCCTTCCATTTCCATACTGCGTCAGAATGTGCTCGGCCTCTCTGAAGTTTCTTGCCAGCAGGGGCGTCCATCCTTGATGAAGAATGATCTCCTGAATTGTATAGAGGATGTCTTCGTCATCATCAATTGATAAAATGTTCTTTCCCATTGTGCTCTCCTTTATTTTGAGGCAGGGTGATCGTGATCCTTGTATATTCTCCGGGACTGCTCTTTACCTCTATTGTTCCGTGATGAAGGTCAACCACCTGCTGCACAAAGCTGAGCCCCAGTCCTGTGGAGCCGCTTTCAGAATAGCCATGCGTCCACATACGCTGAAGGATCTCTGGGTTTATGCCAATACCGTTGTCCACTACTTCCCAATGGGTTGTCCCACTGCAGCAGGATACAATCAGCTGGATCTCCCCTTTCTCCGGGTCAATCGCTTTACATGCGTTTTCCAGCAGATTTACCAATGCTCGAGCCATACGGATGGAATTCACATATACCCGAACCTCAGGACACTCATTGTGGACAGAAATTCGAGAAACCAAGGGGTTTGACGCCATGCAGGAGAGCGTCAGGCGCAGAAGCCGCTCTGTCGGGACCAGGGACATTCGGTCCTCATAGAGAATTTCAGAAACCATCTGTCCCATCCGGTCACATGCATTCACAATCCTCCTCTGATATTTGGCCAGTTTTGGATCCTCTACCAGCTCCTCCGAAAGTCCAGCCAGCCCCTGAATGGTGGTAAGCGGGGTCTTGAGGTCATGGACCAAATTCTGTATCTCCCGAAACGACCTCATTTCAATATTTTTCATTCTAGCCTGGTAGAGCTGCAGCTCATCCTGTTCTGCCTTTCGGTGGGCCTGAATCAAATGCTGCTGTTCCAGATCCAGAAGCCCCATTAAAACAGTAGCGGTGGCAAAAAAGCACAGAAGCAACAGCACAAAATAAGTCAGAAGCAATTCAGCGTCCAAAATGGGCGCTATGGCCTTGATATCAGTGGAGATCTCACCATTTCCAAATCCCAATTTTGTCATGACCGGCAAAACATCCAGCCCCTGCACGGTAATGAGAAACAGGGTGATGATGATCAGCTTGTAATGCAGGCGGAAAGAAAACCGAGTCAGCAATTCAATGCAGATAAACACTAAGATAGCTGGCATGCCGATGTCCAGTCTTAGGGAATAGACCATATATACGACCTGGTAAAGTGAAATTTGGAACAGGCAGCAGAATGGAATCTTAACAAAGGGGATCTCCCGTCCATTCCACTGAATGCTAATCCCATCCATCAAAAGCGTTATGGCCAAGTAGTCAGGACCAGAACGAAGGGTATTCAGGGCAATCAGGTGAATGGCCCCTAATGCCAGAAAACCGGAATCCAGCTCATTCATCGCCTGATAGAGCAAATCATAGATCCGGAAATTCCGCTCTGTAAAAATCAGAGGGGTCAGTAATCCAACTGCCATCAGTCCCAACGCCTGGAAGACTCTCACCGCATTCCAAGTAATAGACAATCGTTTTATCCCCATACTGGCCTCACAATCACAAAACTTCCCAACAGGGGCTCTTTTTTTAGAATAGCAAAAACCAATGCAAAATGCAAAGTTTTTCACTCTTGCGGCGGAAAATCCTCTTTAAACAAGCATGCACAGCAACAAGGCACAGGCGTACAGAATTGGCTCTGTACGCCTGTGCTCTTTGTTATCCCCCGGACTCCGGGCGCAGTTTGAACTCCATCCCATATTGCTGCAGGATATTTGTAACAATCAAAACCTGTTGGCTGACCCGCACTTCCATGGGCAGCTTTTGGCTGGTTTCTATTGTAAACGCATCAATCCCCAGCTCCCTGGATGCCGTACAGTTCAGACTTCCAACAGGTGCGTTTCCTTCCAGAGCAAAATCAGGATAATCTCCATTCTGGCTGTTTACCATCTCCAGTATATCCAGAGCATTGATAAATCCGCTCTGTGTCTGTCCCACCACGATAGAATTTCCGATGCTGCCGTTTACGCCGTAGAAATTGACTCCCTCATGCATATCAACCACGCAGACTGGCTGATATTTTTGGATCAGCTCCATAATCTGTGCAGACAAGACCTGAATGGGATTTCCATCCTCTGCGCCAGGATAGGAACGATTCATATCCACGCCATCCGATGCGGTCCTTTGGTTCAACTCAATGGCCTGCTGATTGGCATGCGGTACAAGAATGATGCGTCCCGTCTTTGGTTCAAGCCGTTCCAGCAGCTGCTCCGCACCCTTGAATCCGGCGGGTTCATTCCCGTGCGTGCCGGCCAGCAGGAAAATTGTCGGCCCCTCCTTCCCAGAGTCCATGATGTGACACTCTGTTTGACTTGCAAGCCCCTCAGCCAGGAAAAAGGTCGTATGTGACACCGGAGCAGGCCTCAAAAACAAAAAGTACACAACTACTCCCATGCACAGAAGGAGTACTGCCGCAATCGACCACTTTATTTCTTTTTTCATTTCTGTCGATCCTGCCTTGATCACGTGGTAGGCTCATTGAGGTAGGGACCCATTCCATTTTTCACAAGCTCATCATAGCTGGGCATCCCGGTGACAATGATCGGCTCCTCATACATTTCGCTGTAATTGGCCAGGATACGCTCTATTCCAAACACATGGCGGGCACAGCGCACCTCAATGGGCCATCCATTTTCGTCATAGGGCACATAGAGCTGCCCAATCTCACCGGCCTTCACATAAGTCTCCGACTTGCCTGTCAGGACGAGCGCCTCATCGGTGCGGTCACGCAGGCGGCCCTGGGCGGGATTGGGGGCTTCCATTAAAAGCGCCAGCGTATCCGTGTGATCGCCAAGCTCACGGTGGGTCAAGCCGCGCAGATCTGTCGGAGAGGGCTCCAGGGATATCTGCACTCCCTCCATCTGCATGTCCACGACCACATTCGATGCCAGATTCATGGCCCGTTCATGGGCAATCAAAGCATTAATGACAGGATATTCAGGGCTGGCCTCATGGAGGTCCACAGTAACATCAATGTTCTCCGTATTGATCAGCTGGACAATACCATAGCTCATCATCTCAGTTAGCGTCCCATCCGCCTTCCCCGGGTAAGTACGGTTAATGTTGCGGTTCTCACTTCCTGACAAGGACTGACCCATATAGTTGACATAGACATCCGGGTCCGGCCACTGATCCACCGGATTCGTTGCCCGGGATCCATGGATGAACTCACGGACGTTTCCTTCATCGGTGGTGATATGTACAGTGCTGGGATGCCCTTCCTGGGGGTCGTTGTGCGTAAAGGCACTGTTGTTGGTTCGGGGAATGACATACAGCGTTCCTGCCTCTACTTTTGCATTTTCTACAAACAGGACCGCTCCCATATGACCGCCCAGCTCATTTGCGTGTGTACCGCCGAGGATCAGGCAGCTGCCTCCCTCTTGCTCCCCCTGAAGCACATAAATCTGAGTATCCCCGGCAGTACCAGCTAAATCAGGGAAGTAATCGCTGAGCATTCGGACCTCTGTCACGCCCTCTCCGGGAATAATCTCTTCTGTAGCGGTCCGCATCTGGTGAAAGCTGTTACCAGAAATAGTACAGAAAACAGCTACACATGCCAGGACTGCAAGTGCAGAAATATAATTTTTCTTCATGGCACTCCTCCTATTTGATCATCAGGGCACGCAGGACAATTGGGAGCAGGACCAGCGCCGCATTCATCTGCTTTTTGATGTCTTTCTCTTCAAAAATGCAAAATACGGTTACAACTCCTACAAACACCATGATCAGCCAGGATACGATAGTTACGATCGTCACAATGACACCTCCTTGCGGTTCTCAGGGGAGAAGGGACGCGATTGGGTTGGCAAAAATGATAAACAGTAGGCTCCAGGCAATGATCAGCAGCGCAGAGGGAAGGCACTTCTTCAGAACACCGGTGTATTGCTCCAGTCCCGCGACCTTGGACGCAAAAATGCCAGCAAGGGCGGTAGGCGGCATCAGCTCACCCACACTGGCAATAGAGGCCAGTGCAGCAGCAACCACAATCGTATCCCGGCTCATGAGGGCCAGCAGGAACGGGACACCAAACACAGACGCTGCCCCCAGAGAAGAGATGGCTCCAAACAGCGGAATCGTAACCGCAATAGCCACAAAAATCAAGGCATCGGGAAGAGCAAGGCAGTTAACGACCAGCCAGCCCTTAACTCCGGTCATAGTCATAATCTCAATAAACATCCCAACCCCCATCAAGATTCCCATGACAGGCAGTGAGCTGTTCACTCCCTCTTTAATCGCTGCCCAAACCGAAAATTTTTTCCCGGTCAGGATACAGAGCAGTGCACTGATCATAAAAACAATAGTCATGCTCAGAGATGGGACGATATTCGGCAGCATAGAGGGAAGGAGGATCAGCGCCAGCAGAACAAAGACGGGCAATAGCATGACAAAAGACATCTTTTCATCGTCTCTGATCTGCAGTTGAATTTTGACCTGCTCATAGTCCATATTTTTACAGTCCTTTAGCCCAAGGACCAGCACCGAAAAAATTGCCAGTGGGACAGAGAGAAGCAGCAGTGGAATTCCAAACCCCACATAGGGGATGTCTACACCTCCACCAATGGTCATAACTGCAATATTGACCGGAGGAGCTGTGGCACCATACATACCACCAAGCGCAATAATAGCCGCTGCTTTTTCTGCAGGAATCCCCATCGCGATGAGGATCGGGCAGACAATCGCACCTGCGCTGATTACCGCTGCGGTGGAGGATCCGGTGATCATACCTGGGAACATGATAATCAGCATAAGGAGCAGGAGCAGGATGACCTTATGGTTGTGGAATCTGCGAAGGAAGAATCGATTCAGCATATCAAGGGCACCAGAATACTGAATGCATTTCATAAAAATCATTGCACAGGCAATGACCAGAATGGTATCTAGGAAGGACATGGTACCTTCCACCATAAACTTCACCGGAACTCCAAAGCCGCCAGCCAGGGCCCCGCCCACCGAGGAAAGCAATAATGCAATTCCCACAGGCAGCTTCAGGAAGAAACAACTTCCCGCAAAGATGACGATCATCAGCAGGAAAATCAGCAGTTCAGACATATGACAACTCCTTCTTGTTCAACAGAAGGGGCTGATGCAGCCACCTCACAATTATTTGAATGCCTTTGGGAGCACAGTACCCACATCCGCCAATGTTTCAACGGTATCCATGGGGATTCCATTTTCTGATGCAATCTGGGTAAAAAGTCCATCATCATCTCCGCCAGCAACGACCAGCAGATAATCAGCTTTAGGGGAAACCGCAGAGATGAAGCCGTCACTCAGTTCACCGCGGCGGGCGCTCCCGCCGATATGGGCGACAATGATGGTCATATCCGCCTCCTCAGCCTTAGCTACCACCGCATCCACGCGCTCCTGCTCCACGTCGGCATCCACTCCAGCGGCTCCAAGCCCCTTCTGACTGCCGCCCACACCAATGATCAGGGTCTTATAGGCAGAGGTATCAAAGCTGTCTGCCCCAATGCTTGTCTCAATATCACAGGAGAACCCGGCCTTCTCTAAAATCGCACTGAGCATAGATGCGTCAGCACTCTGCCCTGCAGAGGTGATCAGGGCAGGGGTCTCCGCAATAGGTTCTGTCAGCCCTGTCACCTCTGTGACCTGGGTAGAGCTCCCTGCGGAACCCGGGGCCTGACCGGAGGTACTTCCAGGATCTCCGCATGCGGCTAAGGAAAGCACCATCGTCCCCGCCAGCACAAAAGACAGCACCTTTTTCATAATTAAATTCTCCTTTCAGAAATGTCTTGACATTGAAATTGCAAAAACCGGCCAAGGCCAGAAGGCCCTGGCCGGTTCCATGCACAGGAATCCGTACATCTGGTAAAGATCAATATGCGACGCCCTGCGAATCCCGTCTCGGGTCCCCGGCCACATGAAGCTCACCAGTATCAGGATTATAAGTAATAGTGTTGGAGCTACCCATATTGGCGTCCCAGTCTGAACCAACCTTTACGGTATGCCCCATAGCCTCCAGTTCATCGATCACATCCTGAGGCATCCGTCCCTCCACCTGGATGACGCAATCCGCTCCAGCAAAGACTCGGGGTGCATCGGCGGAATCCTGGGCATTCATTCCAAAATCCACAATATTGATGATTGTCTGGGCCATGCAGGCGATAATGCGCTCACCTCCAGGAGATCCAGAAATCAGAACCGGCTCTCCTTCAGGGCTGACCAAAATAGTTGGTGTCATGCTGGATAGAGAGCGCTTGCCTGGCGCCACAGAGTTGGGCTTACCCTGCTCCAAATCGAAGCTGGTCAGACCATTGCTCAGCAGGAAGCCTCGTCCGGGAACCGTAATGCCACAGCCAAAGTGGGAACTAATAGACTGGGTCATGCATGCCATGTTGCCATCTTTATCAATGACAGACATGTGCGTAGTGGAGGCACTCTCATAAGGCATCGGGTCTCCGGCCTCCAGCTCAGTTGTGGCCTCATCTGTAATCTGCTCATAAAGAGAGTAGGCATAATCTTTAGAGCTCAAGCCGGTAATGGGGATATCGCCAAAGCTGGGGTCGCCCAAATATGCACCCCGGTCGGCATACGCGCGCATCATGGCTTCCGAGATCACATGGATGCTTTCAGGAGTATTGTGCCCCATAGAAGCCAGATCAAAGTTCTCAAGAATATTGAGGATTTCACCCACGATCACTCCGCCAGAACTGGGCAGCGGCATACTGTAAAGCTTATAGCCCCGATAGGTCACCTCAACTGGATCATCAATGACCAGAACATCAGTCATTGCAGTCTTCAGATCATTCATGTTCATCACACCGCCGTCGGCCTGGATGATGTCCACGATCTCCTGTGCAATGGGTCCTTCATAAAAATATTCGATTCCATTTTCTGCGATCAGATTTAGAGTATCGATCAGATCGGGGTTGTAAATGACATCTCCCACTTCGGGAACAGTCAGCCCGTCCTTCAGCCAGAGCTCTCGGGACGCCTCATGCATGTACAGTTTTTCATAGGAACTGTCGATCAGGTTGTGCAGATTCTCTGTCACTCGAATCCCCTGCTCGGCCGCCTGAGTAACATAGGGAATGATCTCAGAGAGTGTCATGGTCCCCCAATTGTCCAACGCCACCTGATAAGTGGACAGGGCTTTCATAATGGATACCGCCTTACCGGAAGAATTGAACTCACTCCAAAGCTCCTGGTTGCGGGTGCCGTCCTCATTGAGCAGGTACTCAAAATAGTCCAGCGGGATATCCTCAGGTGCAGGGAACTGACTGCTGATGGCCACGTTCTTCTGCTCATCGGCCAGGTAGATATTCATAAATCCGCCGCCGCCAAGTCCGCTGGCGTTCGGCTCAAAAAATCCAATGGCCAGTGCGGTGGCCACGCAGGCATCGATCGCGTTTCCTCCCGCCTTCAGGACCTCAATACCAACCTCAGAAGCCTCCTGCTTTCCAGAGGTGACGGCACCGTTGTATCCAGAAGCATCCCGTGTGCTTAAGGTCGTTGCCGCCGTTCCGATATCGCTTCCCTCTGCTGCGGCGATCCCGCCCTGATTATTCAGCGGATAATCGGATTCCCCTTCTTGGTAAGAGGGCACTGATGCGCTGCTTGACTGAGAGGCGCTGGGCTGAGAGGAGGAAG
>ENA-UOJR01003155-UOJR01003155.1-human-gut-metagenome-genome-assembly--contig:-C115P-NODE-3155-length-10572-cov-5.392032_pt1 | contig 10572 bp, 22 predicted proteins | sample MGYA00242354_ERZ723901 | MGnify/ENA metagenome assembly ERZ723901
TCGGTCCGATTGTTGGCGGGCGGAAGAAACCGACTATTTGGCAAGATGAACAGGTTCCCGCGCCATTTGACGTTATCCGTCATTATCGGTGTGCCGAACTCGTCTTCTTCAAATTCGAAATCGTAATCAACGTCGTACTTCATGCCAATCAACGCCAATCATCAATAGACGCCTGTTTTCTGGGTAACAAGCTTCTTGCTTCTCTTCGGTTGCTTTTTATAACTGATGTCGATTCCTATTTTAGCAAACTCCGAGGTGTAGGCTTTGTTCACGGCTCGCCACATTGCGATTTCGCTTTGATATTTCTTGCCCCTAACTGCCTTGTCGGCACGCGCTGCAGCGTCCTTAACGGACTTGTTGCTCACGCTCTTTTTTACAATAGCGGTATACGTTCCCTCATTGGAAGTCGCGACGATCCGCTTTACTTTGCCCCCGCTCGCCCTGTGGGCGGATGCGATGTATTCCAAATCGCCCTGAGAGAACGGACCGCCCCATTTTCGTCCATCTGACCCACCGAATGGATGATTGTGAACAATCGTTGACACGCCCTTTTCATGAGCAATGGCAGATAGCGGAGCGACCTTAGTAGAGCCTTCCTTCCCTGTCGAGCCGAGCGCATGAACATATCCCGCGTCATCGAGATAGGCGGAGAACTCATGCCGCTTATCCATCATCTGCTCGCGAAATCGATTTACTGCCGAATCAACCGAAGTTCCCTTGGCAACCCCACTGTTCAAAGATGCAGCTGCATAAGCGGAGAGCGGAGTGCTATCCCCAACTGAACCTCCGCCGGAATATGAATATGCGCCTCTACCGCCCATTTCCCATCCTCTCGGTAACTGAGTTCCCGTAATAGACGACCTCGGCATCGCCGAAGTCGAACCCCACATCGCCGCCGTACAGCAGCACGCGGGACGGTTCTATACGTCGCATGGCCTCTCGCATTCCGTCCATCCAGACCGCGAGCGCGTCCGCGTCGCCCTTCACCCCCACGGTGGAGGTGGCGACGGTGGAATGGCGCGGCACGCCCTCGAAGCAGAACGTGTAGCTCTCAGGCTGCGCCCAGCTGAGCGTCGGCACCACGGTCAGCCCGTTGTCCTGCCAGTAGCGCCCGAGCGCCTGCGACCTATAGCGGTTCCATGCCTGCATCGGCGCGGGCATGTCCATGTAAAGGCTGAAATCGGGCGTGAGGACGCATCCGAACGGCTTGAGAACGTCCAGGTACTTATCGGGACTCGCCCAGACTCTCTCGAATTGGTAATCATCGATGAAGAAGTGGCACCCGTTGCCGCGCTTCGCCTTCACCTCGGTGCTCTTCGCGTAGTTGAAACCGATCAGCTCGCGCGGCTTCGCGTCCACGCCGTCGAGCGCTGGGAACCCTCCACCATCGCAGTCGAAGCGGCTTACCAAATCGAGGTTGTACGCGCGGTCGGTGCGCAGGCGCTCCGCCCCGTATGTGAGCTTCTTGGCCTTGAACTCGCAGCCGAACCGGCTCATGTCGAGCTTCTTGATTCCCTTTACCTCGTGCTGCAGCAGCGTCCTGTTCCACGTCGCGACCTCGCCCGTCTTGTTGTCGGCGATTCGGAACGCGCGTATCTGCTCGTCGGTGAGGCCGTCGCAATACGCGATGTTCTCGTCTGGTATCTCGGTCCACCCGAGCGACTTGCACGCCGCCACGCGGGTGTGCCCCGTCACGATGACGGGATGCTCGCGCGATTCGAGGACTATCTGCCCGCGAAGCCCGAACTCGCGTATCGAGTCGGCTACCACGGGCACCGCCTTCTCGTTGTGGCGGGCGTTTTTCGCATACGGGATTATCTCATCGATAAGCACGGAAAGAATCACCTACCTGCGGCTCTGTCAAGAAAAAAGTCCGGGGGGAGAAATCTGCTATGCCGCCGGGGTCAGGCCCTGCCCATGGGGAGGGGGCACCCCCTACCACCTGCGGGAGCAGCTGACCTCCGCCTCGGGTGCGCGTCGATTCGCCTTCATCGAACCCTTCGCGGCCGAGCGCGCGAACAGCACGAACTCGGCTGGCGACCTCCACGCCCCGAACGCGGAGCGCGCGGCGGTTGCGATGGATTGCACGCGGCACACGGGCTTGTCCCCGCGCCACTGGTTGCAGCAGCGGTGCGCGGCGCGGACGTTCGCGGGGTCTATCGCGCTTCCGCCCTTGGAGATGGGGACGATCTCGTCCAGCTCGAGCGCGTACGGATGCCGCGCGGGGTAGGTCGGCGAGATTGGCAGCCCGCACATCCAGCAGCGCTGGGGCTGCGAAGCCATGCGCTTGCGGAGCGCCGAGCGGGCGCTGTAGTTCGCGTATCGCGGGTTGCTCGACGGCATGCGGTCACCCCGCTTCGGTTGTCGTTGTGGAAAGGGCGGCGGCGCGGGCCAGACCGGTCAGGAGGTGTCCATGCGTTGCACGAGAAAGGAAGAAAGAGCGTTGCGCACCCGCGCTTCGCCGCCACGTTATTTATATCGCGGATTGCGCGGGCGCGGCGGTATCAGATGGTACGATTGCGCAGGTCATTGCACGCATTCGTACTTAAACGTACTTTAGAACAGCGCGGCCTGGCCGACGCCCTCCCGAGCGGCGGCGACGCCCACGAGGTCCACCCAATCGAGCGCGGCGGACGCGCACGTCTTGGCGTACGACTCGGACAGGCACAGGGAGTCGGCGAGCATATGCCATTGCATGCCGTCGCAGTAGCGCAGCTCGAGCACGTCTCCCCAGTAGACGTTCGTCGGGTTGGCCGCGCGGATGCCCGAGCACACGGCGCGTGCGTCCTCCACGATTGAGCGCAGTTCCGCGACCTCGGATGCTATGCGGGCCTCGGCGTCCATGCGGGCGTCCGTCATGCGCATCACGTCGTGGTCCCCGCCGTACGACTTGCCGATTGAATCGTAGCGCTGGGCGCGTATCCCCTCGCGCGACCGCATGGCCTCGACTCGGGCGAGACATCCGTCGATTCGTCGTTGCGCGGCCCGCGCGTTCTCGAAGTACTCCCGTGCAGTCATGCCCCCCCTTACATGCCTTTAGCTGGTCTTTTATTATACGCCTGTTAAGTGAAGCGCTCCAATTTGAAGACATGAGAAAAGCCCGCGGCGCATGGGCACCGCGGGCAGGATCTAATCTTTGGCGACCACCCGCGCTCCGCACTTCGGGCAGAAGCTGAAGCATTCGATTTCGACGCCATCGTCGGAGAAGCACACGTCGACTTCCGTGAGATAACCGCAGGAGCTGCACTGATACATGCGCTGTCCCAGCGTATCTATGGTGTCGGTCAGGCGTATGCGGCACGTCCGCTCCTCCGGCTCTATGAGGTCGGCGATACGCCGGCAAAGTTGCTCCGTGAAAGTGTGGAAGTTGTTGCTCATTTTCGATACGTCCATGCCGCAGGCCTCGGCAACATAGTTCGGCCAGTCCGATCCCGGAGCCATATCGCGCAATCTTGCCGCCACATCGCGGCGCTCGTCATTCGTCGGCATGCTCGGCCCTCCTTCCGCAATAGGGGCAATACTCGTAATCCTCGCCATACACGTTGTCGCAGGACTTGCCGCAGCGGGAGCACTCGAAGGTGCGTATGCACGCCTTGGCGCGGACGCTGCACGTCAGCTCGAGCTCGCACGTCTCTGCGGCCGGGTCGATGAGGTCGGCGAGACGGCGGACCCCGAGCCGCAGTGCACCCTCACTGCTCGCGTATAGGCCCATGCCGAACAAGGTGTAGTGCGCATGGCAGTACCTGCCTTGTGGGAGCACGTCGAATGGCTCCCGCAGCTTTGCAGCCACCTCGCGGCGCTCCTCGTCAGTCGGCTTCATCGCTCACCGTCCTCACCCAACCCGAGGGCGATTCTGACCATGCGCCAGAACTCCCGCTCAGACTCGTCGTAACAGCCGCCATTGGCTTTCGACCTTGACAGGGCGTCGAGTTCGGAGCGGGTGTATTTGACCGCGCTCCACTCGACCTCATCCCACCCGTAGCACGAGCAGTGCCCGCCATCGAGCAGGATGTACTCGTCCGAGAATTCGCTCTCGCCCCCGTAGAGAAGGATCTGCCTGTCCTCGCTGTAGTCCGGCTCGGATTGCGAAGCGCAGATGATGCGCCACAGCTCGACTTCATCATTGATCTCAACAAGCTCCATCGCGCCCACCGTCCCTTCTGTTCCACGCCTCGACGGCCTCGTGTTCCGTTCTTCGATAGCCGCCGGAAGCGCCGCAACCGCCATCGTTAAATGAGCAGGCCACCGCGTGATATGGGTTGAATTCGTAACCCTCGTCGCCTGGTCCAACGCCCTCTAGCTCATTTGAATCAAACACTAGGACGGGGCTGCGCTTCCCGCAGAACGGGCAGGGTTTAAGCTTCTCCATCGTCATCACCGCCAAGCCCGTCGAAAACGATGTCCATTTTCTTGCACGCCTCGCGGAAGGGCTTGCGGCGGATGATGGAGTCGTAGACGCGCTTGACGGCCATCTCCACTATCTCGTCATGCTTCTCTTCGACGATTGCGCCGACCCTCTTTGCGACCTCGTCGTCGATGATGCCGCGCCAATCGACATCGCCCTTGCCGTAGCCGCGATACTCGTACCTCTTCGGCAGCGCGTTGCGCGCCTCGTCTGTCAGCTGCTTCATTACCTGGTCGTAGGCGTCGCGCTTGACCGCCTCGGCAATCGCCGTATCGTCGATGTTGATTCCGAGCTGAACCACGTGCTCCATGGTCAAACCTCCTTGATGTAGTCGCTTCGCTTTCCGCGCTCGAAGTCCGGGCACGCGGGGGCGTCCAGCGGGTGCACGGCCATGGCGCACGTGCGAGACGCCATGCAGGCGTGCGTGGGGTAGTGGTACGGCAAGCCGCCCGGAAGGCCGTGCAGCAGCTCCACGCGCTCGGGCCACGGCGCGAGGTGGATGCAGTCGGCGCAACATCTACTCGTCATAGCGCCCCCTCTTCCGGTTCCTCTCCTCGCATCGCGCGAGGTACGGCGTCAGGTCGGTCACGCCCAGCGCGGCGGCGAGGTTGCAGCATGCCTGGATGGCGTCGGCGATCTCGTCCATGAGGTCGGCCATCTCATACTTCGGGTTGAGCCCAGCGTCTGTCGTGTCGCGCATGAGCTGCCACGCGCCGAAGACCTCGGCGGCCTCTTCGAGCGGCTTGAGCGCGTGCTCCTTGTCCGGCCTCGCGCTCGGGAACGTGCGGACGCTGGCCAGCTTCACACGGGTCATTCGGATACCTCCTCAATCAAAAAGTCGATGCACTGCCTGCACTTGCGCAGGTCCTCGACGCCGTTCTTGCGCTCGAACCTCCACAGGTACTTGAAGGCGCAACCGCGCCAATAGGACGCCATCGGGGACAGCTCGCTGCCGTCCATGGCGGCCTTGAGCGCGTCCTTGGCCTCGATGCCGCCACTCGTGTAATGGGCGGGATGGGTCACGTTGTCGGGTTTCGCAGTTGATTTCGCAGTAATGTCGCAGCCATTTCGCACCTCGCCGCAGCGGCGCATGCTGTTCGCCAACTCTTCCATCGCGGCGCACGCCCTGCGGGACTTCTCGGCGTTCTTGGCGTCGAACTCCTTGGTCATTCGCTATCACAGCGCACAACGTTGCACTGGTCCCCGATATCGCGAATCCGCTTCCCGAGGATGACGCACATCTCGAGCAGCCACTCCTTTGAGTGACCCCTCAGCACATCGCGCATCTGCCCCTCGGTAAGGTCGCTGAAGCTCACGCTCTCGAACTTGCCGTCGCGCTCAACTCGGAAGTAAACGCAGTCCAGCTCACGGTCCATCTAGTCCACCTCCACTCCGGCGAGCGCCTTTGCGCGGCGTACGATGTCGAGGGCCATCAGCTGCTCGCATATGAGCTTGCCGTGCTCGCCGTAGAAGCGGCACGTGTCGCAGTCGTGGGCGCCGAACGCGGTAGGCTCCGCGCCCGTGTACTCGCACACTCCCTTGACCGCGTCGCTCTCCAGCCGCTCCCAGCTGTCGGGGCGGGTGTGGGTGAGAAACGCCGGGATGAATGTCCTGCGCCTGTCGCCGTCGAAGCAGCGGGCGCCGAGACGGGTAATCTCCTCGACGAACCACTCGCTCCCGTCCTCGTGCCACACCGTGTCGCCCACGCGAATCTCCACCCCGTCGGCGTCCGGGACGCTTCGGGCGGGGCGCTTGACGCGCTGCCCTTGTTCGTACTGGTTCGACCGGCACTCGTCATCGCAGAGCACGAAACAGCCGTCCATCGTCGTGATTGACTCGACCTCTATCTCGGTTTCGTCGTTGTACGCCGAGGCGTAATGGACCTTATCGCCAGGCATCACGAGCTCGCCGTCCTCGAAGCGAGGCCAAATGTCGAGGATTTCCCGCTCGCGCTCGGTGGGCACCTGCTTGCGCAGCTCGCCGTTCTCCGCCGTGGCCCGCTCGATGGTAACGCCGCGCTGCTTGAGCAGGATGTTCTTGTCGTGCAGCGCGGTGTTGAGGTACCCGATGTGCTTCTTGCGGCGCTCCGCCTTGTCCTCGGCGGATTCCAGCCGCTGGCGCAGGTCGCCCGCCTCCGCCGCCCTCGCCTGGAGCTCGTCCAGCTCGTCGGCGATGACCTTGAGGACGGCCCCGAGATCACCGGCTAAGGAGTCGGCGTCCCGAGCGTCGAACAAATCGCGCACCGTGATGATGGCCGAGGCGGAATCGAACGTCACGTCGCTTATGGAATCGGCCGCCTCGCGCAGCTTCTTCGCGGTGTAGTTCATTTGTTCCTCTCTTTCTTTCGGCGGTGCATCTCCGCCGTCTGGCATTCCTTCGAGCAGTAGACCTTGCGTGGGTGGCGCGTCTTGAAGACCGCCCCGCACACGGGGCACGTCACCGTCCGCTCGTTCCTGTAGTACTTGGGCGCCCGAAGCCCGCTGTCCAGGCAGTCGCGGCATGTCCTCTGCGTGTACTTGCCGGATGACGGCGCGTAATCCGGCGTGAAATCGCGCCCGCAGACGGCGCACTTTCGCGGTCGGTTCATGACGCCCAGGATGCCCGACTTGAGCGACACGAGCGCGACCGCCGCCCGCAACGTCTCGGCGTCGTGCCATTCGCAACTGCCCGAGTTGAGCTGACCGACGCACGAGCGCGGCACGGCCACGAGGTTGCCGGGGTCGAAGTTGCGCTTGTCGCCGTCGGCGAACATCACGACGTGGTCGGGCGGCACGGGCTCGCCGTGGGCCTGCTCCCAGACCCAGCGCTGCTTCATCACCCAGTTGTCCTTGGACTGCGGGCGGTCTGGCAGGTCACGGACCTTCACCTTGACGTAGCCCTTCATGTCTCTTTCGGTCCCGACCGGGACTGTCCGCTTGTTGTGCGCCGAGCGGTTCCCGCGCCTCCGCTGCAATCCGTACTCCGCCCTGAAAAGGCTCACCTGCGTCTTGCTTATCGGGGTGCCGAACTCGCGCTCGAAGTCCTCGCAGACCTCCGCGATGGGGCGGCCGCCCGCGTGCGCCAGCATCCACTCTCGCTGCGTGGGCAGGTTGCTCCACCTGTACGGCACCGTCTCGGGGTTGCGCCTACCCTTCACGTCACTCGCCGCCCGTGAGCATGCGCGGCAGGTGCGTGCTGGCGTCCATCGCAGAGTCGCGGAATTTCATCGCGTCCACCACGGTGTTCGCGTTGCTGATGATGGTCCCGGCGATGCCGCACATGGCCTTGCTCCGCCTTATCTCGTCCTCCAGCTCCTCCGCGCTCGCGTCGTTAATCCTCTCCAGCTGCTCGAAAAGCGTATCGCTCAGGTCGAGCAGAGTGTTCTTGACCGCCATTTACAATTTCTCCCATCTCGCGCATGTGTCTGTCTGCATGTCCACGCGGGCGTCCTCCATGTAGTCCACGGCATCCCGCCACGAGCAGTAGGGCTCCGGGTGGCTCCTGAGCTTCAGGTCGCACAGGCCCATGTCGCAGCACTCCTCGATGCAGTGGCGGCACCACATGCACACGCGGTCGCGGTCGGGCTCGCCGTGCGCCGCGTCCACCTGCTCGCCCGTGCAGTTGTCTGGCAAATTGAAATCGCCCATCTTCCTCCTCTCAGCGCTGCACCCGTCGCACAGCCGACTCCACGGCGCGCCGTGGTAGAGCTGCCCGCATGCCGCGCACCGCCTAGCCTTGTGCGGCATGGCGCTTCTCCTCGTTGATGATCGTCGCCGCGTAGTGCTGGCTGATGCCCGTCCGCTCGGCTATCTGCCTTGCCGTGAGCGGGTACGGCTTGCGCGCGAGCTCCCTGGCCCGCTCCACGCACAGGTGCTTGTACTCGTCCATCACTCGGCCCCCCGCTTCGACGCGAGCGACGCGCCCTCGGCGAGCCCCGCCGCGTACACGGAGTCGCGTTCAGCCGGGACGAGCCTGCGGCCGTCCTCGAGCCCCTTCGCGTACCCTGCCCTCATGCCCTGCTCGAACGCCTTGTGCCGCTCCACCTTGACTTGCTCGCGGAGCTCCGAGGTTCGCTCGCGCTCCGCGTCCTCCACCGCCTTGACGGCGCGGTGGCCCGCGTTGAGCGCGTCCATGAGCTCCTGCAGGCTGTCGGCGATTATCTGCGGCGCGTCCATCAGAGGCCCCCGAGCGCTCGGAAGCCGACGAGCAGGACGAGCAGCGCCCCGCCGATGAAGATGAGCGCGGTCGTGACGGCGGTGATGCCGAAGATGATCCGGTCCTTGAGGTCGTTCATCACAGCGCCTCCAGCATCTCGATGCATTCCGCCATGCCCGTCTCGTGGTCGGGCGCGTAGCTCGCGCACAACTCGTTCCAGCTCATCACATCGCCGTTCTCGTCGCAGATGAACGTCATCGTCTCGGGCTGCCCGGTGTCCGTCGGGCAAGGCGCGTAGCTCAGCAACACGTGTACCGACTTACATCCACCTGACTTGAATGGTTTCTCGAACTCCGCGACCCGCGTGTAATGCCTGCTGTTGCAGTAGTCGATGAATGATCTGACCTTGCCCATCGAGACCAACTTGTTCATCGCGCATCACCCAGCTTCAGGAGGTTCACGTTGGGCGTGAGCGTCGCGGCGATTCGCTCCGCCTCCACCATCGCCGCGTGGAGGTCGGCGCGCCCGTCACCGTCTTTGAGCGACAGCTCGTAGGCCGCGTGGAGCGCGGAATCGAGCGTCTGGTAGTACTTGCCGAGGCCGCGCCATTTTGCCTCGCGGCTCTTGGCGACCCTGCCGCCGCAGTCGGGAGCAGGTTCCCTCCACTGCTGCAGCTCCCAATTCATCGAGTCTCGGCGGTGGAGCCTGTAGCCCCCGCCGAGTTCTATGTCTTTCATCTTTCCTCCTTGCTGTAAATTCGATTCTGGCCGCGCGGTGCCGCGCAGACGGCCTTTCGAGCGTCCGTCCCTAGCGAGTGCCCAGACGGCACGTTTCAAAGCCGCGCACAGGCTCCCTATCCGAGCTTCACGCCCGTCCGCTTGTCCTGCATCGTGACGTTCACCCACACGCCGTCGTGCTTGGCGAGCGCGTAGAAGATGCGACGCAGCCCGAGCATGCGGTCGAGCGCGGCCTGTTCGTCCTGCGTCCGCGCGACCGCTCGGTACGCGGTGGGGTCCGGGCACCCGCTCGCGTTGCGGTAGCCCGTGGGGTCCTCGTACATGGGGCCTCCTTCTGATTCGGTTGTTAAGTACGTGATTGGATTCAGGGCGCTGTAACGCTGTAACGTTCCTCGCGCGCGCGTATTCTTTACCTCTATATCTTTTAGAGAATAAGTATTGGACGTGAAATCAAACGTTACAGCGTTACAACATGCTTCTACCTGCTGTTCTGTTGTAACGTTTGGCATTTCGTGTAACGTTACAAAGCGCTTTCATCCGTTACAATCGCGAAGCTTCGCGACACTTTTCCGCTCTGTTCGGACCTTTTCGCCTTGATTCCGAGAGTTTGTAACGTTTCGAACGTTTCAAACGTTACAGATTCCTTGACCCTCGTGGTCCACGTCCTGCGTGCGAACGGGTTGCGCTCACCGCTGTCGTGGCACCACTGTTTATACTCGTCGTACACGTCCGCGACGATGCGCCCGACAAGGTCCTCGCCAGTGATCCCGCAGTCGAACAGCCATCGGACCACGCTGTCGTTGTCCTGCCTTACCTCCTCCATCTCCTCCACCATGTCCTTGATGGGCGTGAGGCCGCCGCGCTCTATCAGCTCGCCCAGCGCGAGCAGTCCGATCGCCGCGCCGCGCTTGAGCACCTCGGGCTTTGCGAGCTTCGCCGCCATGTTCGGGTCGTAGCCCGGAAGGCCGGGCGCGAACCTGTTGCGGAACGGGATGAAGGCCAGGCGGCGGAAGATGCCGTCCGTGGTGTCGGACAGCCTCGGCACCGCGTTCATCGAGAAGACCATCGACGCGGTGGGGCGGAACTCGTAGCCGTCGCCGTTCTTCACGTCGGTGTAGATCGCGTCGCCCGTGACGAGCTTCTTGAACATCGACAGCTCGTCTCCCTTGAGGAACCCGTCTGGGATGTCGTCGCCGAGGTTCGCGAGCTTGCCGACCACGCGCCCCGCCTGGAAGCGCTGGCCCAGCGTCGCGATGTCGAGCGATGACACGTTCTCGGTGCCGAGGATTTGGCGCA
>ENA-UOJR01003170-UOJR01003170.1-human-gut-metagenome-genome-assembly--contig:-C115P-NODE-3170-length-10518-cov-4.198509_pt1 | contig 10518 bp, 9 predicted proteins | sample MGYA00242354_ERZ723901 | MGnify/ENA metagenome assembly ERZ723901
ACCACCAAGGTATTAAAACAGTGGTGGCTACATCTCATGCAAGACCGGGGGTTCAGCCGTTTGACATGAAAAGCTATACAGAACGACTGACTGAGGCACAAGATTTTTGCAAATCAGCGGATTTGAAAATCCAAGTTCTTCGAGGTGCGGAGATCGCATGGACATATCAGGCACCGATGGCTCTTCGCCAAGGAAAAGTCCCCACGATTGGCGGAACAGATTATGTGTTGTTAGAACTTTGGCGGGATATTTCCTGGCAAGCAGCAGCGGATGCGGTAAGTCAGTTGACACGCGCAGGGTATTGCCCGGTACTGGCTCATCCTGAAAGGTACTTGGCGTTTTTGCGGTCACCGAAAAAAACACTGCGGTTTCGGTATGAGACCGGCGTTTTGTTACAGGTCAATGCAAATACAATCCTGAATCCTCGAAATTATTGGGAACGGAGATTTACGGAGTATCTGTTGCGGGAAGGCGGGATGGATGCAATTGCATCGGATGCACATAACTGTGTAAACAGGCCGGTGAATCTGGAAGCGGCGTATCAGCGGCTTATCCTTTATACAGATGCGACCTACGCGCAGAAATTAGTGACCTTTGGCGGTGAACTGATATGACAAATTGCAGACAGATCTGTACCATCGGGATCACCGAATGGTGTGCATTGGCCGCAGAGGGCTCTGCGCCGCCGGTTACGGTCTGCTTGGAGGGCAACAGCATGATGCCGCTGATTCGGCGCGGAAAGGATCCTGTTACCATTGCAGCTTTGCAGCACCCTTTGCGGGTTGGAGATGTGGTACTGCTTGCTGCCGGTGCAGACCGATATGTTGTGCATCGTGTTTGGAAAATAAACGCAGCAGCAATCCGCACGTTGGGCGATAATTGCGCAAACCCGGATCCATGGATCCCTAAAGATCATGTATTGGGACAAGCCATTCTTTACAGTCGTAACAATGTCAAACACAGACTGGATGCAACTGCCGCCCGTTTGTGGGGCAGAGCATGGATGGCAGCATTTCCGCTTAGAAAACGCTGCATTCAACTGAAATGTATCATTCGCAGATGCTATAAAAAACTTTTCCTTTCACACGGTCCGGGGGGTGATGGCAATGAATACCGATACACAGCCAGAAAAACTGAGCCAGCTGATTGCGCAGCTGAATGCCAGAGGCGTGAATGATTATAGACGTTATGATGCGGTGCGGAAGTTTTTGAACTTCAAGGCACGGGACAAGGGCATTCCGCTCTCCGGCACTTTCGAGCTTACCCCCCCTTGTGCAATCTGGATTGCAAAATGTGTTATGTTCATTTGAACCAGGCCCAAATACAGGGGGCACAGTGTTTGTCGGCAGAACAATGGAAGCAGCTTATGCAGCAAGCCATTGATGCCGGCATGATGTATGCCCGATTGACCGGCGGCGAGTGCCTCACTTACCCGGGATTCCGGGAATTGTATCTCTTCCTCCGGAATCAGGGGGTTGAAACTGTAATCCTTACCAATGGACTGCTTCTTGACGCAGACATGGTAGACTTTTTGCGGAATAGTCCTCCGGCGGCGATACAGGTTTCCCTGTATGGAGCCGGAGAAGATACATACGAGCAGGTCACAGGAAGGCGTGCATTTTCCCTTGTAATGGATAACATACGCCGGGTAAAAGCGGCTGATCTCCCCCTTACAGTTGCAGTTACTCCAAGCGCATATATGACGGATGCCGAGCAGATTCTGCATGTACTGGATAAAGAAAAACTGCCATTTGCAATTAACGCAAGTATTCTGCCTCCCCGACCGGAAACCGGCAGAGGGCTGGCTGATGCAAGCCTGAACACTTACATTGCCGTACTCAAGCTGCGTTCTCAGCTGAAAGGCAGAGAGCTGCTTCTGGAGGAAGAGCCGGAGAGCTTGCCAGACCCGGGCGGCAAACAGAAAGATCCGGTGTTGGGTGTCACCTGCGGGGCAGGAAGAAGTGGTTTTGCCATAGACTGGCAAGGTTATATGCGGCCATGCAACAACTTTCCCTGTACGGGAGAAAATGCTTTATCTTTGGGCTTTCATGAGGCGTGGAAAAGAACAAATCATACTGCGACCCATTACCCCTTGCCGGTGGAGTGCGACGGCTGTGCTTACCATGGGATATGTATGCATTGTGTAGCGGCACATGCTGCAGGAGCCGCTCCGGGACACGCCAGTCCGGCTGTCTGCGCCATGGGAAGACGGATGGTTACTGAGGGCCTTTGCTCTCTGGATCATAAATAATTCAAACCGATATATTGGAGGGTATTATGATGGAAAACAATGTAAAAAAGACTTACGAGACCCCTGAAGCCGAGAAGATCATGTTTAATTACCGCGATCAGGTCGTTGCCGCCAGTCAGGGGTGTCTTAGTGTCTGGGTCAATATTGGTGCATCTTCCTGCGTGGAAGGAAATAAACATCATCAGTATTTGAGTTGATATGACGCTTTATCGAGAAATTGAAGAATCCAAAAGGGTATATCCTGCTGAGCAGGCGATACAGAGCTTCCGGAACGTGACAGAAATCGCAGCGGATTTGTCAGAAGTACGGATATACAGGACAACGGATGGGAAGTGGCTGTATCGCGGCAACAACGGGGATGCAATTCCCTGCGTAACAGCGACTTCTGACTATCAGCAGATCGAAGGCTATGCAGCAGCGTTGGCGAAAGAAGAAATTGATGGAACAGCCATGAGGTTCCTGTTTCGCACTGCTTTTGAATGCCTATTCTGCTATAACAAAATCGTCTCTCTCCACGCGGCCTGTATTGAGCTTGACGGTTTTGCCATAGCTTTCACCGGACCTTCCGGAATGGGAAAGTCTACCCGAGCCCTTGCCTGGATTCATGCATGGGGTGCGAAACTGATCAGCGGCGATCGCCCTGCTGTACGCATTGAAAAAACGGGAAGCACGGCCTGTGGTGTCCCGTGGGACGGGAAAGAACGGGTTTTCCGCGATGTAGAAAAGCCCCTGCGGTGCATTCTTGAAGTACGACGTTCATCGTCCAATTATCTTCGCAGGCTCAGCAGAGAGCAGGCCCAAAAGCTGATTGTTCAGCAGTCATTTGTGCCCATGTGGGATACGGATGCCGCTTTTATGGCGATGGCCAATGTCAGTGCGCTGATTCGCAAAACACCGGTATACCGCGTTTTCTGCGGCCCGGATGAGGATTCCGCCCGGGCAATTTATGATATTTTGATCCATCATCCGGAATTGATACGAGAGGAAGCAAAGGATATGAAAATCAAAGAAGGTTTCATCCTGCGTGATGTAATGGACGAGCATATTGTGATGCCCACCGGCGACAACATTGCAAAATTCGAGGGAGCCATTGTTCTGAATGAAGTATCCGCATTTATTTATAAGCTTCTGGAGCACCCCATGTGCCGGGAGGATCTGCTGGCTGCAATAGTGAGTGAATACGATGTGGATGAAGCAACTGCCGCCGAAGATTTGGATGCACTGTTGAACAAACTCGCAGAAATGGGTGTTTTGGAGAAGTGATCTGATATGGTAAATATGCTGCGGGATATCTGGATTCGGAATCGCCGTGGTTTTGCGAGGATCCTGATGCTGAGCATTGCGGCATCGCTTACCGGTGGTATTTCAATCGTCATGCTGGTGCCGATGCTGGGGCTGCTGGAGGTATCCGCAAATTCGGCATCGGCCCTAAAACTTTTGATGCTTCCGCTGCAAGGCCTGCCACCTGCTGCACAGATTACGGTCATAATCGGCGTCTATTTTTCGCTGATTGTACTGAAAGCATATTTAGGGTGGTCGTTGAGGATTCAACAGAGTGAATTTCTTGAGGAATATTCATTGACTCTTCGACGGGAGCTTTATCATGCGGTTTCCACCGCAAGGTGGGAACAGCTTGCCGCAGGAAAGCAGACGGATACCATTGATTTGTTTACGGCACAGTGTTCTCAGGTAAGCCAGGGTGTGTTCATGCTCATCGAACTGCTCTCGTCTGTTGGTACTGCTTTCGTATCCTTGGGAATCGCATTGTGGTTAAGCCTGCCGGTAACGGTTTTTGTGCTGATTCTGGGCTGTGGCTTCGCATGGGTATTCCGGCGCCTGATGAAGGAATCCAAGTATTATGGCAATGAAATGATTCGTATCAACAGGGCACTGTATTCTGAGCTGTACAGCCAGTTGCGCAGTATAAAGGAAATACGAAGCTACGGTGTGCAAAAAGAGCACGCGGTTTTTTTTGAAGAAATCAGCCGCTCGGCTAAAGATGCAAAGTTGAAATTTATGCGTCGGCAGGCTTTTCCTTCTATGTTGTATTCCATTTCTGCGGCAGGCATGATTGCAGTGATTTTTCTGCTCTGTGTATTGCTTTTCCATATGGATACAGCGCGTCTGATGGTACTGGTATATGTGTTTACCCGGCTGTGGCCTGTGTTTAGCGGATCAATCAACAAAATCACAACCATTCAAACGACGGTTCCTGCCTATGAAAAGCTGATGGAAGCGCTTCGAACACTCACTGCGGAAGAATCCGGACAGGCGCAGATGACGCCCATTCAATTCGAAAAGGAAATTGAATTTCGGAATGTATGCTTCACTTATCAGGGAAGCGGAGAAGCGGTTCTGCATCATGTGAACTTCACGCTGAAAAAGGGAAGCATCACGGCATTGATGGGGCGCAGCGGCGCGGGAAAAACCACCATCGCAGACCTGTTGATGGGTTTTCTGGAGCCGACTTCCGGTGAAATTCTGATTGACGGCATCAGGCTGTCTGCCGGAAATTTATCCGGCTGGCGGCATGATCTGGGATATATTCCACAAGAACCTCTGATTCTGAATGCCACAGTGCGGGAAAATCTTCAACGATTTCATCCGGCGGCAACGCAGGCAAAAATGGAAAAGGCATTAAAGAAGGCATCTATCTGGAATGTGGTGGAAAAACTGCCCCACGGAATGGATACAGTCTTGGGAGATGGCGGAATCCGTCTTTCCGGCGGTGAACGGCAGCGAATCGTGCTGGCCAGAGTATTGCTGGGGGATCCGAAATTGATCGTTATGGATGAAGCCACCAGCGCAATGGACTATGAAAGCGAAATGGCAGTACGAAATGCAATCAGGAATTTGAATGAGCAGGTAACAATTCTGATTATCGCCCATCGGCTAGCGACAGTTCGTACCGCAAAATATGGACTGGTATTGGAAGCCGGTAAAATTACTGAAAGTGGAACACTGCGTGAACTTGCTTCTTATCCAGATGGTTATTTTAGCCGATTACTTTGTATCGACTAACCGACCTGAAATCAAGCTCGTCAATTATGGCGATATGCCATAAAAGCATATGTGTAATCCGGACATTTTCTTCAGAATACCATCACAACTCACCAAAGGGAGGGAAGGCATAACCATGGTGCAAATCAAAAATAGATTTGACATTTCTTCGGAAGCCCTTAAAAAGATTGCCTGCGCAAATGTCGCTAACTCTGTTGATGCATCCGCAGTAAGAGACCTCGAATTTGTCGGCGTTACGAATCGTCGATATTGGGTGTTCAAGAGAATGATGGACATTGTTCTCTCTTTTTTCGCATTGTTCATCATTGCGATCCCCATGTTGATTGTTTTCCTGATTGTGTATATTGACGATCCGGGCAATGTACTATTTGCTCAGTACCGTATTGGGTTGGGAGGACGGCGCTTCAAGTTCTATAAGCTGCGTACCATGCGGCGGAATACACCCAAATATATGCTGACAAGCGAAGTCGACGATCCGGACCGATACATAACTCGCATCGGACATATTTTACGCAGATTATCCATTGATGAGCTGCCTCAGTTGATCAATGTTCTCAAGGGCGATATGAGTATTGTCGGTCCAAGACCCTTGATTCCTAACGAATACGAAATCCATGATTTTCGTATGAAATACGGTGTTTATAAAATTCGTCCGGGCTTAACAGGACTTGCGCAAATCCATGGTCGTGACATGGTTGCACCAGCTGACAAGGTTCGCTGGGATGTTCGGTATCTTGAAGAATTCGGGTTCTGGACAGATGTAAAAATCGTGCTTTCAACTATTCCGAAGGTCATAGGCGGCAATGGGGTTGCGGAAGGTTTCAAAAATTTTGCAAAATGAAAAGAGAGGATAAGCGTTGAAGATCACGCTCATTGCAAATGATACAACATTCATCTATAACCTTCTTGCAAAACTGGTCGAAGAAGGTCATCAGGTAACCGTGTTGTGTCAATTCCGCTCCCATCGAGAAGCATTGGAACAGATTGGATGCCGGTTATATGATATCCCAATCGGCAGACGAAACACAAATCCTTGGGCGGATCTCAAACTGCTTTATCATTTTTATCAGATGCTGAGAAAAATAAACCCGAATGTTGTTTTTACAAACAACATAAAACCCAACGTATATGCAGGAATCGCTTGCCGCGTGTTGGGTATTCAGTATATCCCCAATATCACGGGTCTTGGGACTCCCGTTGAGAATCCCGGAAAACTGCAGTTTCTGGCAACCCGTCTGTATAAATACGGAGTTGCCGGAGCAGATACCATTTTCTTTCAAAATGATGAGAATGTGCGTTTTTTTGAACAGCACCATATAATGCCAAAGAACTCGCATGTATGTCTGCTGCCCGGTTCGGGTGTGAATCTCCAGGCATATCCGGAACTCCCTTACTCGCCCGGTGATGTTGTTCATTTTCTTTTTGTTGCTCGTCTGCTCAAGGAAAAGGGAATTGAGTTATATCTTTCTGCCGCAAAACGTGTCGCGCAAAATCACCCGAATGTAATGTTCCATATTTGTGGCGGCTGTGATGATCCTAAGTATTATGAAAGGGTCAAAGAGGCAGAAAATGCCGGCTATCTGCAATACCATGGAGAACAGAAAAATATGCGTCCCTATTTTCAGATGGCGCACTGTGTTGTGCATCCGTCGTATTACCCAGAGGGCATGAGCAATGTTCTGCTGGAAGCAGCGGCAAGCGGACGACCCGTTATTGCAACAGACCGCAGCGGCTGTCGTGAGACCGTGGATGCAGGGAAATCCGGTTATCTGATACCCATCAAGGATGAAGAGGCACTTGTTGCGGCATTGGAAGATTTCCTCGGTCTTACTTGGGAGGAACGGGAAGCACTTGGTCACGCGGGCAGAATAAAAATGGAACATGAATTTGACCGGCAAATGGTTGTTCAGAAGTACATGGTCGCTTTGGGGGCTTAATTGGCTTTTCCCTAAGAGGTAGCGGATGATCAAAGTACAAAAAAGCCTTTTGAAAATTCTATCCGATGTTTTGTGGCGAAAAACTTCGGAATATACATATTCAGAGCAGGAATGGGAGGACATTCTGTCCACAGCGGAAGATCAGGGCGTATTGCTCCTTGCATTACAGGGATGCACATCGATTCGGCAGCAGGTTTCTGCTGCGAGCTGGCTGAAATGGCGAAGCAAGATGCTCTCGACAATGATAAATAATGAAGTGCTAATGGAAGCGCAGAGCAAAATCGCTGAAGCGTTGAAGAATGAGAGCATTCCCTATGCAGTATTAAAAGGCGCCAGCCTTTCTGCGTGCTATTACAACCCATTCGCGAGAGCACTTGGGGATATTGATCTTCTGGTTCCGGTGCAACTTGTTGATCGGGCATCCGAGATACTGATATCTCAGGGATTCTGTGCTCCAGAGGATTCCTTTGCACACCCCTACCACATTGACTTCTATAAAAACAGCGTTGTGACAGAGCTGCATGATGCTGTGTCCACCTTCCCGGATTCTCCGGCCGGAACAGAAGCAAAACAATATATGGAGTCATGGCCAGAGCAACTCAGACAAAAGCATATCGGAAATTATACCTTCAACTGTCTTTCGGACTCCCATCAGGCATTGAGCTTACTCCTTCATATGGAGCGGCACATGACAACCGGATGTATTGGACTGCGTCAATTGTGTGACTGGGCAGCTTTCCTGACAAGCGTAATGCCGGATTATTTTGCAAATCGGATTGTTCCAGAACTGAGGCTCTGCGGTCTGAAGAAATTTGCCGGTGTGTTGACCAAGACAGCCATACGCTACCTTGGACTGCATTCCGCATATGGGATGCCCTTTCAGTCTGTTCGAGAGTGTGACATTCAGGCGATGATTGAGGAGATTCTTCGTACAGGAAATATTCATCATAAAAATAATGCAAAAGACGGCAGCAACTTCTTCGTAGATGAAAGCGGAACCGTATCGGCGTTTCATGTGTTTGTTGCCAAGATGAACTCGTTAGCGCAGAGAAAGTTTCCTGTCACAAAGAAGCGGCCGTACCTGCTTCCATTATTTTGGCTGTACATTCCATTGCGCTATTGGGTTCGCTCTTTGGCGGGAAAACGCCGCCGAAAATCCTTGCTGCGTACAATCATGATAACAAAGCAAAGAAAACATCTGTATAGGACGCTGAACCTTTTTAAGAACGCTCCGGAAAAATGAGGCAAGAATATGAATCAACCTATTCGTATTTTACAGTGTGTCACGATTATGAATCGAAATGGACTAGAAAACCGGCTGATGGATATTTACAGAAACATTGACAGATCGGTGATTCAGTTCGATTTTATGACTATCCGTGCCGAGGCCGGAGAATTTGACGAGGAAATCAAACGACTTGGTGGACGGGTATATCATATGAGCCGGATTGCCCCAAAGTCCTTTTTCCGTTACATCGGAGAGCTGCGTACTTTCTTTCAGGAGCATCCGGAATATAAAATCGTTCATTCCCATCTTAATACGTTAAGCACATGGCCCTTGCTGATGGCAAAAAGAGCAGGAGTTCCCGTACGCATTGCGCATAGCCGCAATGCGAGCATGGATCGAAACTTTAAGATGGTTTATAAAGCATTCTCAAGACTGTTCATTAACGGGCAGGCAACAGATCGGTTTGCGTGCTCCAAAGCAGCCGGTGTCTGGCTATTCGGAAAAAAACAGGTTGAAAAGGAAAACTTCCATGTAATCCCCAATGCCATCCAACTGGACCGCTTCCTATACAGTGAAGAAAGACGAAATGCGATGCGTACCGAGTTGGAGATTGGTGAAGGAGAATTGGCAATCGTTTGTGTTGCCCGATTTTCTCCTCAGAAAAATCACACCTACCTGCTTCAGGTTTTTCAGGAAATTCAGAATAGAAAGCCGGAGAGTAAACTGTATTTGGTGGGTCAGGGAGAACTGGAACAGGACATCCGCAATCAGGTTGCTCGCCTCGGACTTCAGGATTCTGTTAAATTTCTTGGTTCCCGTTCGGATGTGGGCGCTGTACTGACAGCAATGGATGCGTTCCTTTTCCCATCTTTTTACGAAGGGTTTGGAACGGTTATCATTGAGGCGCAATGCTCTGCATTGCCGATGCTGGTAAGCGATGCCATTCCTTCCGAGACAAAGCTGTGTGACAGCGTGGAGTTTGCGTCCATTAAGGAGAAACCCGCCATATGGGCAGATAAGCTCCTCGAACTGATTGAAAAAAACGAGCGCAGAGAGAATAGCGCACTGATCCGAGAGAACGGATACGATATCAGCCGGTCCTATAGCTGGATGCAGCAGTTCTATTTGGAAAAAATAAAGCAAATACAAAAAACGGCTGCATAACAAAAAATGAGGGAAAGCACATGAACTTGGTTGTGATGGTTGTGACAGCGGTTACTTTTTTAATCAATTCAAGACTGGGTGCGCTGTTGCTGTTGCTTGCTGTTGCCTACTTTATATTTACAGCCGAAGGGAATGTGTACGAGCGGCTTTTGAAGATCATCGTGTACACTTCTGCCTATTACACTTTTGATATATTCGGCGGACGGAAACGTCTGTCTGTGTGTATTGTCGCTATTGCATTGCTGTGTGTGCTGTTGACATTGAATATGCTGATGCGAGGTGCAAAGGTCGGCGTCAGTTCTGCCTGCAAACTGATTGCGTTGGTCGTGTTTCTGGGGGCATATGGTTTAAGCGTATGGACTTCCCATGATTCGATCGAAATGATTTTTATGACCTATCATCTGGTGCTTCTGGCATACCTTGTTTTTATCATCCCGGTTGCCAAAAACGAGGAATTGATACAGACGGATACAGACGCATTGATGAAAGTCTACATCCATGGTGTCTGTGCGGTTGCGATTACACTGTATATCCAGTATGCGGCAAAAACAGTTCTTGGTATCTCCTTGGGGGAAATATATGAGTATAACTCAGACCGTGTGATCTATAATGTCTATTTCTATTCCAAAAGCGTGCTGTCGCTCTATCTTGCGGTGGGATTGCTGTATGACTTCATAGCGTACATAAACAGCAAACGTGTTTCTGCGCTTATATGGATGGGGGTATTTGCAGGGGCAATCCTGCTCAATAATTCAAGAACTGGACTATTATGCTTTGCTGTGTGTGCCGGATTATACTGCATACGGAATGTAAAGAAAGTTGTCGGCAGTATCCGAGTGACGGCTATGCTGATGATACTTGGTGCTGCCGGTTTGTACATTATGCAGCTGATGCTTGCTTCAAGATCAAGTCTCAAA
>ENA-UOJR01003182-UOJR01003182.1-human-gut-metagenome-genome-assembly--contig:-C115P-NODE-3182-length-10483-cov-5.470464_pt1 | contig 10483 bp, 13 predicted proteins | sample MGYA00242354_ERZ723901 | MGnify/ENA metagenome assembly ERZ723901
TTAGGTTTTGCAGGTGGATATATTTCTAAATTAAACAAAATCACTCCAAATACAGATAAAATAAATCAAATTGCAAATTATTTTTCTGTATCTTTAGATTTTTTAGTAAACGGTAAAGAAGAAATTTATTCTGATGAATCGGCGCATTTAGTTGCAAAAATAAGAAAAGACACCGAACTTTCCAAAGCATTGTTAAAATACTTTGAATTGTCCGATGTCAAAAAGAAACACGTTGTTGAATTGATAAATCTTTTAAGTGAGGTATAGTCTATGGAACGAATTGCAAAAGAATATAAAAAATTATGTCCTATTTATAACAAACAAACTAATATCAAAATCGAATTTTTGATTTCCAAAAGTTTGGAACAATCTTCTGATGATTTGGCTCCTAATCAGATTTTATCTTGTGCTTGTAAAGAAAAGAACAACTGCAAACTTCCTAGGCACGAATGTCCTGTATGGAATAATATAAAATAGAGGTTACTCTTTAAATACAGTACATCCGTCTTTAAAATTAATTTCCATTTCTCCATAGCCGTCTTGCTCTATTACCGCAGGTGTGTCTATGGAGATATTTAATGCATTCAAATCGACAGTTAATATCGGCATTCCTCTCGATGTTTTTTCAAACACAAGTCTACGAACTCCACGTACTAAGTGTCCGTCAACATATAACTCCGTTAATGTTCCATCGGACGATTTTATTTCAATCCTAGGGCATTTATTATTTACTTCCATTTTTTTCACGCTCCTTTTCTTCTTTCATTATATCACTTATTATTATGTAAATGTATCTCAATATATCTTTTCTGTCAATTTCATTAACCATCTCAATAATTTTCTCTTTGTACTCCACAGTAACCCTCCTTTTGCAAAAACACATCCGAAATTCCTTTTTTTATATTATCCAACAGGAATTGCTCAATTACAAGAACATTTAGAACATATGTTTTCTTTATATCCTGTATTTTTACATGTGGACGTTGTTTTAAAACAGTTGTCGTTTTTTGTCGACTTGAAAATTTGAATAATAACTTCAAAAATGTTAAAATGTTATCGGTTTTGGGAGTGAATTGCGGTTCACAAACACTCCCAAGCCAGAACTTGAAGCGCCCTGTTTAACAGGACAATTCATAGTTTACCATATAAAACAACCAAAAAGAATACTACGAGAGGTAAAGAAATGAACAAAAGTAACAAATCAATAACGGACAAAGGTTTTACACTAATGGATAATTTTCGTGAAAACCTTAACTCTTATATTGGTAACATGACACTAAGCGAATTATCAGAGCGCGCCGGAATCCCATTTTCCACGCTACGAGGTATGCTGTACGAAAATAGTTCTGACTGTAACTTGTCGAATGCTGTAAAACTCGCCAAGGTATTCAGCATCAGTGTAGACGAACTATTCGGAGCGAACACAATGGAAGAACGTACAACAGATTGTTTGAATACTTGCAGAGAACTTCCGGAAAATTCGAGATATCTGATCAGTTGGTTTATACAACATCAAAAGACATTGAATAATAGGAAAGAAAACCATAAATCAGTAAGTATTATGAAGCCTAAGTATAAAAATGGTCATTTAGTTCCATCAAACGATTTTTTCTCGATTGATATTGATGATTTTTCCGACAATATTAAGGCAAAAGTATTTTTGGGAATCCAAGTTAATTGTGAAGATTTTATGCCCCATTATTCTCCGTATGATATTCTTTTGCTTGCGAACGACAGAAAACCATACGAAACAGAAAAGTGCGTTTTTCTTTATTACGGGAAAATGATGATCGGAATAAGAAAAGAAGAAGAGAATAGTGTTAAATATTATGGAATTTGCAATAGAAATGCCATTATAAACGAATCCGACATTGATGAGTTAATGGGATACATTGTCGAAACTACCACTGTTTAATATTATAGGCGGGGATGCCCCGCCTATTGATTATGCAACTTCAAAATAATGTCCGATCAAATCTATGATATCATTTTGCAATGCATTTCCTGAATCTCTTGTACATTTATACACAATCTCATTTTGAATATAATATTTATCTTTGTAACATTGCATGTTTTTTCTCCACGGAATAGGATCATCTTTTGTTCCACTGTGTTCCTCATCTACAATTTCGTACAAACTTTCTGTTCCAGTTCCGGGCGAATGCTGCTCTTGAATCGTGAGGTTATCTTGATTTACGGAATAGAGTTCGTTTTCGTAAACAAACCTAAATCCTCTTTTCACCGTTTGTCCAACGATTTCACTAAATGTAGGGTGTAGCGACTTATAACGAATCGCTTCATCATTTGTGAGATTATAAGTGTTAATTTCTTCTGGAATTCTCACCATCATAAGCTCCATCGCAAGATCATTTTTTGTGGGGATGTATGGAGTTTCAAAGATCTCCTGATATTCTTGAACCCTTAAAATATGTTTCGGAATCATTTCTCCGTCAGGTGCTTGACTTTCTTCAACTACCTTATATGAGGTGACGATTTCAAATCCTTCCTTATACTCCAAATCATCGCCTGTTACGATCGGTAAATATCCACTGTTAAGATAATCATCTTTATCGGGGGAAATAATTTGTTTATCGCCAACGCGTAAAACAGATGGTGCATATATCAATATTCCGTCTTCTAATTTTCCAAAGTTCGTATTCATATTTTCTCCTTATTTTTTACAGCATATTCCACTTCAATTCCCGCATCTACTTCTCCACCGTCTACCGTGATAACTGTTGTTGGATGGTATGTTGTTAATGCTCTGATTGCATCTTGTTCGGATTGTGAGATAGGGACTATCACCTCTTTTTCTAACACATATTGCAATGTAGTTTTGCTTTGTGACAACCAATTTCTTAGCGTTTCTACATCAGGAAACACATCTTTAGGCAAATTAATTCTTATAATCCTTGTGAACATATCTTGACCTAACCTATCAGTTGCCCAAACTCCGGACTTATATGATGAAAAAGTTAAAGACGACCTTTGCCCCACATTATTACTAATGGCTTCTCTAAGTATATACCCAAAATTATTGATGTTTCCGTTACTTCCATAAAACTTCCAATCTTCATTCCCATTTAACATAACGCTTCTGATTCTTCTAGCAATCCCATCTTTTGTAATTTTATCTTGATATTTTCCGATGCCCCTAAGAGGTTCATCCATTGTTATTGTAGCAGTCTGTTCGGGGAAATATGGTTCATACGGCTCGGCAAAAGTTCCCTCATTTAACATTACATAACACTGTTTGTTTTCGATAGGTTTAGAATTTGTTCTGTCAAATAAGACAATTTTCACTCGACCGTTTTCATCGCTTGTCACCGTTACTTTTTTTCCTTTAAAAACTGCGGTAGTATTACATTGATATATTTCATCATCAGCATTTGTAAAATATAAACTTCCACTTGTGTCTTTATCTTGACTATTGCAAATACCTTCGTTATTTGTTGATAAAGTGTACTTTGTGTTTGGTTTCAAAGTCAATATAAGTTTTCTAACGCTATCGTTTCCACTCACAGGTTGCAATGGTAATTTTAAAAAACTATCTATATCAAATAAATTCTTTCCTGTAACTTTTATATCGACTTCATATTTTTGTGTTTTCTCATTCCATTTTCCGACACTCTTGATTTCTTGTAGATAATCGGGTGATGGGGATGGTTTACCGCCTGTGTATGGCTCATAAGGAGATGCTTTGTCTCCAACCTCCACCATAAGCTTAGATGTGTTATTCTCAAGAACCTTATCAAAATTTAACTTCCCAATCTCTCCATCGGTAATAGCCATTATAACAAGATATTTTGTATCTTCTTCGGTAGTAATAGTTAAAGGTTTATCTAATGTTGTTTCAGCCGTTTTAGTAATCTTAACATTAAACGCTGGGAGTTCCGATGTTAAACCAACCCTATTTTTTCTTGTCATATCATTGTTAATATTTTTTCTACCATGTATTGTGTAGGTTGTGTTTGGTTCACAGGGCAAATACACCACAGCATTACTAGAATATGGTACAATTTCTTTATTTTCTCCGTGATAAAAATATGCATGTAAATAATTGTCTGTTAGTTTAAACAACTGCTTCCCAGTTGTACTATCTTGGTGTGAATTACCTAGTATACTAAATCGTTTAAAAGGAGCTTGTCCGCAATTTGTCAATATCACTTGCTTTATTCCTTTTGACGTTTCGTAGTTAAATTTGAAAGTCATAAAAGCTCTTCTTTTTAAAAATATCATGTAATATCAAACTCCTTCCAAAACATCGCATTTTGTTCAATCTGACAACAATATTTCTTGTTTGCCTGTGTGACGAATCCATCTAACGCGATTGTTGACGGTAGTATCACCTTAGTTGGCGTTGATCCACTTGTGAACCAAAATGGATAGATATTTACGGCATCAGGTAACTCTTCTTCAAGCGTTAAATTTAACTCTGTAACTTCTCCCCATACTGCTTGTACGTTCGGTTTTAACGCATATGTAGTTTCTTGAGGACGTTCTTCTTTTATGTTTGTACTGATCGGATTTTTCTGTAAATAATTTTTAATTGCTTCCTGAAGCTGCTCTGGTGAAATCTCGCCTCCGCTACTTCTAATTTTCTTTAGCAAAATTGCATATACTTCGTCTGCTCTCATAGTTGTACCTCATCAATTTACAATTTATACCATTGATCTGTTTGCTTATGGAATTTATAATAATCTCCGGTGTCAAGACATAACGCCGAACTTCCTGTGCCTACATAATGCGGAAGTTTTGATATATCACTCGATAATCCCTCATAGCTTCTGATATTCCCTCTCACATCCACACAAGCAAAACTGCCTAAATCCCATATCTCTTCTCCCGGCTGATACGTCTTTCCGTCCACAACCGTTATTGTTTGTGCTATCGCCATTTCTGTTCCTCCTACGCTATTTCAAAATATTGTCCAATGAGTGCCGATGGTTTAAAATACAATTTTTCTTTTTGACCATACATTGATTCTGGATTAAGAACTCCACCTCTCTTACACAAATAAACTAACTCATTTTCGATATAATACTTCCCGTATTCATATTCAAATCCACTTACGTTTACGCTATCTGGCACTGGAATAGGATCTGAATACGATCCTTCGTAACCTTCGACAAGCTGTGTCCACAATGTAGGTTCTGCCCCCGGAAAACGGTCCTTTTGTTTCTGGTGATTCTTATTCAGATTCCACAAGAACCCTCCAAAGTTTCTTCTTTTATCTTTTTGGTTTTGTACATCATATGCGTACCCGTCTGGATCATCTTCCCAATCTGCGTACAGCCCTTTTACTTCAACGGCTTGTGCGTCCGTATTAGTGAGAGAAGCGATTTTTGCCTGATCCACAACCGCTTTTTTACCGCTAATCACTTTTTCGATGTAACTTTGAGTGTTTGATACCTTTTCGTTATACTTTTCGAGATATTTTCCTGTTAATTCATCGCCGTACTCAACCGAATTAACCGCTTCCTTGCTCGTTAATCCATCAATATAATCCAACAAACACTGCGCATAACTTTCTTTTTCTAAACGCTTGATCTCTTGCTTTTTATACAAGTCAGTAATTTCTTCCTCATTCAATTCTCGTGTCTGTCCGGTTGAATCTTTTAAAATAACTGACATTCCGCTTGAAATACTGTCTTCGTATGCGTTTCTAATGGCAATCATGTCAGATTCGTTGTAGCCAAACGCATAAGACGCTATCATAACATCTGACAATATTTCATTTTGTACTTTCATCTTAATTTCCGCTTTTTTACTTTCCTTTACCTCATCCAATGTAGGGTTGTAAGGTTTAGGATTAGGAGAAATTTCAGGCTCGACATATACACTTCCGTCGTTTGATAATTGATATCCGTTGTACTTTTTTGTAACAGAATCATTCCTGTAAATAGTTGTAAATTTTTGATAAAAAGTCCCGCCGATATCTATTGTGCATTCTTTATCAAGAAATAGATCAAACCCATTTTTATTTTCTATTACATCAGTTCCAAACTTAACCGTAACGATATTATTTGTCGGAATTACGGTTGCTTTGTGCGGAGTTTTTTCTCCTAAGAATCTTATATATGCCATATGTATTTCTCCTTTTTATTTGTTTGAATAATGCGTATTTGTTGGAGTTGCAACCTGAAACTGGAAAAGTCAAAAATCATGTTATCGAAGAAGATAGCAATTCTAATGGTAAATATCGCAAATGGAGCGACGGAACTCTTGAAATGTGGTTCAATTCTCCATTTACGTGCGCGATCGGAACAAAAGCTGGTAGCATTTACACAAGCGGACAATTTACATTAAACTTCCCGGTTGCATCAAAAACAAAATGTAATATCGTGCTCACAATAGGAGCTGGCGGCGCGATATGGGGCAAGGTGTACGGATCTGCAAATGACTACAAATCAAGCTTTTCATACCATTTGCTTGCTGCTACGGTATGGAATACAGCAAGTTTTGATTTATCCTATTACGCGCGTGGAACGTGGAAGTGATAAGCGTTATTTAATTTCCCACTCCGCATCGATAAAAAGATAGCTGTTTGTTGCTTTTGGTATGCAGATAAACAAATTTCCGTTTGTCCTTGCCATAGATGTGCAGGCCACCGGATTTTTATATGACCCATCTGACGCTGTCACATTTACAACAGTATCATTTAACGGGCGATACTGTGACGGTATCGTAAAAACATTGTCGTACACATTATTCGCGACTATTGTGGCAGTTGTATAAATTTCCATATTTAGGTGTATCGTTTTACCGATTTTATACGAGTTGTTTGCTATGGCTGTCCACACTCCGACCCTTATTCCCAGATCGGTCGGTGTGAGCGTCTTTTTATCATGATGCGCTTGTAATTGTAACAAATATGCATTTAGCGCAGCTACAGCCTGCGCTCCTGCGATCATCCCCGGTGTTTTGTTCGCCACTATATCATCAAGATTGTCTATGATTCTAGATTTATCGGCGGAATCGTTTATAGCTTGGCATATTTCATTAATTTGTTTAGCCCCTAGATTACTCCCGGATTGAGTATAATCTGTTACGTCTTCCAAAGAATAGCTTGCATCTTCGTTTTGAGTAATTAAGTACTTTCTTTTTCCAGCCATGCTTGAAGCTAATATATCATCTTTAAAATTAACAGGTAATTCTTGCTTTGCCATTATATTCTTACCTCCTTGAATCTTCCCAGAATAAATGGAATTTTTCTAAGACCCGCGGCTTGTCTTTCAATAATATCTTTCATTTTTTCACACGCTTTTTCCAATCTGTTAAGTTCATCGTATTTGATAAACATTCCGTTTGGATAGAATGTCTTTTTAATCCCGATATCTTGTGTAAAAATTGATTGATTTATCTTTTCTATATTATCTTCAAACAGATTGAATTTGTCGTAATCCCACAACTCCAAATAATCAACAATATCTTCTCCCATGTTTTGAATAGAAAATTCTTTGTTAACTTCATTTGCTTTTTCTTTCAAGTATGTAATGTTGTTCTTTATCCGGTTGTAATCTTCTAAATTCATTCTGTCTGTAGATACCCAATTTGTTTTTGGTTTTATCCAATCTACCTCCATGACATTTCCACCTTTCTAGCTTTCATGTTTCCAGACCACGCTCCGTTAAAGGATATTTCATTTTGATAAGAGCGAATCAAAGCGTCTTCTCTTCCTTTTAGTTCCATGTAGAACAAATCATTCGCCTCCGTTCTTGGGTCTCCACGCCACGAGATTTCGTAGTCTATGTTTCCGAGATAATATTCCGCTATCCATTCTTCCAAATATTTTGCGTGCTGAATTGTGCTTATAAGAGGGTTATTCCATGTGATTTCTTGACCGTTTACGTTGTGATTCACAATGTAGTTATTTTCTTCTGTAAGATACTCATATCCCTCAACCTTTACTTTTACATCTGTTTTTGCCTTTATATTAGTGATTCGCACTTTAATGTAAAAATCGCTTGAATCAACAATACTCACTTTTAACTCTGGATTTTCTGGAACTGATACTTTAAATCCGTATGACGGCCTGTTAAAGTAAATCGTATATTCAGAATCGCTTTCAAAAGAAACTGTTTCTTGGATAAGCTCTTCAATCGCTCCGGTGCTTTCCTTGTAATTTTCTCTAGTAATCACAATATTTTTTATTTTTTCATATCGTGTTCCGGTAGGATTTTTAATCAAATCCCTTACCCTGTCCAATCTATAATCCGTAACATCATTAATCAAAATATTATCTATGAATAATCTTGAATTTGAATATCCTTTTGTTACCTCAATTACCATTTTATTAAACTCAAGAAAAACATGATCTGTTAAAAAACTAATATCCGGTTTTTTTACAATAAACTCTTCTTTTAAGACTCCATTGTTATATGTTACTATTTTAAATTCTTCCGGTGCTGTGTTTCTAAAATTAATAATCAAGCCATACGCATCGAATGAAGATTCCAAGTTCACTGTGATTTTCGGGTTTTTTTGAAATATTCCATTTCCATCCGAAACAGAATCGCTTACATATCCAGTATTTAGGTAATTATTGTCTTTCGGTAAAAAATAAAGGCTTCCATCTACCGCGGAAAAGTCTTTACTTGCATTTGCGTAAGCATCTTTTTTACTCTCTTTCAAGATGTTGTCTATCTTACCAAAATTTGCAATATCATTTGTTTCGGCAATCATATTGGGAACAAATGATGAACGCAATATGATTTTATTTTTTCTATCTTCTCTCAATGCACATCTTCCGGCATTTGCAATAATCTGCAACGCTTCTGCATGACTTACAACTGGAAGTGGATTATACACAATTATCTTTTTTAAATATGGATCTATATAATATTCTCTTTCATCTGTAATTCCGGCGCTTTCCAAAACTTCTAAAGCCAAATCATATAAAGAGATTCCATCTTTTCTGTATTTACCGCCGTAAAAGTTATCACTCAACTGATAGAACCTGTCCGTTGATGTAAATACCGCTTCTGTATCATTCGCTGACCAAGAATTAAGATATGTTGTTGTTTCATTTAACCATTCTATATCCCCGTTTCCTGTCACATCATATCCGAAGGTAACTTTCACTTCCTGTCCTATTTCCATATACGCAATAGCGCTTTCTGGATTGTCTACGCTATAATACAAATCTTGGTTATCAACCTTGATAGAAACATCCATACTTGGAATACTTTCTGATATCGGAGAAACATATTCTTTCATGCTGCAACCCATCACTTTTTCATTTGTAAATGTATTTGCAATTCCAAATATAATGTTTCCAATTCTGAGTCTGCCTTTCCCATTCACCATAGTTTTTGGCTTTATCCAAAAATAATTCGTTCCGTCAAAAGAATCTTCGGTAACAAATTTTTCCGAACTATTTTTATAGATTCTAGTGGTCAAATTTGTCTCTATAGTAAATTCTGTCGGATAACAATGACCGAAATCTATTGTTATTCCTTTTATGTCTAATCCTGATTTATCTGTAAATTCTATTTTCGCACTTCCAAGAATTTCATTTGTGATGATTCCGTTGTTATAAATTTCTAATCCACTATCTTTTCGCGGCGGAAAATACATTGTCCCATCGACTTTTGAGAAATTTTGTTCACATGTTGCGTATATTTTATTTACATCGTAACCATCAAACGGTTTTTCTTTATTTGCCAGATACAATAATTCCGTGTTTGTTACTTTAGCATTGTTCTGTGCATCAGAATTTACAACTCCTATGCTTACTTTTACATATCCTCTATTCCGAAACGGAAGTTTCATTGATTCTATGTATTCTTTACTTGCCATTTGCATATACGATCACTCCAAACCGGCGTCAATCAAATTAAATGAAAGCGTCTCATCTTTTGTTACCATATGAGTTAGCCTATCTACAAATAACGGTTTTCCGCTCCTATCTCCGGGGTACATTATAATAGTGATCGGGTGTCCCGGATTCGCCATATCTTCAAATGTAACAGGAACGTAAAATGGTTTTATGGCATCTAACATCATCTTTCGAGTTTCTGGATTAAGACCGACCCACTCGAGATTACTAAGTTTGTACAAATCCCTTCCAACTCTTTGACCAATAACTGCGTTGTTCTCATTTCTTCCACCGTTTACTGTCGTTGTTATCGTCCATGAAAACCCGCGTCTCGGCGGTGGAAAGTCATAACCATTTACGTTCAAAAACGATGATAATGCCATATTCAACCTCCTGTTTTTTAATAAAAAAGTACCTACCGAAGTAGGCGCTTTTCCTTTTAAGTAAACGAATATCCATTCCTTGCACGTCTCGAATCTGTGATCGACACTAATTCTCTTCCGTCTACTACAATTCGTTTTCCATCTCTAACCGCTTGTATCAATTCTCTCAATAGGTTTTCTTGCTCTCGGTTTTCCATATTTGCACGAGAAAAACCTCTGTATGCCGCTTCTTCAATTCCTTTTTGAATATCCAAATTATTTGCAACCGCAGTTCTTCCAT
>ENA-UOJR01003197-UOJR01003197.1-human-gut-metagenome-genome-assembly--contig:-C115P-NODE-3197-length-10446-cov-12.903763_pt1 | contig 10446 bp, 9 predicted proteins | sample MGYA00242354_ERZ723901 | MGnify/ENA metagenome assembly ERZ723901
TCTTTATCAGGACTGGAAAGACGGTGAAATCACCCAGCAGGAATACCGGGATATAGAAGTTTGTTACCAACTCTATACTACAAATACCTCCTTGACTTCTCTTTCAAAAACATATTGTCTGGCTATTATAGATATCAAAGGAATGAAAAAATCACAGACAAAATTGAGACTATGTCCAGCCACTTCTGGTCAACTTATCCGGAAAATGCATTGCATTACAATACAAGCAAAGGCAGAACCTAAATCTAGGCTCTGCCCAAGTACTTAATTACATATCTTTTTATGATTTTTCCGTTCTATGCAGATCTTGCAATTATCTACACATACTTTTTTACAAAAAATTATCTTTAAATCATAATTTTATCTTTTGTATCACTGCATCTCAAATATTTTCTTTGATGATTCTGCAAAGTTTCATCATGCCTTCTTTAATCTTTTCCTCCGGCATATTTGAGTAATTCAGGCGCAGTGTATTTTCATGTCCGCCATTTGGATAAAAACCTGTACCTGTTACAAAAGCAACTTTTTCATTGAGACACTTCATGGAAAGTTCTTTTGCATTTACATGTTCCGGCAGTTCAATCCAGGTAAACAGACCCCCTTCCGGATCTGTAAAAGTGCAGGAATCCGGCAGTTCTTTTCTCATGATTTCCAACATGATATCTTTGCGTTTCTTATAGCAAGCTCTGATCTTTTCCACATGAGCATCCAAATCATACATATCCATCCATTGAGAAGCAATCAGCATGGAAATGGTTGGAGCCTGGAGAGAATAAGCCTGTTTGATAAAATTGTATTTCGCCAGTATTTTTTCTTCCGCACAAATCCAGCCCAAACGGAAACCAGGTGCCAGAATTTTTGAGAAAGTTCCCAAATAGACAACAAGCCCCTTTGTATCCATGGATTTTAGTGCCGGCAGATACTCGCCCTCAAAGCGCAATTCCCCATAAGGATTATCCTCAATTACCGGAATTTCGTATTGATTTACCAATTCCATAAACTGTTTCCGACGTTCCAAAGACCATGTTTTTCCGGAAGGATTCTGAAAATCAGGAATTACATAAATCATCTTCACGTTTTCTGTGGATTTCAAAACGCTTTCCAGCTCGTCCATCAGCATCCCGTCGCTGTCTGTAGGAATTTCGATAAAGTTCGGTTCGCAGGTTTTGAAAGCATTGATAGCTCCTAAATAAGACGGGCTCTCCAACAAAACCACATCGCCCTTATTCAAGAAAACCTGCGCGGAAAAAGCCAACCCTTCCTGTGAGCCTGATGTCATGAGGATATGATCCGCATCAGTAGAAATATTATTTTTTGCTTTCATGCGCTCAGCAATCTGTTCCCGCAGTCGGGGAATCCCTTCTGTGGTACCATACTGCAGTGCTTCCTGCCCTTTTTCTTCTAAGACAATGCGCGCTGCTTCCATAATCTGTTCTGTGGGAAACAGTTCCGGTGCTGGCATACCGCCGGCAAAAGAAATAATATCAGGTTTTGCGGTCAATGCCATAAACTCACGAATCTCTGACCCCTTCAGCATACGCATTCTGTCTGCAAATTGAATCATATGTTTCGCCTCCTAGTTTTCTTTATTCCACAGGTTCTTTTGTTTCCGGATGAATTTTTTCTTTTTTAAAGTAATGTGTATATGCGATACACAAGCAGATGATGATTCCCAAATATCCGGTATATGGATAAATGATATTTACCAATGTAGAAAAAGGTAATTTGGAACCAATGAAAATAATGATACAAGCAATCAATGCTGTAATTCTGAATTTTTTGCTTTTTTCATCGTGCGCCACAAAGTTACAGGAAATCCAGAGCAAGGATACTGTTGTTGTAAAAATACCCGCAATCAGCACAATGGAGAATATTACGCCAAAAACAGGAGAAATGCTTTCGGCGATGACCAATGTTGGAACGGACATATCACCAGCGGTCTGAATATTTGCCAGGATAGCCAATGCCATGACGATCAGGCAGGCAGAGAAAGCGATGCCGCCGCCTAAGCCGCCCAGTTTTGCATCACTGCGTTTTTCACAGTCGGGACCAATCCCAGCCAGGAAAGGTCCCAGATTCAGTGTCATAAAGGTAGTGTACAAAACACCGGAAATCCACCATGTAGGCGCTGCTTTCGCTACTGGATTTTCTTCTAAATAAGCTGTTGCTGTTGAAAGATTTCCGACATTGATCACCAGACTGATGATACCAATCAGCAAAGTGAAGACAATGATCAGGATGCCCAGCACACCAATCAGTTTTGTAATCTTATTCATACCGAGCATTACCGTTGCCAGCATCAAAATTACAATCAAGACTCTGCCATATACTGATGACAATCCATAGTACTGATTGATCGTAGCTCCTGCGCCGGATGTCATAACGACCAAAATCGCAAAAAGAAAAATCGGAGTAAAATACTTTAATGCTGTGCCAAAATATTTGCCGCAGTAATATACCCAAATTTCATTGGCAGACTGCAATTTCAACTTGCTGCCATCCTGCATCACAACTGAACAGATCCAAATGTAAAGAATCATTGTGATTACAACAGCGCCAATACATTTCGCCACACCATATGAAGCAAAAAACTGAAGAATCTCTTGCCCTGTTGCAAATCCGGAACCAATACTGAAAGCTACAATCGCACCAACCAAAGAAATAATTCTTTTCCAGTTCATCGAATTCCCTCCTCCGTTTTTACAATAATGTCATATATGATTTCCGCAGGATCAATCACCGGCACTGTTGCACATGCACGCAATGCCTGCATTAAATACGGAAAGTGTGTACAACCCAGCACAATTGCCTCTACATGATTTTTTTCAAAGAACGCTACCAGCTCATTCAGCCCATGTGTTTCCATCAGTTCTTCTGGCTGAATACCCGCTTCAATTCCCTGTGCCAGCGGGAGAGAGGCAAGACCAATCACAAAAACGTCATTTGATGCATTCATCATCGTTTTTTCAATTCCCGATAGTCCTTGATTGCTGCCCGCCATAACGCCCAGCATCTTATATTGCCTTGCAATTTTGCCATAAGCATCCATTGGCGTTATGATGTGAAGATGGAACTTCTTTGCCAGCTTTTCTACATCAATCGTCGCACTCAAGGAATTGCAGTAGATCATGACAATGTTAATTCCTTGGCTCTTAATTTCTTTTAAAAAAAATCCTACTTTTTCTTCACGTTCTTCCTGGGAACCAACTTGCAGCACCACTTGCTCCTGCGCAGACTGCGCAACTGGATAGCCCAGCGCTTCCACGCCTTTTGCCGTCAAAAAGTCTACTCCCATCTTTGTATCTACCGGTGTTCCCGCAATCACTGCAACTCTCATAGGCCACCTCCCGCCTTTTCTCACTTTAGCCTGTTTTGCCGCATACTCAGTCACAAATTCGATGGATCAAGCGATATCTCTGATCCACTACATTTTGAATACTTGCGATATCATCCTCTGTCAGGCTTTTGAATTTTCCGATTCCTTTTACAAATTCCTCCATGGGGATGGGGTTTTTGTTTTCATAATTCAAGTGATATCCCTGCTTATCCATTTCCCACAGCGGAAAAAGATTGGACTGAACAGCCCTTCTTGCTACATAAATCGCTTTATCAGGTGCGTAAGACCAGCCTGTGGGACAGGGAGAAAATACATGCAGATAAGCAAACCCTTTTTTGCTCGCCTCAAGTCCTTTCTGAATCTTTGCCACAAAATCTGCCATATGAGAAGGAGACGCAGTAGCACAGTATTCCACATTGTGCATGGAAATAATCAAAGGCAGATATTTCTGCTGCTGCTGTTTCCCGTTGATTTTAGCACCAATGGGAGTTGTAGATGTACGAGAGCCTTTTGTAGTTGTGGAGCTTCTCTGATAGCCTGTGTTCATGTAGCCTTCATTGTCATAACAGATATACAGCATTTTTTCATTTCTTTCTGCTGCTGCCGACAGACTCTGGAAACCACAATCCGCTGTTGCACCATCACCAGCCACTGCAATAATATTTACATCACCACGCCCCTTTTTTTCGTACATCTGACTCAGCCCAGTCAAAAAAGAAGCTGTATTATCCAACAGAGGGATATGAACTGGAATTTTTAAACCATTGGAATAGTTCCAGCCAACAACGCCAGCACCAGCCATGCAGCCGGGAGGAATACCAATAATTGTATTTTTTCCAGCCACCTGCAGAACCGTTCTTAAAATCAATTCGCCGCCGCAACCCTGACAGGCAGACATACCGGGGGTAACCATATCTTCAGATTCACGCAATACATCAATATAATTCATCCACAAAACCTCCTTATTCGTTCATAAACCATTTTGTGGTCTTTTCACCGGATTCATTTTTCTGTGCATCCAGCTGTGTGATAGTATCCAGCATATTTTGCAGAGAAATATCTGCACCGCCCAAGCCGCCGATTGCGGAGAAATGCGCATACTTTTCATTTACATCAGCAATGGCAGCCTTCACTTCCATATGCATGGGGCCTTGGCTCCAGCCGAAACATACAGAACGATCTACGACAGCAAAGGCTTTTTTACCTTGCAGCGCCTGCGCAATGCGCTTTGCAGGGAAAGGACGAACAAATCTCAGTTTAATCAGCCCTGCCTTGATGCCCTTTTCTCTGGCAATATCTACAGCATCCATACCTGTGCCTGTCATACCTGCAATGGTAATCAGAATAACCTCAGCATCTTCTGTCCGGTATTCAGAAATGGCGCCGCCATAGTAACGACCAAATTTATCTCCAAATTCTTTATCGATTTCTTCGATTACATCCAGAGCCTTTTCCATGGCATCCAGATGACTTTTTCTATATTTCATCAGCAGCGGTCCTGGTGTCAGAGGATCCAGTGCAAAGGGTTTTTCGGGGTCCAGTACACAGTGGGCAAAAGAAGGTGCAGGCAGAAATTCATCTACTTCTTTCTGATCCGGCACATCCACACCCTCTGTTAAGTGGGAGCTGTAGAAGCCGTCATAACATACATTTACAGGAATCAGCACATCCGGATGTTCTGCCAGTTTATATCCCTGAATAACCATATCCATAATTTCCTGATTGTTGTCACAGAAAACCTGAATCCATCCCGCATCTCTGACAGAAATGGCATCCTGCTGCCCACTCCATACAGTTTCCGGTGAAGTCATTTCTCTTGTTGCCAGAGCCATAACCATAGGCATACGCAGTGTAGACATACGAAAGTAAGGCTCATACATCAGCGCCAGACCCTGTGCAGATGTCGCAGTGAACACTCTGCCGCCGCCAGCTACTGCTCCTTGAACAACACTCATCGCAGAATGTTCAGATTCCACTTGGACCAGATTTGCATCCAGTTCCCCATTATGAACTTTTCCTGCCAGCCCCTCTACTACAGAGGATTGTGGTGTGATGGGATAAGCAGCAACCAAATCAGGACGACACAATGCCGCTGCCTCTGTTGCTGTATAGTTGCCAGTAAGAACTTTGATTTTCCCCATTATTCCTGACCTCCTTCCGGTACCATATTGATTGCTTTTTTCGGACACTCTACCGCACAGATTCCGCAGCCCTTGCAGAAATCATATGTGATGTAATACTTTTTATCTTCTGTTCCTTTAATTGCGGATACAGGACAGTATGCCAGACACATACCACATTCGATACATTTTTCCTTGTCCATCACTGGACGAAATACTCGCCAGCTTGCTGTATCCAAAATATACATTCCGTCATCGCCAATGGGCGTAATATGTAAGCGTTCTGCCATAATATCCCTCCTATTATTCTTTGATAACCTTTACTTCCTCATAGGCACGCATCGCTGCTTTTCTGTTGCTTTCTCCAAACGCATTTGCGATTTCATCAAAAAGCACATCTTTGTCCACCAAACCTGTAATCTTTGCAAAAGCACCCAACATAGAAGTATTGGGAATATTTTTTCCAAACATTTCTTCGGAAATGCCGGTTGCATCTACACTGGCTACAATGCCTGCATTTTCAGGAACCATCAGTTCCTCTGCAGTTTTTTTGGAGTTGATGATTACAATACCGCCATCTTTCAGTCCGTCATATGTTGCCGGCAGAGTTACCAGCGAATCATCCATAATGACAAGCATATCAGGAACATAAATCTGCATCTTGCGGCGAATAGGCGTTTCAGAAAGCCGGAGATAACCAAAAACTGGTGAACCCTTGCGTTCTACCCCAAAGAATGGAATAAACTGACCATACCTGCCGCCTTTAACAGCCGCTTTTACAATCAGTTGGGATGCTTTTACAACACCCTGGCCACCACGACCGTGTAAACGAATTTCCTTCATATCCTCACTTTCCTTTCTAATGATTGAATGATATTTTTTGCATAGATTCTTTGCAGAATCATTTGAATCAATTTAAAATAGTTGTTTTTCATGGAACGCTTTTGATTTTCATAAGAACTTTTTTATAAATCCTTACATCATGAAACGCTCCTGTCCCATCGGTTCATCCTGAAAAATGGCTGCGTCCATTTCTTTCAATTCAGGAGAAATCAGTGGTCTAAATTCCATTTTTCCAATGATGTCTTTTTCTACATCCACTCCCGGAGCATATTCTGTTAGCATCAGACCATCTTTCGTCCACAGGAAGACCGCTCTTTCCGTAACGATCATAACTTTCTGTTTGTTTTTTGTAGCCATTTCTCCGCTGAACGTAATCTGTTCTACCTGCTTTTTAAACTTCAAAACGGTTCCGTCTTTTACAATATTTAACTTGCCGTTTTCGATTCTGATATCTGATTTGCCAGCTGTAAATGTTCCTGTAAAAATAACGAAAGGCGTAGGTTGTGAAATATTAATAAAGCCTCCCGGTCCTACCACTTTTCCATTAAACTTGGAAACATTCAGATTCCCTTTTTCATCCATTTCTGCCAGGCCAAGTACTGCCATGTCTAAGCCGCCGCCATCATATACATTGAGAATGTCAGCCATTTTGTAGAATGCCTCTGGATTGATGCTGCCTCCCAATTCCAATCCGCCGAGAGGCACTCCTCCCAAAACTCCAGATTCAATCGAAAGCGTAAATTTTGAAAAAATACCTTCTTCCGCAGCGACTGCTGCAACAGCATCCGGCATACCAATTCCAAGATTAACGAGAGTATCTTTTTTCAATTCCAGTGCAGCCCTTCTGCCACAGATTTTTCTTTCGTTTAGTGGCATTTTGTTAAATTGATCTATTGGCACCCGGATATCGCCAGTCAATTCCGGCATATATGTGCTGCTGGTAAAGGTCTGTGGATGATTCTCAGGTTCAGCTACAACAACATAATCCACCATAAAGCCATGTATCTTCACGTCTCTAGGATCGATGCTGCCCCTTGATACAACGTTTTCCACTTGAACGATTACAATGCCACCGCTGTTATGAGTTGCTGCCGCTATTTCCAGCTGCTCGCCATGAATTGCTTCTCTTGTCATGGAAATATTGCCATCTTCATCCGCATATGTTCCTCTGATAACGCATGCATCCAATGGTGCTGTCTTATAAAACAGACATTCTTCTCCGTTTACTTCAATCAGAGAAACAATATTTCCGCCTTTTTCTTTTGTTAATTCATTTCCTTTTGAACCTTCAATACGAGGATCTACAAAGGTTCTTAATCCTGTCTTTGTAATGAGTCCAGGCTTACGGCTTGCAACTGTTCTCAGCCAATCTGTAATGGTTCCTAAAGGAAGCATATAGCTGAAAATTTTATTTTCTGCCGCCATCTTTGCCACATCAGGCTCCAATCCAAAATGTGAACAGATTACACATTTTAAAAGACCTTCCGCCGCAAGGCGATTAATACCTCTTTCTCCTTTGTCCCCAATGCTTACACCTTTCAAAAGTGTCAAATCTTTCGGATGACCAGTTTCTTCAAAAGAAGTACGAATTGCTCGCAGTACCTCCTCTGGGCAGCCATATCCCAAAAAGCCTCCAAACGCAATTCTGGCATTATCCGGTATCAAAGCTGCCGCTTCTTTTGCTGTGATTATCTTTTTCATATCTCCACCACTTTTCTCTATAATAATTTTAATTTACTATATAGAACTTATTTATTATTATAAAGGTTTATGTTTTAATGTCAATACATTTCTAAAAATTTCTTGATTTTGACGAAATTCTAATATTTTGTTATACTGACAAAAATGCCTGTTGCAGCTGTAAAAACAGGATTCATAAACATGAGGAGTGATTTATTTGCAAGAAAATAAACAGTCAGATAAAAAATATATTTTAAGTTCACTGGATAATGCGCTTTGCATTTTGAATCTTTTCGTACCACATTCCGAATTAAGTACTGCAGAAATCTCTGAACTCTCCGGCATAAATAAAAGCACCGTTTTTCGATTTTTGGTAACATTAGAGAACAGAGGCTTTCTCATTCGCAATGAAAAAAATAAGTATCAATTAGGACTGAAATTTTATTCTTTTGGACAATTGGTATATACCAGAATGGAACTGATCTCCATCATTCATCCATATCTTGAGCAACTTACCAAAGAAACCGGAGAAACATCCCATTTGTGTATTTTGGAAGATGGTTATCATATTGTTTTCCTGGATAAGGCATTGGGAACATTAGCCCTAAAAATGGATACACCTTTGGGAATGCGGCTGCCTGCCCATCTTACCGGAAGTGGAAAAGCCATTTTGGCTTTTGAATCTGAACAAGTAATTAATCAATATATCAAACACACAGACTTTGAGCCAAAAACTGATTCTTCTATCAAGTCTGCAAAAGAATTTCTGTCAATTTTGGATGAAATCCGCAACCATGGCTATGCTTGTGATAAAGAAGAATTTGAAGTTGGCTTGACCTGCTATGCTGTACCAATACTAGATGTTTTCGGTCGTCCAATCGCAGCAATCAGTTCCTCTGGTCCAACAACGAGAATGGTCAACAATCAAGAACAGTATATAAAATCACTGACAGCAATTCTCCAAAAAATCCAACAAAAATTAATCTGAGCGAAAATATCCGTAATAGAAAGCTCAATGTGGATAATTATCAGAATATCCATAGCGAATATCTTGAGCGGTCTTAGAGCTGAAAAAAGGCGGGGGACTAGGCCCTCACCTTTCCTTATAATCAAACCAATAGTCACCGACAGGTGTATTTTCCGAAATATCTGCAATAGAAAGTTCGATGCCCGAATAGTCACCGAAATATCTATAACAAATATTTTGAGCGGATTCTTCGAGACCGTTTCAAGTTTTGTGTAAACGTTAAAAACTGATATAAGATTTGTGAATAGTTACAAATGGGCAGAGCCGATTTTTCAGGTTCTGCCCATATCTGCATTATACAGGAGTTTTGGGGCATGTCAATAAAACCTGCCTAAAACAGACGTTTTTACAGGTTGCGTCCCATCGACGTTCTTCAAAATAGATTTCCAGCTGAGAATGAATCTGCCCCCAATCCTGCCGGTGACCGGTCCATTTTTTCGTGATATCCATGGTTGCCAGGTATAGCATTTTCAAAAGGCTGTCATCCGACGGAAAAACCGTTTTGCTTTTGGTCACTTTCCTGAGCTGGCGGTTGAATCCTTCAATGGCATTTGTGGTATAAATCAGGCATCTTACTGCCTCCGGATACTTGAAATAAGTGGACAGGGTTGCCCAGTTATCATGCCAGGATTTATAGATTTTCGGGTACTTGGAATCCCATTTATCTTTGAACAATTCTAACTCATTTAAAGCTGTTTCTTCCGTTGGAGCTGCATATACAAGCTTCAGATCAGCCATCAGTTTTTTGATGTCTTTGTATGAAACAAACTTCGTTGAATTACGGATCTGATGGATGATACACTGCTGAATCTCTGTTTTTGGATAAACAGCCTCGATTGCCTGTGGAAATCCATTTAAACCATCAACGCATGCAATCAGGATATCCTCAACGCCTCTGTTTTTTAATCCATTCATGATAGAAAGCCAGAACTTTGCACTTTCGTTTTCTCCAACATACATTCCAAGAACATCTTTTTTCCCATTCATATCGATACCAAGGGCAATGTAAACCGCACGTTTTACAATACGTCCTTCACTGCGGACGTGATAGTGGATTGCATCCATAAATACTACAGCATACACTTCTTCCAGAGGGCGTTCCTGCCATTCTTTTACAATCGGCAGGATTTTATCTGTGATCCTGCTGATTGTACTGTCAGAAATATCAATATCGTATAATTCACGCATGTGGGATTCAATGTCTCCGGTGGTCATTCCCTTGGCATACATGGAAAGTATTTTTTCTTCCATGTCCTGAGTTACGGTATTCTGATATTTTTTAATCAGCTGTGGTTCATAATCACCGTTACGATCCCTTGGAATCGCCACATCCATATCTCCATAACTGGTGTGCATGGTTTTGCTGGAATGTCCATTTCTACTATTGTCTGTTTCTTTGTTTCGGTAGTCATACTTGGAATATCCTAATTCCTCATCCA
>ENA-UOJR01003200-UOJR01003200.1-human-gut-metagenome-genome-assembly--contig:-C115P-NODE-3200-length-10432-cov-6.466609_pt1 | contig 10432 bp, 7 predicted proteins | sample MGYA00242354_ERZ723901 | MGnify/ENA metagenome assembly ERZ723901
CGTCCTGCGCACCCTTGCGGTGCTTGGTAGTTGCCCATTTAGAGTGTCCGGACATGTGATGCTCCTTCTATCTTCCCGCTCTCAGCGCCCCGCAGGCGCATATCGAGCCCATATAAACACACGCTCAGCATGATATACCGATTGCGACCGGCGCGAAAGGTTTTTGGCAATGCTTCACATACCCGCTCGCCTACGGCCAGTCGATGTGCCGCGGCCGGTTGAAGCGGAACGCGCCCGCCAGCAAGACGGCACCTGCCACGATGAGCGGCACGCTCAACAGCTGGCCCATGGTGAGCCAGCCGCCCGCGAGGTACCCGAGCTGCGCGTCGGGCAGGCGGACGAACTCGATCATAAAGCGCACCACGCCGTACCCCAGCACGAACGCGCCCATGATGCTCCCCTGCGGCAGCGCCTTTTTGCGGCGGCTCATCATGTACAGCACCGCGAACAGCACGATGCCCTCGAGGAGCGCCTCGTACAGCTGGCTGGGATGGCGCGGGATGTCGCCCGCCGCGCCGCCGAAGACCACGCCCCACGGCAGGTCCGTGGGCTTTCCCCACAGCTCGCCGTTCACGAAGTTCGCGCACCGGCCGAGGCACAGCGCCAGGGGCACGCCCACGAACGCCGCGTCCGCTATGGTCCAGGGCGAAAGCCGCAGCGCGCGGCAGGCGATCAGCCCTCCGATGAGGCCGCCCACCAGGCCGCCGTGGAAGCTCATGCCGTTGATGCCGTGCCCGTTCGAGCCGAATATGATCTCGAGCGGATGATCGAAGTAATACCCGTTGCTGTAGAAGAGAACGTAGAACAACCGACCGCCGATCAGCAGGCCGAACACCACCGAGACCACCAGGGTCATGGCGTCATCGACGGATATGGGCGTGCCCCAGCGCTTGAGCGTCCGGTACATCACGATGCCCGTGAGCACGGCCCCCACCATGTAGGCGAGGCCGTACCAATACACCGTGAACGGCCCGGCGGAGAACGCCACGGGGTCGAGGCTGTGATAGAGCTCGTTGAGCACGTGGGCTCCTCTCATCGTCGACGCGCCGGGACGGAACCCGGCGCGCACACGGACACATGAAGAAGGGCCCCGACGGCATAGCCCTCGGGACCCTTGAGCCGACCCTAGAACGGGGCGTACTCGTCATACAGGTCGTTGACGGCATCCGCGCCGCCACCGACCTGCTCGACGCGCGTCACTCCCGGAACGTGCTCCTTGAGGATGCGCTCGACGCCCATGGAGAGGGTAAGCGAACTCATGGGGCAGCCGGCGCAGGCGCCCTGCAACTCGAGCTGGACCACACCGTCCTCGGTCACGCCCACGTACGACATGTCGCCGCCGTCGGCCTGGAGGTTGGGGCGAATCTGCTCGAGGACCTCGAGCAGCAGCTGCTCATTTACCGCCATGTGCGCATCCCTTCTGCCAACGCGCCCCCGCATGCCGCGGGCGGCGCGCGTATATGTACCTGAGCGGGCGATGCCCGCATGTGGAGACACTATACCATGCCCCGTCCGAGCCTTCGCAGCTAGCGGCCGTTCATGTACTCCTCGAGGTAACGGAGGAGCTCCTCCTCGGTCATGCCGCCCGCGCCGTTGCCGTCGGACATGTCCTCCTGCTCGGCCTGGAGCGCCTCGTCAGAGCCGAGCGCGACCTCGACCTCAAGGTCCTTCTTGCCGCGCACCACGGTGAGCGTCACCTTGTCGCCCACCTCGTGCTCGCGCAGGGCGATGATCAGGCCGTCCGCCGACGAGATCGGCTCGCCGTCCACCGCGACCACGATGTCGCCCTTCTCGATTCCCGCCTCGTATGCGGGCCCCTCGGCGTTGACCTCCGCGACATATGCGCCGCTGTCGACCGACAGCCCGTTCTTACGCGCGTTGTACGCGTTCACGCTCATAAGGGAGACGCCCAGATACGGATGGACGGGCACCTCGCCGGCGATGATCTGCTCGGCGATGTTGATGGCGTAGTTCACCGGGATCGCGAAGCCCACGCCCGAGCTCGAGCCGGAGTAGGACTCGATCACCGAGTTGATGCCGATGAGCTTGCCCTCGGCGTTCACGAGCGCCCCGCCGGAGTTGCCGGGGTTGATGGCCGCGTCGGTCTGGATCATGTTCGCGTAAATCGACGTGCCGCCCGTGCTCTGGAGCGCGGTGGAGCGGTACAGGGCCGAGACGATGCCCGTAGACACCGACTGCTCATTGCCAAAGGGGCTGCCGATGGCCATGACCCACTCGCCCACGGAGATGTCGTCGGAATCGGCGATCTCGATGGGCGTGAGCTTGACGTCGGCGACGTCCTTGAGGCGCACCACGGCCAGATCGCTCGACTCGTCCGTGCCCACGATCTCCGCCTCGTAGCTGCTGCCGTCGTCGGTGCGCACCATGATGTCCACCGCTCCCGCGATGACATGGTAGTTGGTGAGAATGTTGCCGTCACCGTCGAGGATCACGCCGCTGCCGATCCCGCCGGACCCCTCGGCATCGCCCTGCGCGGTGATGGACACCACGGAAGGCAGGCACTTCGCCGCCACGGCCTCCGAGAGCGTGGTGTCCTCAGGGTCGATCTTGATGGTGGGCGCCGAGCCGGTGCCGCCCGCCTCGACATCGCTCTGGGTGATGCGGAAGGCCCCGGACATGACGAGCGCGATCACCAGGACGGCGCCGAGCACCAAGCCCAGGAACGACGCGAGGAAGATGGGGAGCTTCTTGCTCTTGGTCTTGACCACCGTGCGGGTCTCCATGTGCACGGGCTGATTCGCCGAGACATCCGGGGAGGTGGTGTTCATGGTCGGGCCCGCGCTGGCGCTGGGGGGAACCTGGCCGGCATGGGCCTGGTCGGATTGCGGCGTGGGAGGCGTGGGTCCCTGCGCACGAGTAGTTCCGTGCAGTCTCTGCGCATCCCAATCCGCGCCCGTGGGGGGCAGCGGGGTGGGCTCGACCTCGACACGCGGGGCGGACGGAGCGTGCTGCGGCTCGCCCTGCGTGCCCTCGGGGCGCTTGGGGGTCATGTCGTCACTCATGGGTGGTCCTTTCAACGTCAAGTTTCTCAAACGTTGTACCCCAAATATGCGGCTATAGCTTGCGGATACGCGAGAGCTTAATCAAGTCCTAAGAGTCGTGGGTCAACGGCCGGACGACGTTCGCGCGCGGCGCCGTCGCCCCATGCCCGCCCATGCGCCCTTGCCGGCCCGCGCCCGGTCACGCGTCCTTGAACAGGTAACCGACGCCTCGGCCGGTGGTGATATGGGCCGCGATCTGCGGGCCCACCTTGCTGCGGATGCGGCGGATGTGGACGTCGACGGTGCGCGTGCCGCCGCAGTACTCGAAGCCCCACACGCGATGCAGGAGCACCTCGCGGCTGTACGCGCGATTGGGATGCGTCGCCAAAAAGCTCAGGAGCGAATACTCCATCAAGGTGAGGTCGACGGGCTCGCCGTCGAGCGACACCTGGTATGTGGCCAGGTTGATGGTGAGGTTGTCCACCGTGAGGACCTCGTCCGTGGAGACCTTCTCCCTATCGCCCAGCAGCTGGCGGGCGCGCATCTCGAGCTCGGTCTCGCTCGCACTCGAGCAGATGAAGTCGGAGCGCACCTGCGAGGGCAGGTGCAGGTCGATGAGGTTCTCCTCGTCCAGCACCAGGAGCATGGGCACCCCTCCACGCTGCTCCAGCCATTTGGCCATGGTGTCCACGCGGTCGGGACGGACGCCGTCGCCGTCGAGGACGAGAAGGTCGAAATCGTGCGCCGCCGCAGGCGAATCGGGCGTCGCCACATGGACCTCGACGTCCAGCGACGACGCGAGCGAGCGGACAAAGTCATGGAGCCGCGTGGTACGCGCCATGAAGAGCACGGATTTCTCTGACATATTCACACCTCCGACGGCGTCATCATAGCAAAACGACGCCCCGCGCCGCGGGACCCCTAAGAGTTGGCCAGGTAGTGATCGATCTCCCATTCGGTGACGGCGGAGTTGAAGCGATTCCACTCGTCGCGCTTCTTCTTGAGGAAGAACGCGTGGATGTGCTCGCCCAGCGCGTCCTTCATGAAATCCGACCCCTCGAACACGTCGAGGGCCTCGTCAAGGTTGCGGGGCAAGGGCTCTATGCCGTGGGCGCGAAGCTCGGCCTCGGGCAGGCGCAACAGGTCCGAGGTCGCCTCCTCGGGCAGCTCCAGGCCGCGCTGGATGCCGTCCAGGCCCGCCGCGAGGGTGACCGTGTTGACCAGGTACGGGTTGGCCATGGGGTCAGGGCTGCGCAGCTCGATGCGCGCGGCGGCCTGCTTGCCCGGCTTGTAGATGGGCACGCGGATCATGGCGGAGCGGTTGCGCATACCCCAGGTGGCGAAGCGCGGGCCGTTGCCCACGCCCGCCGACAGGCGCTTGTAGGAGTTCACCGTCGGATTGGTGATGGCGCTGATCTCGGCGGCGTGCGCCAGGATGCCCGCCATGTAGCTCTTCGCGATGGGCGACAGATGGTTCTTCGCGTCATCGCCCCAAAAGACGTTGTTGCCCTCGCGGTCGAACAGCGACTGGTGCAGCAGCATGGCCGAGGACGAGCCCTTGGCCATGGGCTTGGGCATGAACGACGCGTGGATCCCGGCCTCGTAGGCGCAGGTGCGGATCACGTGCTTGGCCGTCATGATGGCGTCGGACATGGTGAGCGCCTCGGCATGGCGCATGGAGATGCCGTGCTGCGAGCGCCCCGAGCTGTGGAAGGTGTACTCCACCGGAATGCTCATCTTCTCCAGCATGAGCACGGTGGAGCGGCGCAGGTCGCGCGCCGAGTCGGACGGGGTGAGGTCGAAGTACCCCACCTTGTCGAGCGGCTCGGGCGTGTGCTCGTCCGGGAAATAGTAGAACTCGAGCTCGGCGCCCACGTTCATGATGTACCCGAGCTTCTCCGCGCGGTAGAACATGCGGCGCAGGCACTCGCGGGAGTCACCCGGGAAATGCTCGCGGTCGGGCGTGCACACGTCGCAGAAGATGCGCGCCGCGCCGTCGTGCTTGGGGCGCCACGGCAGGATCTGGAAGGTCGAGGCGTCCGGGAAGGCGAGCATGTCGGCCTCATCCTGCGTGGTGAAGCCCTCGATGGCGGAGCCGTCGAAGCCGATGCCCTCCTCGAACGCGACCTCGAGGTCCTCCGGGCTGATGGCGAAGCTCTTGAGGCGGCCGAGCACATCGGTGAACCACAGGCGTATGAATCGGATATCGCGCTCCTCGACGGTGCGCAGGACGAAGTCGATGTTCTGCTGTTGGTTCATGTGCGGCCCTTTCGCGTGCGACATGCCTGTTCGCACCTATGGTCGCACAGTTTTGTTTCCGCCGAGTTTCCGGCCCCGCCCGCACGGGGAGGACCGGGCCTACATCAGCTTCGTCTCCTCGAGCTTCTCGGTCACCCACTGGTTGGCGCGGATTACGGGCCGGCGGAACACCAGGCCCAGCGCCAGCGACGGCAGCAGATAGCTCGCCAAGATGCCCAACTCAGTCCAGAACTCCATGCCGTAGGCGCCCGCCATGGCCGCGTGCATCGCGTTGATGGCGTGCGTGAACGGCAGGAACGGGTAGACGCCCTGGAAGAAGTCGGCGGTCATCTCGATGGGGAACGTGCCGCCCGAGCCGGCGACCTGCATGACCAGCAGCACGACCGCGATGGCCTTACCCACATCGCCAAAGCTCACGGTGAGCGTGTAGATCATGTTGCTGAACACGAACCCGGCGACCCAGCCAACGAGCAGGAACTGCAGGGGATGCTCGCACTGGATGCCGAAGAACAGCAGGTCACCGGCACACACCAGCGTCGCCTGCGCAAAGGCCAGCAGCGCGAAGAACGCGTAGCGGCCCAGATAGAGCTCATGCAGGCGGATGGGCGCGAGCGCCTGGATGTCCCGCTCGTCGACATTGGCCTTGAGCATGGCGGCCAGCACGATCCCGGCGACCCAGATGGACAGGACGGTGTAGAACGGCGCCATCGCGCTGCCGTAGTTGCGGATGTGATAGACGGCCTCGCGGTCGAGCGCGACCGGCGCGGCGAGCGCCTCGGCGAGCGATGCGGGGTCGGACCCAATGAGGTCACGGACCTTCTGAACATCACCGGACGCCACCGCGGCGTCCAGGCCGTCCTTGAGCCCTTGGAGCTCGTCGGCAGACGCAACGAGGTCGTCGGCCGCGCCCTCGAGCACGGCGCGGGCGTCGGCGAGATTGCCGGCAAGCGCCTTGGAGGCACCGGAGAGGTCGGTGACGGCGGCACTCAGGTCGTCCGCCATGCGCCTTCCGCTCCCGGCGACCTCCTCGATCGCGGCAGCCAGCTCGTCCACCTCCGCCTCGAGGGTCTTCTTGTACGAGCCCTCGATGGACGCGATGTCGCCCTTGGCGGCGGCCAGGTCGTCCTTGACCTCCTGCGCCTGCTTCCGCGCGTCCGCGGCCCCGGCGTCGAGCGAGTCGGCGGCATCTGAGAGGTGCTTGGCCAGCAGCTCCTGCTGGTTCGCCACGTTGCCGACCGAGTTGGCGGCGATGTCTATGCGCTGGATCAGGTCCTTCTTCACCGCGGGCGGGAGGTTCATGCCCTCGACCTTGTCCTCAAGGTGCTTGATGTTCGCCTGGGTGTCGCGCAGGCTCTCTGCCTGCGCCGAGATCTTGGACGCCGCGCCGCGCAGCTGACCGACCGAGGTCGCCACGTGGTCGTCGATGGCGCCGAAGGCCTCCTCGATTGCCTTGGCCGCGGCCTCGTAGTCGCCCGCGCTGTCCGCGAGCGCATCGTTGATGGAGCTCACCGCGCCGTCCAGGGCCGCATCCATGCTGGCGAGGCCCGTCTTGACGTCGCCCGCCAACGCCTCGGCGCCCGAGGTGGTCTCGCCGGCCCGATCGAGAAGGCCGCCCGCAGAATCCAGCAACCCCGTGGAGGAACCCAGGACCCCCGTGAAGTCCCTCGCCGTCTGCGAGGCGTCGCGCAGGGTCGCGATGCCGGCGTCGAGCGTGGCGCTCAGGTTCGCGGCGTAATTGGCCACCTGGTCGCCGTCCATGAACTCGAGCAGGCTCGAGGCGGTCGCGAGTCCCACGTTGCTGATGGTCTCGGCGAACGTCTCGTCGATCTGCTTGCGCACCGTGGACGCCGCCTTGTCGGTCACGCGCGGGGCGATGGCGTTCGCCTTCTGATTCTCGTAATACACGATGTCGGCGTGCTCCACCTCATCGGAGAAGACCGTCATCATGCGGGAGCTGAAGTCGCCGGGAATCACCACGGCGGCGTAGTACTCGCCCGAGCGCACGCCCTCGACCGCGGCGTCCTCCTTGACGAACTCCCAGTCGATGCTCTCGTTCTCGCGCAGGGCGGAGACCACGGTGTCGCCGATGTTCACGCGCACGGGTATCAGGTCGCTCAGATACCCCTCGTCCGAATTCGCCACGGCCACCTTGAGGTTGCCCGTGTTGCCGTAGGGGTCCCAGCTGCCCGCGATGTTGAACCAGGCGTACAGGGTGGGAACGATCACCAGGCCCACGGCGACGATGCACGCCACCACGCTGCCGCGAACACGGGAAAGGTCCCGCTTGAACAGTTCCGCGATCTTCCTCATCTACTCCTCGCCTCCCTTCTCAGGTGAGCCGCCAAAGGTGCGGCCCAGCTCCTCGCGCAGCTCGTTGTCGGGAAGCGCCGACATGCGCGCCTGCGCGTTCAGGCTCTCGCGCAGGTACTCGATGAAGATCATGTACGCGTCCGCGGCGATGATCGCCACGATCCACAGCACGAGCATCACGAGCTTGCCGTCGACATCCAGATCGAGCGTCGCCGTGAGCACGAACAGGAGGATGGGCAGTCCGAACACCATGCAGAACCCCGCCTTGATGAGGCGCGGGTAGCGCCGCTCGAACCGAGCGCCTCGCTCGAGGATCTCCCGGCGGTACGCCTCGGTGTCGAACAGCGCGCGGACGGCGCCGCGCACGGAGAACCGCTCGCGCGGCATGTCGTCCTTCTCGCAGATCATCAAGCCGGTCGCCGAGAGCTGGCGATCAAACAGCAGGTTGAGGTTGAGCAGCTTGGGGCGCAGCCACACGCCCACCGCGAGCGAGAGCACCAGGAACACCGCGAGCACGCCCAGGTTCCACAGGTAGTCCGCGCCGTACATGCCGCCGATGGTCTCGCGCATGGCGTTGATGCCGTACGTGAAGGGCAGGAGCGGGTGCAGGGCCTGGAAGAAGCCGGGCATCATCTCGATGGGATACATGCCCGAGGATCCCGGGATCTGCACGATCACGAGCACGACCGCGATGGCCTTGCCTATGTGCTTGAAGGCGATCGCCAGCGCGTAGATGATGTTCACGTAGACGAACGAGGTGAACACGCCGGCGGCCACGAACAGGGCCGGGTGCTCGCACTGGATGCCCAGGACGAGGTCGCCCACGCACGCGATAACGGCCTGGATGAAGCCCAGCGCCACCAACAGCATCCAACGACCGAAATACCCCTGGTTCGCAGTGAAGCGCCCGACGCCCTCGTTGTCGACCTCGAGCTTGATGATGGCGATCAGCACGAAGCCGCCCACCCACAGCGCAAGGTTGGTGTAGAACGGCGTGACGCCCGATCCGTAATTGGCCACCGGGTAGACGGCCTTGGTGGTGAGCGTGACCGGCGACGACATGAAGTCCGCGATCTTGTCCGGCTCCATGCCGAGAAGGTCGGCAAGCTCGCGCGTCGCCTCGGAGCTGCGGAGCGCGGCTATGTCCGTCCTGACTGTCTGAAGCGTGGCCTGCAGGTCCGCGAGCGTCCTATCGGTGCTCGCGATGGCGCCCTTGGTTTGGTCGAGCATCGCGTTCAGCTGATCGAGCAGGCCCATCGCCTGTTCGATGGTGGGCGTGAGGCCCGTCACGATGCCGGAAAGGTCGCCCGAGATGTTCGAGAAGGCGTCCAGCCCGGCGGAGAGCTCGGGCATGACGGTCGCGTTGAGTTCCGCCTGGGTCTCGCCCATGTTCTTGACGCTCCCCTGCACCGCCGTGTTGATGGCGGACGTCGCATCGGCGACCGTCTCCACGTCGCGGCCGAGCGAGTCGCTCTGGGCCTGGAGCGCGTCCTTGGCCGCCTGCAGCCCCTGGTTCTGCCGCTCGAGTTCGCGGATGAAGACCTCCACGTCGCCGCTGTTGTCCATGATGGCCTCGTTCAGGGCGCGCAGGTCCGCGATGACGCGGTTGTTGGTATCTATGATCCCCTGGAAGTTGATGAGGGAGATGTCGATCTTGGTCTTGGCGGAGGACACGGCGCCGGAGATGGAGCCGACCGCGCCGTCCGCCTTGGCGGATGCCGAGGCGAGCTGCGCGGCGCCGTTTCCGAGCGCCGTGGAGAGCGCGGTGTGGAACTCACCCGCCGCCGAGCGCGTGGTGCCCAGGAGCTCATGGCCCTTTTCGAGCGCCTCGACCAGGGTCGGCGCCTGCGCGTCCATGCCCGCCAGCGCCTCCCGCGCACTCGTCGCGGCGCCCTTGGCGGCATCCACGGTGCCGTTCAGGTCCGCCATGCCATCGCGGACCCGCTGCAGCGCATCCACGGAATCCCCCACGTTCTCGAGCGCCCCGCGCTCGACGCGCGCGCCCGCGGCGTCCACGTCCACGCCGAGCTCCTTGGCCTCCTCGACGAGCGTGCTGCTCACCGTTGCCACAAAGGTCTCGTTCAGCTGTTGCTCTATGGTCTCCGCACCCGTGTCGGTCACCTTGGGTGCGATGGCGTTCTTCTTCTCGTTGACGTAATACTTGATCTCGGGCTGCTCAAAGTCGCCCGTGAGCATGCTCGTGAGATGCTCGCTGAAATCGGCCGGTATGATAATCGCGGCGTAATAGTCACCGCGGTACACGCCCTCCTTGGCGCTCTCCGCATCGGTGAACACCCAGCCCAGGGCATCGTTCTCACGGAGTTTCTCGATCGTCTGCTCACCGGCGTTGAGCTCGCCGGTCAGCTCGGTCTCGACCCCCCGGTCCTCGTTGGCGACGGCGATCCGCACGCCCGACGTGTTGCCGTAGGGGTCCCAGTTGGCCTCGATGTTGTACCAGGCGTACAGCGACGGGATGATGCACACGCCTATGGTGATGACCATTGCGACCGGATTGCGCAGCAAGCGCTTGAGATCGCGTTTGAAGATCTGAAAGGCTTTCTTCACGCTCGTATCACCCTTTTGACCTTTGCTTTTTTCTCTGGCGCTGCAGAACTATACTACGTTGGTTAGTAAAACAACATCTGTAACGGTATCTCTCATTAGTCTTGATAGTTTCTGCAAACTACCAACACCCAATCAACGCGTCGTCATGGGGCGTGCGCGGCCGGTGCCGCCCGTCAGCGCCGACATAGAGGGGCCCCGCGCCCCCGACGTGGGGGTTGGAGCCACGGGGGCGGGGGCCCGCGGGGCACCCGGGGCGGTTGGTTGGGGTGGGCGGGCGGGGAGGGGGGTGCGGGGCA
>ENA-UOJR01003204-UOJR01003204.1-human-gut-metagenome-genome-assembly--contig:-C115P-NODE-3204-length-10423-cov-4.971258_pt1 | contig 10423 bp, 12 predicted proteins | sample MGYA00242354_ERZ723901 | MGnify/ENA metagenome assembly ERZ723901
GGTCTGGGGCGCCTGCCGCGCGCCCGGGAGGCCGGCACGGGGGATGGGCCAGCCTCGTCGGAGATTCGCCTGAAGATGCGGGAGCGAGCGACACTCACGACGCGGCCCCTTCTTGCACCGGACGAACGCCGGCGATGCCGTCGGGCCGTCGCACGAGCTCCCACGCCCTGCCGGACCTCTCGATGCGGCCGCCATCACCCGCCAGGTCGGCGAGGTCGGCGCCCGTCACATCGACCCCATCGAGGGTCACGGGGACCATGAACCCGCATCCCGCCCTCAACTTCATGTCCCAGCCGGACCTGGACCATCTGTTAGAGGTGCAGACGAGGGACTTACCTGAGCTTGACACCCTTACGGGCATCCCGCACAGCGGGCACCGCCCGTGCTTCTCGGCGAGATCGGTCGCCGCCCTCTCCTTCAGCGTCTCGATCAGGATCTGGGCGTCTCTGCGGGACAGCTCGCCGTCGGGCATCTCCCGCCCGTCGAGAAGACCCCTGATATATGCCAATTGTTTGTCGGAGGCCGGGAGCGCCGCCCACTCCCTGACCGCTCCAGTCGACCAGAACATCGCCTCTCTCGCCATCGGATCGCCGGACTTCAGCCACTCGAGCACGGCGCACTCGGCGGAGGCTGCGTCCCCGTAGTAGGCCTCGCTCGTCTCGCCACCATGCGAGAAGCGCACCTTGACATGGCCGAGGAGATCCGCCTGCGCCATCACGACGGACCACCCCTTGCCCTTAACGCGCCTGGTCCCATCGACCATGGTCATCCAGGCGATCTCTCCTTCCAGGACGTCCACGCGACGCGCGCGAAGGACCCATCCGGTCGGCGTGTCATCCGCCTCCAGCACGCGGTCCTCGAGCTCGGTGATAAGCCCATCCACCAAGCGACGCGACGACTTCGGGAAGTCGCTCTCGTTGAGGCCGAAAAGGGTCGGTGCGGTGCAAAGGTTGTGGGCATCGGTGACGCCCTTGCAGTCGATGAGGCGGAGAAAGGGCTTCTCCCGGCCATCCGGGAACCTGTAGCGGCGCAAGCCGCGGCCCACCATCTGGGCGTACAGCGCCGGCGAATTGGTCGGACGGGCCAGCAAGACCGTCTCGATGAGCGGCATGTCCGTGCCCTCGGTGAAGACTCCGCAGTTGACGATGCAGGGGAACTTGCGCGCGGTGAAGTCCTCGACGATGGCCCGCCTCTCGTCGGCGGGCGTCTTTCCGTCCACGACGCGCGCGTCGGGGATGAGGTCGGCCAAGGCGTGGGCATGGGCCACGGAGGAGGCGAAGATGATGGTCTGACCGATCGCGAACTCGTTATATGCGGCCGCGATCTGCTCGTTCGTCGAGGGCTGATCAACCATGCGGGCGAGATCGGATTGCGTGAAGTCGCCGTAGCGGGTCTTGAGGGACGCCGTGGACCATCCGACCTCGACGCGTCGGCAGTCGATGTCGGTGAGATAGCCGTTCTCGATGCCCCATCTGAGGTCGCGCTCGAAGATGATGTCCTCGAACACGCCGTCCAGGCCGCGATCGTCGCCCCTCTTCGGGGTCGCGGTGAAACCGACATGGAGCCTCGGCTTCAGATAGGCGTAGATCTTGCCGTAGGACGGGGCCAGGGCGTGATGCGCCTCGTCGGTGATGATCATGTCGAACTCACCGGGCTTGAAGGTCCTCTCGAGCCTGTCGCCGCGCGAGAGCGTCTGGACGGAGGCGGAGACGACCTCTTCGCCCTCACTCCTCTCCCCCGCCTTCTCGACGCCCACCGGACAGTCGTAGTACTTGATCGGCTGGTGAACGAGCTCGTCGCGATGCGAGAGCAGTAGCACTCGACCCTTTCGGGGGATATTGGCGAATGTGACGGTCTTTCCCAAGCCGGTCGCCATCTGCACGAGGTGGTCGCCCCCGTCGAGCGAGTCGATGAGGTCGATGCACTCGCTCTGATAATCCCTAAGCTGCAAGATTCACCGCTCCTTGCCCAATCCGCTCCTGCTGTGACCAACAGAACGCCTCGGTTCCACGTGCGATCGAGCCCTCCGCCGCAATTCGGGCGGCAAGCTCCTCCGTGGTGGGCTCGCAGTCGTCGGGCAGGCGCCCATCGGAAATCTCAAGCCGCGCCCGGCGGCGCGCTTCCTTCGGGGCAGGTCCGTCGATTACCAGCCCGAGCCCCATCCTCTCGCTCATGGAGACCCCATCCATTGACTCTTCTCGATACATACCACCTCGTGCGGACAGAAGCGCTCAACGCCCGCCCTCCACCGCCCGCGCATCGCCATTGCGGAGCCTGCCGGCGCTGACCCTGCAGGAATCACTGCAGAACCTCTTGCCGGGGCCCTGTAGAGTGGAGAGAACCGTCCTTCCGCAATGCTCGCAGGTCATCGGGTATCTCCCGGGGTGCTCGCGGACGACGTCCCAAGCGGCCTCGAGAAAGCTTCCGAACCCGTCCTTATACGAAAGCCCGCTGCCAGGACGGTACTCGATTGCCCTGGGTGGGATTGAGGCGTCGAGCCATGCGAGCAGCTCATTTGCGGACTCGAGCTCACCCCGCCCCCCATGCACGACATCGACGGCGAGGTACCTCCAATCCCCAAGCACGCCTTCTGCCCCACCCCCGCAGCCCGCCGTCGATGCACCGGGAAACTTGAGCAGCCGGATGGGGCCCCGCTCGACGGTCTCGCGCAACGCATCGCCGATATGCCCGAGACTCGATGCGACCGGAATGACGAAGCACTCGCCCCCGATGATCTCGCCCCAGCGGCCGACGTCCGCGCGGACCCTCGTGAAGCCCGCGAGCGAGAGCACCCTGTCCGCCCCCTCGACGGAATTGAGGACGCTGGAGATTCTAAGCACGATGGAAAGAAGGTTCCGAATCAAGATCCAATCCGAAAGCGGCTCTGAGACGAGCGCCGCGCCGCGGCGTGCGCAGGGCGGGACCTGAGCTCCGTACCTGCGACACACCCTTCTGGCCGGAGCCCTGCGCGGGCGACCGGTGGGGGCATAACCGCCGACAACGGGAGGCTCCTCCTCGGACGCGAGCATATCGGCCCCGTAAATGCGGTCAAGACCGACCGTGCGCGCGGCGAAGGGGTCGAAGAAGCACTCCTTGAAGATCAGGCCCGCATCCGGAGCGCCAAAATCGCCAGACGCGCTGCGGCCGCCGATGCCTCGCGATGCGCAGTGCTTCCCGGAGAACCGCGAATCGCCGTAAAGCGGTCCGAGCGCGATAGCCGCCTCGACCAACGCCTCCGCATCGCGAGCCATGAGCAGTCTGTTCAGGCCGACGGCACCGATCGGTTCGACGGGCGGTCGAGCCGACCCTTCTGGGGCGACCCTGATAAGGCAGTGCGACCCCATCGCCCCATCAAATGCAAGGAAGGCCGACTCATCGCGACCGGCGGCGGCGCTATTCAAATCCATTGGCTACGCTCCCTCGTGCCGTCAATGCATGACAGATACTTCGCAACGCGCACCTCGCAATGCACATGCAGCTGCCCGCGAGACGCAGCGCGGGGCCTGGGCCCTGAACCCATAATGGAGTCGAAGGGAGCGTAATCAAGCATCGGACCTCCCCCGACCGGCTGTCCGTGCTCCCGCCATCGCATGAAGGTCCTGATCGGTCCGCCTTCTCGCGTCCTTGCGGACCCACGCCATTCTGCAGGCCGGAGAGCACCATTCCTTCAGCGGGCCCTTCGCGCCCTGCATGACGACGCCCCCGCACTCGGAGCAGATGGCTATCCGGGACGAACCGCGATATACGACCATGCGCATCATCTCGGCGAAGCCCGAATCTGCGACGAAGGAGGGAGCGGGCTGATCCGCGAAGCGCATCGATGCGTCCTCTCGCCACCCTAGATAGGATCCGCCCATAGGAGATCGCATCGACGCGGTCGAGTCCACGATCGAGTTCACGACACGTCGCGCGCACTGCACCTGAGATCCCACCTGTGGACAGCGAAGATAACAGAGCCCTGCGTGCGGGGTCCCGAGTGTGCCTCTGGAGAGGATATGGCACGACGAATCCCGGGCCCCTGCGAGCGTCTGGAACAGAGAGACCCCCGCCCTCTCCCACTCGGCTCCTGCGAATGGATCGAAGCCGACCGTGAGAACCCAGGTGTCGAGGCGCTCATCGAGCTCGAACCCGGCGACACTCATGGGGTCGTCGCGCTCAGAGGAAAGCCTGACCAGCTTCGCAGTGACGCCGAGCAGGTTTCTAGCAAGGACCCAATCGGAGACCGCCTCCGCGACAACTGTGGAACCGGGGCGAGTCTCGACCCGATCGCCCGAGAGCCGCTCGACTGCACGAGCCGCCACGCGTCGCATTGCCAAATGGGTGTAGCTGGGAAGCTCGCGTGACAGTAGCTCCGCATCGGCGCGATCGAGGCCCTGGAGGATCCTTATCGCGGTGTGGTCGTCCGTGTGGGGAAGCAGGGGCGGTAGGACGTCGACGGACTCGACAAGGGCCTTTAGACTCCTCGCCGCGAGCAGCGAGCTCAAATCGTCCATCGTAGGCGAGGCCGAGGGCACCTCACGGTCAAGGGCCCTGATCACGTAATGCGCTCTTCCCGACCGCGCGAGCGAGATGTTCGAATCACTCATGACAAGCCGTCCTAATACATGGAATCAACCATGACGGCGAAGGAGTTGTCCCCCTTATATTGCGGAATCCAGTTCGAGACCGCCCGGCCCTCCGCGAGCTCGTTAAGCGCGCACGCCTGCGCGATCCGCTTCGCCTGGTAATACGAATGGAGCCAATGCTGTTTCCTGGGCTCCTTCTCGGCGAATGGGTACCTCTCCCAATGCCCAGCGAGGATACACTTTTCCGCGTAGCAACCATCCGTCAGGATTCCCCGTTCCCGGGACTCTTCCAAAAGGTAGCCTGGATAAGGCCTCGCCCACTCTCGGACCGTCTCCCCTTCCCAACCCTTCAGCGCGCCGGTGCCGACCCTACGCACCCCCGGGCCGACCCAGACCTCCGCACCGTCGGCCGCATGGCCATCGACGGTATCGAACATGATGAACCTTGACCCTCCTTGATCGGGGAGCCTCCACACTGCGAGCGCATCGGCCTCGGCGGTCTTCTTCCCGCGATCGCGGTACTCGTTGATATGGCCAGAAATCCAATCTCCGGCAGAATCCTTCGAGACGTGCTGCGTCATGAACGCGGGGAGACCATCGGGCCCGTTGAGATCAGGAAACAGGCAGCCCGCCAACGACCATGGATTCGATATGCCGAGCCTTTGGGAGATCTTGACGGCCAATTCGAACTGCTTTCGGGTCGGGAGCTCATCCAAGTCGAGCTCGGATCTGGTCCCCACCTCCCAGACCCCGATGACCCGCCATCCCGTAGCATCGAGACGCAGTCGAAACGAGTGCCCATGGACGCACGAGAAGACGATGGAACGCGAGAGGCCGTCCTCCTCGATGCCGTCGAGCCTCACCTCGGGCGAGTCGCAGAGCGGGCATACGACGACGTCGCGACCCGAACCCATGCCCTTCCCCCGGACCTTGAAGCCGTATATATCGTCGAAGTGCTTAAATCCGTTCATCTAATCCTCCGTCAACCTGTAATACAAAGCGAGGTTTAAGCGCGTAAGCTCCATGACGGCATACACGGCGTCCGATTCCTCCGGTATATCGACGTCGATGGACCTTAATCATATGAGGCCCGCTCGGACGATGTCGACGAACACGGAGAGAATCGCCGCCACGATGCCCGAGACGCCGCACCTCAGAACGCGGTGAAGCAAATCGACATCCCTAAGTCTCGTGAACCGGAAGTAGTTGATCGCGCCCAGTAGGCCGTATATCACCATGAGAATGGAGAGCAGCTCCCTGACATGGCCCTCGAGAACGAACCACACGACCCACGTACACAGGCGAGCGCCGACTTCACCCCCATTCCCCCAGACCGCGTACAAGGTGGCCGAGGAGGCCACACACGCGATGTAGATGGCCAGAGAATTCGACGATTGATCGCGATTCATCTGATCTTCCCATTCTCTCCCCTGCCACCGAACGCCGCGGGACAGGTCATGTCGTAGATGCTTATCTTTCGATGGCGTGCGGATGCCGAGCGCGTCCGCCACCGTATTCCATCCCCGGCACAGGATGACCTCTTCACAGGAACCCACCTCCGCCGGAATCAGAGCCCCAAGGGCAACCATGCGCACGTTCGAACTGACTCCGCATAAAGAAGCCTCAATGCAAGCTCTCTCCCAGCGAATAGATGTCGAGGCACAGCGCCAACAACCAGAAGACCGCCCAGCCCAAACTTTCGCCGTCGATGGCGAGGAGGAGCATGATGGCGTGAAGGGCGCAGCAAGCCAGGAGGACGATCCCAAGCATCGAGATGCGCGGTGACGCCCGTGCACCTGGTGCTAATCACCGGCGAGCCGGTCCTCGAGCTATTCCGCCTCGCCCTCCTCACCCTCATCCGCATCGGCGATGCGAGCCATGTCGAGCGTCCCCTCCGGAACGTGGATGCGGCGCTCATCCGTGGTGACGTCGAAGTACTCGAAGTCGTTCCCGAGCCAATGTCCCTTCACCCGCACCCTCCTGGTCTCGACTTCCTCCACTCGCGCGTCTTCAGCGGAGGCGTCCTCGAAGACGACCGTACCAGTCGTCGGGTAGGACGCCTCCACCAGACCGCCGTTCCCGCTCCTGTCCTCCATGACCACGTACGAAGCCATCTTCCGATAGCTGACGGAGGCCCTCTTGTAGAAGAGGAAATTGGTCACCGTCGCATCGGCCACTCCGGTGGCCAGCGAGTCGGCGTCGCGCTCGAACGCGACGATCCGCCTCGACCACACGACCTCCTCCTCAACCGCCTCCTCGTCGAACGTGGTCGATCGGAGATCCCATTCCCCCTTGATGCCGAGCATCGTGATTGACAGCCCGGCCACCGCGCCGAGCGCCATGAGAGCCACTGCGAGCAGCCATCTCCTGGATCGATACCCCTGAGAGATGTTGTGGAGGGTGCCCCAAACACAGAACAGCATCGTCGCGACGAGAACGACCCCGATCGCGATGAAGCAATAGTTAAGCTGATGGAACCACTCTATAGATGAGTGCATGAGCGGATTCATATGACTCCTTTTTTTCGATATTGACACAACATCCGTCTTCTGCGGACAACCGTCCCCATGCCGAGCGCGCGCATAGCACCGGCGAGCCGGTCCCCGAGTCAAGCCTAAAGTCGGCTCTCAAAAAGCGAGTAGATATCGAGGCACAGCGCCGACAACCAGAAGACCGTCCAACCCAGGCCCCCATCGCCAATGGCGAGGATGAGCATGCTGGCGTGAAGGGCGCAGCAGGCCAGGAGGACGACCTCAAGCATCGAGATGCGCGGCGACGTCGCATCGCCGCCCACGCGGTCGAGCCTTGTGCAGCACCCGTCAATCCTCCCATCAATCCGCCTCCGGTCGGCTTCTCTCTCGTTCATGAACGGCTCCGATCATCGGGGCAGGCAGTTGCCGCAGGGCAAATGGCCATTGTCTATCATCTCGTCATAGGTGGAGAGCATGTCGCTCTTGTTGCGATCGGCCATCTTCGAGACCGAGGGGCAGTCGGGGAGATGGAACTTGCCCGAGTTGACGTTGAGGACGTATGCGACCCGACCGGCGGAAGGTTGGGCGGAGGACGATCCGCCCGTCGAGCCGGCGTCTTGAGATCGGCGGCTCTCACCCGTCTCATAGTCGATCTCGATGCCCGGCTGGATGTTGTGGCAGAACACGTTGAAGGAGACGCCCGCTCCCCCATCCTCGACCGACCGGGCCTCCATCTGAACGCCGCGCGCCACGAGCTCCCCGCCGACGAACACCGGAGTCACGCGGTAGAGGACGCGGTTTCCCGTTCGCTCGACGTAGTCGGCTACCTGATCCTCGAAGGGCAGCATGCCCTCGACGTTCAGGTGGCGCGTGCCGGTGATGAGGTTGCGCTCGTTGGCGTTCTCCCCGGTCAGCTGGTACCCGATGAGGTGGCATCGGTTGTAGAGGTAGCGGTCCGCGATGAGGTCGTCGTAGCGGACGGTGTGCCACCCCGACGGCTTGACCATGCCGATGGAGCCGCGCTCCTCGGCGGGCATCGTCTCGCGGGAGACGATCGCCATGGCGCTGCCGCAACGGCCGAGCGGGTCGAGCGGGGCGTAGGCCTCCGCGGGTGCGGAGAGGTCGGCGTCGGTGAAGGAGGGGATGTTGCCCGAGACCTCGACAAAGGGGCTCCCAGAGTATTCGGGAATGTCGGCGATGTCGGAAGCCCCCGCGGCCTCGGATGGCGCGGAGTCCGCAACGGCCTCGGAAACCTCGTGTCCAGAGGACGGGGCAGCAGGAGCGGAACCGCTGACCGTGGGAGCAGCTCCACCGCAACCTGCGAGCGCGGAAATCAGTAAAAGCAGTAGCAGGGACTTGCTCGGCCCGAGCAGTCTAAACGGCATGCGGTGCATTTTTCTTCCTTTTGGGCTAAGGGCAACAACATCAGAGTCAGCAGGGCGTCCAACTGTCGAAGACGGGACTGTAGGCACGCTGCTCGACGGCCTTCAGAATTGGAGAGAGCACCCCCTAAGCCAGGCTGCGAGTCTGAGAGAAGGCGGTCGCCGTGGCTCGGGCCTCCCTGATCAGAACGGGATCCACGGTCCAACGCCTGAGGAAGGATTGTTGGGAGAGCTCGAGCGCGACGGCGTCGGTCCACTTCAAGACCGAGAGAGTCGCGAGGGAAGCGGCCTCAGACCCACAAGCAGAGACTCGCTCGCCGCTGAGCACCATGGAGACCGCCTCCGGGAGGGAGAGCCGACGGACGCGCCCCGAGCCCTCCATCGACGCCACGGTGCGAGCGAAGCAGTCGGACACGTCGACGACCTTCCACTGCGGTACCTCGGCACCCGCAGCCCGGAGAAGCCTGAGAGTCGGGCCCGCGTCATAGCAAGCGACCTCATCCGCGCTGTCTACTATCAGCTGGATGTCAGGCAGGCAATCCCCGATGAGCGGGGCATCGGCGACGTCGGCCGGGGTGATCGCGGACCCCCCGGAATCCCAGTCGTCAAGATGCATCGGGCGGACCATGCTCTGGTAGATGACTCGCCCGCCGGCGTCCACGACCGACACAGAGAGAATCTCGTCATCGGGCTGAGGGCCCGTGGCGTCGATCGCGAGGCAGATCAGGCCGTTGTTGTTGGTTGTCATCTTGGTGTTCATAACTGCTCCTTCCCGCGGCATGACCGCGTCTGCTTACGTTCTACGCCGACCGAATCACGCGCCGGTCGGCTTGTGCCTGCCGGCAGGGGCCAGCGACACCTTGTCGGCCGACCACTCTTCGATCGCGCGGATAAGATCCGGCCGCGCCGCGATCTCCTCCATGAGCCGGGCCTTCCATCGCCCTCCCGTGCTGCGGCCGATCGTGAAGTACTGGCAGACCTTCTTCATGCTCTTTCCCTCGATGTAGCGGTACCTGAAAAACAGCCCCAGGCGATCATCGACGGCCATCAGGGAGACGATGATCGGCGCGAGGCGCGCCTCGTCCCTGTCAAGCCGCGAGACGACGCCGTAGGCGGCGCTTGACGGCAGGTCGTGAGAGGCCTTGCGCATCGCGTCGTTCGCGGCCTTCTTGGTGGCGAGCGCTTCAAGGGCCCTCTCCACCCTCTGCAAATCGACGGTTCCCGTCACCGGATTCCTCTGCTCCATCCCAAACCCCCCCTAGGCGATCTTGTCGGAAAGCGCGGCGAGGGCGCGGAGTGCGGCCTCTCGTGAGCCGGGCTTGCTGCGGGCGATCGCGTTCCCGTACTCGTCGAGGAGGATACGACCGGTCCCGCCATCGACCGGCCTGCAACCCCAGACGCCGTCCGTGGGGCCGCCGAACACGCAGAGCTGTAGCTCGTGAGCCTTATCGGAGGCGGCCCTGACCGCATCGGCGGCCGAGGCCCTCGCGGCGTACAGCATCGACCAGGCGCCCTGTGGCGAGCGATCCGTGAGCCACTTCGAGAGGTTCGGCATGAACCGGTCTCCCGAGACCGTCGCCCTGGCATCCTCCTGGCGCCTGTCCCATGCGGCCTGGACCTCGTCGACGGTGAAGCCTTGGGCGATGAGGGCCGACAACGGCCCATGGATCTCGCTGAGGCTCCTGCGGTTCACGGCGCTGGCCGCGAGGCGTGCCTCCGCGAGCCTCAGCTCATCGTCGGGACCTGCCCCTGGCAAGTCAACCTCTGGGATGGAAGGATAGGGAGGAAGGATAGGATATATATCTATATCCTTATTATCCTTATGGGCCTCCAATGGACATTTTGTCCGTTGGTCAATGGACATTTTGTCCGTTGGCACGTCCTCACCTGCGGTTTCCTCGGTCCACTCGGTTTCTCCAACGGACATTTTGTCCATTGGTGCCGGAGCTCCAACGGACATTTTGTCCATTGGTGCCGGAGCTCCAACGGACATTTTGTCCATTGG
>ENA-UOJR01003208-UOJR01003208.1-human-gut-metagenome-genome-assembly--contig:-C115P-NODE-3208-length-10419-cov-5.152740_pt1 | contig 10419 bp, 7 predicted proteins | sample MGYA00242354_ERZ723901 | MGnify/ENA metagenome assembly ERZ723901
GGCGAACGCGCGTTTGCGCGCCTTAACCCGGCGCTGGCCCACCAGCTGGGCATCTATCTGGTGCCGCAGGAGCCGATGCTGTTTCCCAACCTCAGCGTGCGCGAGAACATTCTTTTTCGTCTGCCGAAGCGGGCGGATACCGCCGCGCGGCTGCAGGAAAAACTGCAGCAGCTGAACTGCCAGATCAACCTGGACGCCAGCGCCAGCACGCTTGAGGTAGCCGATCAACAGATGGTCGAGATCCTGCGCGGCCTGATGCGCGAGGCGCGGATCCTGATCCTTGATGAACCCACCGCCTCTTTAACGCCGGGCGAAACGGAAAGGCTGTTTCAGCAGATCCGGGCATTGCAGGGGCTCGGCGTGGGGATCGTCTTTATCTCGCACAAACTGCCGGAAATCCGCCAGCTTGCCAGCCATGTGTCGGTGATGCGCGATGGGGCGGTAGTGCTCAGCGGCGAAACGGCGGGCTACGGCGACCAACAGCTTATCAGCGCCATGACGCCGGCCAGCCGTGACCATGCGCTGAGCGACACGCAAAAGCTGTGGCTGGCACTGCCGGGCAACCGCCGCACCCAGGCGCAGGATTTTCCCGTTTTGCGGGTGGAGGATCTCACCGGCGAAGGTTTTATCGATCTCAGTCTGGAGATCCGCGCCGGGGAGATCGTCGGCCTCGCCGGGCTGGTGGGATCCGGGCGCACCGAATTTGCCGAAACCTTATACGGCCTGCGTCCGCCGCGCGCCGGGCGGATCTGGCTGGAGAACCGCGAGATTAGTCAGGAGAGCACCCGCGCCAGGCTGGCCAGCGGGCTGGTCTATCTGCCCGAAGACCGCCAGGTCTCCGGGCTGTTTCTCGATGCGCCGGTGCGCTGGAACACGGTGATGTTCAATCAGCCGTCGTGGTGGCAGCAGGGGAAACGGGAGGCGGCGGTGGTCGAACGCTATCACCGGGCGCTGGGGATCAAGCTGGCCGATGGCGATCAGCCGGTGCGTACCCTCTCCGGCGGCAACCAGCAGAAGGTGCTGCTGGCACGCTGTCTGGAGGCTAACCCGCTGCTGTTGATTGTTGATGAACCGACGCGCGGCGTGGATGTCTCCGCCCGCGCCGATATCTATCAGTTGCTGAAAAGCGTTGCCGCGCAAAATGTGGCGGTGCTGATGATCTCCAGCGATCTGGATGAGTTCGTTGGCCTGGCCGACCGGGTGTTGGTGATGCATCAGGGCCGCTACAGCGGCGAGCTGGCGCGGCAGGCGGTGACCGTCGATCGCATGATGATCCTGGCCTTTGGAGGGCAGGCATGAAAACGTTACTCAAGAATCGCGAACTGAGCGCCTTCTTCGCCATCGTGGCGCTGTTTGCCGTGCTGGTGGCGCTCAATCCGGCCTATTTCAGCCTGCAGACGCTGGCGATGATTTTCGCCAGCTCGCAAATCCTGTGCCTGCTGGCGCTGGGGGCAACGCTGGTGATGCTGACCCGCAATATCGACGTGTCGGTGGGCTCCACCGTTGGCCTGAGCGCCATCGCCGTTGGGGTGGCGCTGAACAACGGCTACGGGCTGGCGATGGCGATCGCCTTCGCGCTGGCGATTGGCGCGCTGGCCGGGGCTTTTAACGGCCTGCTGGTGGTGGGGCTGCGCATTCCGGCGATCGTCGCCACCCTCGGCACGCTGGGGTTGTATCGCGGGGTGATGTTGCTGTGGACCGGCGGGAAATGGATCGAAGGCTTGCCCGATAGCCTGAAATCGCTCTCGGAGCCGCTGTTTATCGGCGTCTCGCCGCTGGGCTGGCTGGTGCTGGCGCTGCTGCTGGCGGGCGCATGGCTGCTGTCGCGCACCGCCTCTGGGCGTGATTTCTATGCCGTTGGCGATAACCTCGCCGCTGCCCGCCAGCTGGGCGTGGCGGTCAACCGCACGCGGATGCTGGCCTTTACCCTCAACGGTATGCTGGCGGCCTGCGCCGGGATCGTTTTCGCCGCGCAGATTGGCTTTGTGCCCAATCAGACCGGCAGCGGTCTGGAGATGAAAGCCATCGCCGCCTGCGTGCTGGGCGGAATTTCGCTGCTCGGCGGCACCGGCACCCTGCTCGGCGCGTTTCTCGGCGCCTTCTTCCTCACCCAAATCGACACCGTGCTGGTGCTGTTCCGCCTTCCCGCCTGGTGGAATGACTTTATCGCCGGCCTGGTCCTGCTCGGGGTGCTGGTCCTTGATGGCCGCCTGCGCCAGGCGCTGACCCGCCATCAGCGGGCGCTGAAGTACAGCCGTTTCCAGCCCGGCAACAAAGGGGGCAAACAGGTTGCCCGCTTTCCCGAACGCAAAAGCAAAGAGGTGGCGTAAATGAAGCTGAAGCTTAACTGGGAAAGCGCGCTGCTGGCGTTGTTAGTCGTGGAAATCCTGCTGTTCGGCGCGCTGAATCCGCGCATGCTGGATCTCAATATGCTGCTCTTTAGCACCAGCGACTTTATCTGCATCGGCATCGTCGCGCTGCCGCTGACGCTGGTGATCATCAGCGGCGGGATCGATATTTCGCTGGGCTCGACCATCGGCCTGTGCGCCATCGCCCTCGGGGTGATGACCCAGGCGGGCTGGCCGCTGTGGCTGGCGGTGTCGCTGACGTTGCTGCTGGGGCTGCTGTGCGGGTTAATCAACGCCGCGCTGATCCACTACACCGGCATCAGCCCGCTGGTGATCACCCTCGGGACGCTGTATCTGTACGGCGGCGGCGCGCTGCTGCTTTCCGGCATGGCCGGCGCCACCGGCTATGAAGGGATCGGCGGCTTTCCCGACAGCTTCACCGCCTTCGCCAATTTAACCCTGGGCGGGCTGCCGCTGCCGCTGGTGCTGTTCGCGGTTATCACCTTTCTCTTCTGGCTGCTGCCCCATCGCGGGCGCTTTAGCCGCCATCTTTTTTTACTCGGGCAAAACTCGCGCGCCGCCCGCTATGCCGCGCTGTCGGTCAACGGCATCCCGTATGTGCTGTATGGCCTGGTGGGCGTGGCGTCGGCGGTGGCGGCGCTGGTGATGGTCTCCTATTTTGGCTCGGCGCGTTCGGATTTAGGCCGTGACCTGCTGATGCCGGCGCTGACCGCGGCGGTGCTCGGCGGGGCCAATATCTACGGCGGTTCCGGCTCGAGCGTCGGCACGGCGCTAGCCGCGCTGCTGGTGGGCTATTTCCAACAAGGTTTGCAAATGGTCGGCATCCCCAACCAGGTGTCGAGCGCGCTGTCAGGGGCGCTGTTGGTGGTGGTGGTGATGGGGCGTTCGCTGAGCCTGCACCGTGAATGGGTGCGCGCGACCTGGCGGCGTCTTTTCTCGCGTAAAACAATCGGAGCATAAACATACGATGAAAACCAAACGAATCCTCCAGACGAGCGTCCTGGCGCTGGCGTTAAGCGTGGCAACCGCCCAGGCGGCGGACCGCATCGCCTTTATACCTAAGCTGGTCGGCGTGGGCTTCTTTACCAGCGGCGGCAACGGCGCGAAAGAGGCGGGGAAAGCGCTGGGCGTGGATGTCACCTATGACGGCCCCACCGAGCCCAGCGTCTCCGGCCAGGTGCAGCTTATCAACAACTTCGTCAACCAGGGCTACAACGCGATTATCGTCTCCGCCGTCTCGCCGGACGGCCTGTGTCCGGCGCTGAAGCGGGCGATGCAGCGCGGGGTGAAGGTCCTGACCTGGGATTCCGATACCAAACCGGAGTGCCGCAGCATCTATATCAATCAGGGCACGCCGCAGCAGCTCGGCGGCCTGCTGGTGGAGATGGCGGAAAAGCAGGTGACCAGGCCCGCTGCCAAAGTGGCGTTTTTCTACTCCAGCCCGACGGTGACCGACCAGAACCAGTGGGTGAAGGAAGCCAAAGCCAAAATCGAAAAAGAACATCCGCAGTGGCAAATCGTCACCACCCAGTTCGGCTATAACGATGCCACCAAATCGTTGCAAACCGCCGAGGGGATCTTAAAAGCGTATCCCGATCTTGACGCCATTATCGCGCCGGATGCCAATGCCCTGCCGGCGGCGGCGCAGGCGGCGGAAAACCTCAAGCGCCAGGGCGTGGCGATCGTCGGCTTTAGTACCCCGAACGTGATGCGCCCGTACGTGGAGCGCGGCACGGTGAAAGCCTTTGGCCTGTGGGATGTGGTTCAGCAGGGCAAAATTGCGGTTAACGTCGCCGATCGTCTGCTGAAAAAGGGCGATCTTAACGTCGGCGACAGCGTTGAGGTGAAAGATATCGGCTCGCTGAAGGTCGAACCGAACAGCGTGCAGGGCTACCAGTATGAGGCGAAGGGCAACGGTATCGTGCTGCTGCCGGAGCGCGTGGTGTTCAGCAAAGAGAACATCAATAACTACGACTTCTGACGGAGGATGAGATGGCTGATTTAGACGATATCAAAGAGGGCAAGGACTTCGGCCTCGACCGCCCGCAGCAGAACACGCTGTATACCCTGAAAGGCTGCGGCTCGCTGGACTGGGGCATGCAGTCGCGGCTGGCGCGCATTTTTAATCCGCACAGCAACCGCACGGTCATGCTGGCCTTCGATCACGGTTACTTCCAGGGACCCACCACCGGGCTGGAGCGCATCGATCTCTCTATCGCGCCGCTGTTCGAGGAAACCGACGTGCTGATGTGCACCCGCGGCGTACTGCGCAGTCAGGTGCCGGCCGCGACCAACAAACCGGTGGTGCTGCGCGCCTCCGGCGGCAACTCGATCCTCAGCGAACTTTCCAACGAGTGCGTGGCGGTGGCGATGGAAGATGCGCTGCGCCTGAACGTCTGCGCAGTGGCGGCGCAGGTCTATATCGGCAGCCAATACGAACATCAGTCGATCAACAACATCATCAAACTGGTGGACGCCGGCAACCGCTACGGTATGCCGGTACTGGCGGTGACCGGCGTCGGCAAAGAGATGACCCGCGATGCGCGCTACTTCTCGCTGGCCAGCCGGATTGCCGCCGAAATGGGGGCGCAGTTTGTGAAGACCTATTTCGTTGAGGAAGGCTTTGAAAAAGTGACCTCCAGCTGCCCGGTGCCGATCGTCATCGCCGGGGGGAAAAAGCTGCCGGAGCATGAGGCGCTGGAGATGTGCTGGCGGGCGATCGACCAGGGGGCGTCCGGGGTGGATATGGGGCGCAATATCTTCCAGTCCAGCGCCCCGCGCGCAATGCTGAAGGCGGTGAAAAAGGTGGTGCATGAGAATCTGAACGCGCGCGAAGCGTACCAGTTCTGGCAGGAAGAGAAACAGGGAGAGCGGAAATGAATGTGACGCTGGTGGAGATCAATATCAAACCCGAGCGGGTGGATGAGTTTCTCGAGGTGTTCCGCGCCAACCACGAAGGGGCGCTGCGGGAGCCGGGCAACCTGCGCTTTGATGTCCTGCAGGATCCGGAGGTGAAGACCCGCTTTTTTATCTACGAAGCCTATAAAGACGATGAAGCGGTGCTGGCGCACAAGAAGACCCCGCACTATTTAGCCTGCGTCGAAAAGCTGGAAGAGATGATGTCGCAGCCGCGGCAGAAGCGCAGCTTTATCGGCCTGCTACCGCAGGTGTGAGGGAAATCCAGAGCAGAAGATAACCCCGGTCCTCTTCCATTGGGAGAGGACCGGGGGGAGGGGCAGTTTATTACGCCTCTTCAACCGAGACGCGCAGGGCCGCCAGCGCCTTACGCGCCGCCTTCAGCACCTGCTCGCACTGCTCAAGGGTGAGCGTCAGCGGCGGTTCAACGCGGATCGTCTTGGCGTTATTTAACGTCCCGGCGACCAGCACCCGCTGTCTGAACATCTCGCTGGCAAAGTCGTAGCCAATCTCGTTATCGACAAACTCGATGGCCATCAGCATGCCTTTCCCGCGTACTTCATTCACCAGGCCCGGATACTCCTGCGCCAGCAGGCGGAAACCGTCCAGCAGCATATCGCCTTTCTGCGCCGCCTGCGCCGGCAGGTTTTGCGTCAACAGCACGTTGATGGTCGCCAGCGCCGCCGCACAGGCCAGCGGGTTGCCGCCGAAGGTCGTGGTGTGCAGGAACGGGTTGTCGAACAGCACCGAGAAGACCTCTTCCGTCGCCACCGTCGCGCCGATCGGCATCACGCCGCCGCCGAGCGCTTTCGCCAGACACAGAATGTCGGGCTGAACGTTCTCATGCTCGCAGGCGAACATCTTGCCAGTGCGGCCCATGCCGGTCTGCACTTCGTCGAGGATCAGCAGGGCGCCAAACTCGTCGCACAGCTTACGCACCGCCGGCAAATACCCCGTCGGCGGCAGGATCACGCCCCCTTCGCCCTGAATCGGCTCAAGGATCACCGCCGCGACGTCGTCGCCGGTTTTCTTGCACTCGCTCAGCATGGTGCGCATGGCGTTGATATCGCCGAACGGCACATGGCGGAAGCCCGGCAGCAGCGGCATAAACGGTTTGCGGAAAGTCGACTTGGCGGTGGCCGACAGCGCGCCCAGCGATTTGCCGTGGAAGGCGCCGCTGGTGGCGATGAAGGTGAATTTACCGCGCGGCGACTGATAGGCTTTCGCCAGCTTGATGGCCGCCTCTACCGATTCGGTACCGCTGTTGCAGAAGAAGCTGTACTTCAGTTTGCCGGGCGTTAAGGCCGCCAGGGTTTTCGCCAGCATCGCGCGTAGCGGATCCAGCAGTTCCTGGCTGTGAAGCGGTTGTTTCGCGAGTTGATTCTCGACGGCGGATACCACAACTGGATTACGGTGCCCTACATTGAAGATGCCAAACCCGCCAAGGCAGTCGATAAACTCCTGTCCCTGGGTGTCGACAAGCGTATTTAAACCTCCCGCTTGCCACTCTACGGCTCCGTAATCCCCGCCGGCTGTGACCGATTTTCGATACTCTAAAAACCCCGGATTCACATGCTCTTTAAAGTATTCTCTGACCTCCTGGTTAAGTGCTTTCATTTCCTCATGGTCAAGCGTGCGCTTTTCAATGAGATTCAGTGCGTGTGCGCTGCAGGCCAGAGCCGATGCGCTGGAAGGTAACCTGTTCAAAATGTGCTCCTGGGGCGGACGTATCACACGATACTGGATTAAGTATTGCAGGGATTACGCCAGTTCGGCAGAAGCGGTGAAAATCGGGATAAATGCAAAGTAAAAGACGAAATGTGTAAAATTTAATCTCATGGCGCCATTATTGGCACGTTTTATTCCTGAGCTGACGAGATTTTCTGCCTTGCGGCGTTGGGCGGCACGATCCGTCGTGGTGCGGGCTGCCCCAGCGCGGGGCAGCTGATGGTGAGAAAGGAAGCTTAGTCGAGCTGGGAGATCTCCATCGCCGCCCGGTCGATAATGCCGATGATCTGCTTGAGCTGGGCGGCGCTGCTGGCCTGCTGGTTCACTTTCAGGTCGAGGACCGCTTTGAAATTCTCCAGCGCGCGCTTCATCTGCGGATCGCGGCGCAGCTCGCAGCCGACCATCCGCGCCTGCAGACGCTCCTGGATATGGGACAGATGCTCCTGGTTCTCCGCGTGCAGCTGTTTCCCCTCTTCGCTGATGACGATTTTTTTGCGTCCGTTGTCGTCTTCCACGCTGATGAGACCCTGGTCCTGGAGCAGATCCAGCGTCGGGTAGATCACCCCCGGGCTGGGACTGTAGTTCCCCTGGGTGAGGGTTTCGATCTCTTTGATCAGCTCATAGCCGTGGCTGGCGCTGCGGCTAAGGATGTCCAGAATAATCAGCCGCAGTTCGCCGTGGCCAAAGAAACGCTGGCGACGGCCGCCGCCGCGACGGCCATGGGCGCCGTGTTCGCTGGGGGCACCGTGGCGCCCGCGCGGCCCACGCCCGTCTTCATGATGATGTCGCATGGTTACCTCCTGCTATGTTTTGATATATCTAATTTATATCTAAAAAATGAATTCTCGCAATGCTGGTTATGATTTATTTTTTAATTTGTTGATATTTATCTGTTTATTTTTGATGCTGGTATTTTAATGCGGTTTGTTTTGACTATATCAAAAAAAGACTTGCATTCTTTTTAGATGGCAATCATTATCATTTGCATCGAGTTTAGATATATCTATTTACTGTTCACGAAGGCGATCGATGATGACAAAAACCAAAGCAGACAAGTACCCGCAGCGTGTCCGCAATGAGCTGCGTTTCCGTGAGCTGACGGTGCTGCGCGTGGAGCGCGCAGGCGCGGCTTTCCAGCGCATCGTGCTGGGAGGCGAGGCGCTGGAAGGTTTCGTTTCCCGCGGCTTTGACGACCACACCAAGCTTTTCTTCCCGGAGCCGGGCGCGGCGTTTGCCCCGCCGCAGGTGACCGAGGAGGGGATTGACTGGGGCGAGGGCGTGCGGCCTGCTACCCGCGACTATACGCCGCTGTACGATGCCGAACGCCATGAGCTGGCGTACGACTTCTTTATCCACGACGGCGGAATCGCCAGCCGCTGGGCGCTGGAGGCAAAAGCGGGCGATAAGCTGGTGATCGGCGGTCCGCGCGGCTCGCTGGTGGTGCCGGAGGATTACGCCTGGCAACTGTATGTCTGCGATGAGTCCGGTATGCCGGCGCTGCGTCGTCGTCTGCTGGGTTTGCGTCAGCTGGCGGTGACGCCGCAGGTGACGGCCATCGTCACTATCGCCGATGCGTCATATAAAGATTATCTGGCGGATCTCGACGGCTTTAACATCGAGTGGGTGGTGGGCCACCATCCGGCGTTCGTCGCCGAGCGTCTGGCGCAGGTGAGGGTGCCGGCGGAGGATTATTTCATCTGGCTGACCGGCGAAGGCGCGGTGGTGAAATCGCTGCTGGCGCGCTTTGAGGATGAGAGCATCGATCAGCAGCTGGTGCGCTCGCAGGCGTACTGGCACAGCAAGTAAAAAGCCATCGTGGTAAAACCCGGATAGCGGCTTGCGCCTTATCCGGGCTACGGTTGGCGCCGATTTGTAGCCCCGGTAAGCGCAGCGCCACCGGGGGAAGTTTATCGTTCCGCCAGCGCTTTAAACACCATCGCCACCGCGTGGGCGCCGGGGTCCATGTTGCCGAGCAGGCTGTCGCTGTTGAGATAGGACGCTCGTCCGGCGCCGGCTTTGCCCGACTGGCAAGTGCGATCCGCGCCGGCCTGCGCCGCGGCAAAAGCGGCCTGCAGGTTCTCCGGTTCGGCGAGCAGCGCCGCCAGCGCTGGCTGCAGCGCGTCGATCATTGTCCGGTCGCCTTCCTCGGCGCCGCCGTAAAATTTCATCTGCTCCAGACCGGCGTTCAGCGCCTCGGCCACGCTGGCGCCGTGCCCCAGCTTCTGCCCGGCAGCGGTGAAGAAGATCGACATCAATACCCCGCTGGAGCCGCCCATCACCACCGTCAGGCGTTCGCCCGTGAGCGCGAACAGCGTGGGCAGATCGTTCAGCGGCAGCTGCTGGCGCTGCAGCAGGTCGGCAATCTCACGCGCCCCGGCGGCGAAGGTGGAGCCGGTATCGCCATCGCCCACGATGGCATCCAGCGCGTTGAGATGGTCTTCAAGCCCGACGAGGGTGCCGGTCACCTGGGCCACGTAATCACCCACCTGCGGGTTGGCCGAAGGCGTAAAGTCGACGCGCGGGCTGGCGAGAGTGGACGGCATGATGTTAACCGTCCGCGGCTGCACCGGCCGCGGCCAGCCGGCGGTTTCCACATCCGCCAGCAGCGCTTTCTCAATACTCTCTTCCAGCACGATGGCGCTCAGCGAGAAACCCTTCATATCCAGGGCCGTCACCAGCGAGGCCGGGCCAATCAGCCAGTCAACGCGCGCCTGCAGCGGCGTGTTGGCCAGTTCGCGGGTCAGGATCGCCATTTCGGCCACCGACACGCCGCCGAGGTTATTGAGCATCACCGCCAGACGGCCGGTTTCCGGCAGGGCAGCGGTCAGTTTTTCCACCATCAGGTTGACGATGTCCGCACTGTTTTGCGTGGCGATGGTGGAGGCGCCAGGTTCGCCGTGGATGCCCATTCCCAGCTCGGCATGGCCGGCCTGATGGCGCGGCGCGCTGTCCGCCTCCTGCGGCAGATGGCAGCTGGCCAGCGCCACCCCGATGCTGGCGGTGTGGTTGGCGGCATACTGCGCTTCGCGCAGAACGGTGGCGAGATTGCAGCCGCGCTCGGCAAAATAGCCCGCCACCTTATGGACGAACAGCGTACCGGCGATGCCGCGCGGCTGTTTGTTTTCCGGCAGCGAAATGTCGTCGCCGACGATCAGCATTTCCACGTTGTAGCCGAGACGGCGCGCTTTCTCCGCCGCGAGGCCGAAGTTCAGCCGGTCGCCGGTATAGTTTTTTACGATCAGCAGGCAGCCCGCCTCGCCGGTCACCGCCTGAATGGCGGTAAGCACCGCGTCGACGCTCGGCGAGGCGAACAGATCGCCACAAACCGCGGCGGTCAGCATGCCTTTACCAATAAAGCCGACGTGCGCCGGTTCGTGGCCGGCGCCGCCGCCGGCGATCACCGCCA
>ENA-UOJR01003212-UOJR01003212.1-human-gut-metagenome-genome-assembly--contig:-C115P-NODE-3212-length-10402-cov-9.362810_pt1 | contig 10402 bp, 16 predicted proteins | sample MGYA00242354_ERZ723901 | MGnify/ENA metagenome assembly ERZ723901
AACTTTGCATAATGTGTAGCTTTTCATAACCAACGTTATGCGAAGCTTTGCATAATGTAGGAAAGACAACAACCTGTGAAAACCTGGGTGTTGGTTTGGCGATGGAGGGCAAGAAAGTCCTTGTGGTCGATACTGACCCCCAGGCTTCCTTAACAATCAGTCTTGGTCATCCTGTGCCGGATGACCTCTACCCTACGCTTTCGGATATGATCTATAATTCCACATCCATTGACTGCTTCCGGAAGTTCAACAACTTCTTCCTTTCTGGTCGAGCCGTTCAAAAGCTCAGTGACCGTGTATGCACAGAGCATGGGCTTTCCATTATCACGTCGAAGCCCTATCGGGAGCGTCAGAAAAGAACCGTATTTCCTAAGAAGCGTACCCAGCGGGACGAGTTGTGTGATGCTATCGACCAAGTGCTTCAGGAGAAGCCAAGGAACTATGCCGAGTTTCTGAAAAAGATGGATGAGCTTGGTTTTGAGTTCAAGGACGGTAAGCAACCGGCGTTCCGTGGAAAGGGACAGAAGCGATTCATTCGTCTGCGTTCTCTGGGTGAAGATTACTCCGATGAAGAACTTCGTGCCGTCATTGCCGGCAAGTCCCGTCGTAAGCCCCGAAGTGCAACCCGTCAGGCTTCTGCTCCCAAGCAGTTCAATCTGCTTATTGACATCCAGGCGAAAATGGCTGAAGGTAAATCTGCCGGGTATGAGCGCTGGGCAAAGAAATACAACCGTAAGGAAGCTGCCAGGACAGTTTGCCTTTTGAAAGAAAAAGGTGTGGACAGCTATGAAGATTTAGTCGCATTAACAGATAAGCTGACTTCACGATTTTCTGAGCTTTCCTCTGACATCAAGGCGGCTGAAAAGCGGATGGCAGAAATCGGCGTTTTGCAGACACACATCAATAACTACTCCAAGACCAGAAAAACCTATGAAGCATATCGCAAATCCGGGTACAGCAAGAAGTTCTTTGAAGAGCATCGTGATGAGCTGATGCTTCACAAAGCGGCAAAGCAAGCCTTTGACCAACTGGAGGGCAAAAAGGTTCCTTCCCGTAAGGCTCTGCATGAAGAGTTCAATCAGTTGTTGGTTGAGAAAAAACAAGCCTATGCAGAGTATCGACAGGTCAAGAAAGATATGCAGGAATACCTAATTGCCAAGCAGACGGTCGAGACGATTCTGAATATTGACAAGAAGAAGGAACAGGAAAAAGAGCAAAAGAAGCCACTGCGATAATTGAAAATACCACAGTCCACGCTCCGGTTTGGAGTGTAGGCTGTGGTTCTTTTTTTATTTTTCGATTTTATGATCAAGACACCTTAAAAATTCATATTGACTTTTTTTGATTTGAAGCGTATAATCAAATCAAGAAATTTAGATTTGAGGTGAAGGCATGGCAACAGTATACGAGGAACGTGCAAAGGTTTTCAAAGCTCTGTGCGATGAGCGTCGTCAGCGGATATTGGAATTACTGCATACCGGAGAAAAATGCGCCTGCGTGTTAATTGATGAAATGGGTATGCCTCAGTCATCCCTTTCTTACCACATGAAAATTCTTTGCGATTCCGGTATTGTCACAAGCCGAGAAGAAGGCAAATGGACACATTATCAAATCAGTAAAGAAGGCAGTGAAAAAGCAATCGAGCTACTGAAAAAGATTACAGCAGTATCAGAAAGCAGCACAGAATGCAAAGGATGCTGTAAGTAAGGTAAAAGGCCATCCCAATGCGGAGATGGCTTTTTACAGGTATATCAAATCGAAAATTTTGAATTTGAAATGAAAGTGAGGAAACAAATATGCAAGCATTACGCACGGGGTGGGACTTCTTCCAAAATGAAGTCCTTGGAATGAAATGGTTAAATCGTCTGATTGGCAGTATCTTGGAAGCCTGTGGGTTAGACTTGACCAGCAAAGTGGGCGGCAGTATTCAGTTCTTTATCTACGATGTTATCAAAATCATGGTGCTGTTGGGAGTCCTGATTCTGCTTATCTCTTATATTCAGAGCTACTTCCCACCGGAGCGCACAAAAAGGATTCTGGGTCGCTTCCATGGCATTGGAGCAAATTGTGTTGCAGCCTTGTTGGGAACCGTAACACCCTTCTGTTCCTGTTCGTCCATTCCGCTGTTCATCGGCTTTACCAGCGCCGGTCTGCCTTTGGGCGTGACATTTTCCTTCCTGATTTCCTCCCCCATGGTGGATTTGGGAAGTCTGGTGCTGCTGATGAGCATCTTCGGCTGGAAGGTCGCTGTCGTTTATGTGGTGCTGGGGCTGGTGATTGCCGTTGCCGGCGGCACACTGATTGAAAAGCTGCACCTTGAAAACCAGGTGGAAGAATACATCCGTAACGGACGGTCACTGGATGTACCCCAAGAGGAACTACATTTCAAAGATCGAATACAGTATGCTTGGGAGCAGGTGGTATCGACCGCCAAAAAGGTTGCTCCTTATGTTCTGATTGGTGTGGGTATTGGTGCCTTCATTCATAACTGGATTCCGGAAGAATTTATCGTCAAGGTGCTTGGTGACAACAATCCTTTCGGTGTGGTTCTTGCGACTATTGCCGGTGTTCCTATGTATGCTGATATATTCGGCACGATTCCGATTGCGGAAGCTCTGCTGGCAAAGGGCGCATTACTTGGTGTGGTGCTTAGCTTTATGATGGCTGTCACGACCCTTTCTCTTCCTTCCATGATTATGCTCCGCAAGGCGGTAAAGCCCAAGCTGCTGGGCATCTTTGTGGCGATCTGTACGGTCGGAATTATCATTGTGGGTTATTTCTTCAATGCAATTCAATATTTACTTGTGTAAGAGGAGGAAACAAACATGGCGAAAAAATGGTATCCTGTCATTGACATTCTGACTTGTGTGGAGTGTGGAACCTGCGTGGAGTTCTGCCCTCACGGTGTCTATGATAAACAAAAGGCACCCGTTCCGGTAGTGGTCAATCCTGATAGCTGTATCGACCACTGCCACGGCTGCCAGAAGAAATGCCCTTCCGGGGCAATCTCCTATGTGGGAGACACCGGCGACTCTATGGAAAAGAAACAGGGGTGTTGCTGCTGTGGAGAATGAAAACATGGAAAAACAGAGATCACTTATCGTTAAAATCATAATCCCTGTCTTGATCGTGGCGTTGATCGGTGGAATGTGGCTTGTGAAGAATCAGAAAGAACAGGCAGATGTGACCGATGATAACACACTTTTGCAAACCGAGGTCGAACTGCCGGAAAGCTTGGAAGGTGCTGACTTTGGACTTCGTGAACAGGACGCCATTGATTTTGAGGAACTGGCATCTTTCGGTCTGCCTGCAATCATTGACTACGGTGCGGATTCCTGCATCCCCTGTAAGGAAATGGCTCCCGTTCTGGAAAAGGCCAACAAGGAATTTCAGGGAAAAGCATTTATTAAGTTTATCAATGTGTGGGATTATCCCGAAGCGGCAAGCAATGTCCCGGTCCAGGTCATTCCTACCCAGGTTCTTGTGAATGCAGATGGCACACCATTCGTCCCAAGCGAAGAACTCTCTGCTCAGATTGGATTTACGATGTATAGCCATAGAGAAACCGGCGAACACATCTTTACCGTTCATCAAGGCGGCTTGACCGAGGAACAGATGTGGGCTATTTTGAAAGAAATGGGGGTGGAATAGTTTGATTGACAATTGGCTTTCCCAAATTGCCGAAGTCATTCAGAACAACTTTTGGCTTGCTCCATTTCTCGCACTTTTAGCAGGCGTTCTCACATCAGTAACGCCCTGCTCTCTGTCCAGTGTGCCGTTGGTTATCGGCTATGTGGGTGGTGTTGGAGAGAAAAACACCAAAAGAGCCTTTGCTTATTCCGTCATATTCTCGGCAGGAACAGCCGTGACCTTTGTTACCCTTGGCATCATTGCCACATCTGCCGGCAAACTGATGGGAACATCTTCTCCAGTTTGGTACATGATTCTCGGCGTCCTGATGGTGTTGATGGCACTTCAAACATGGGAGATTTTTAACTTCATCCCCTCGGTGAATCTCATTTCCATGAATAAAAAGAAAGGTATTGTAGGAGCATTTTTGATGGGCATTCTGGGGGGAATCTTCTCCTCACCCTGTTCTACACCGGTGCTGATTGCACTGCTTGCCATTGTAGCCGGGGAAGGAAATCTGATCTGGGGCATTTTGCTGATGCTGCTTTATTCCATCGGACACAGCGCACTGGTTATGGTGGCTGGTACATCCATCGGCTTTGTCCAAAAAATCAACAGCAGTAAAAGATACAACAGCGCTGCTTTTGTTTTGAAAATAGTCATGGGTACGGCGATCCTGCTCATTGGCTTGTATATGTTCTGGCTCGCATTTTAATCAATAATAAATTTTGGAGGTATTATTATGGCACTGTTCAATTTTGGAAAGAAGCAGGAAGAAGAAAAGAAGGCTCCCGCTTGCGCTTGCAACTGCGGTTGCCCGACAAGTGAGGCAGAAGAAATTAAAAACGACTGCTGCCCTGAAGCAAAAGACGGAATTTGCTGCATCAAGGTTCTCGGCTCCGGCTGCAAGAGCTGCCATGCTCTGTTGGAAGCTACCAAGGAAGCGGTTCAGAACATGGGGCTTTCTATTGAGGTGGAATATGTGACCGACATGGCAAAGATCATGGAGTACGGCGTGATGAGTATGCCTGCTTTGGTGGTCAATGAAAAGGTTGTTTCTATGGGTAAGGTTTTGAAAACTGCGGATGTGGAGAAGCTGCTGCACAAACTGGGCTTCTAAGGAGGGTGTGTTATGAGTAAAGGATGGTATCCAATCATTGATTATGACAAATGCGTCGGCTGTATGGCTTGTAATGATATGTGCAAGCATGGTGTTTATAAGCCCGATACCAAAACCGGTATGCCCAAGGTTGTCTATGGGCTTGGCTGCGTCCACGGCTGTCACGGCTGTGAGCGCAACTGTCCGATGGAAGCCATCCATTACTTTGGTGATGACGGCAAGCTGGACATCGACTATGATTATGAAACCTACAAACCTGAGCTGAACTGTGAGGGCAAACCCAAGGTAGCTTTTGTCTGCGTCCATAATTCTTGCCGCAGCCAGATTGCGGAAGCTCTGGGCAAGAAACTGGCATCCGATGTGTTCGACAGCTACTCTGCCGGTACTGCTCTGAAAGACCACATCAATCCCGATGCGGTGCGGCTGATGAAGCAGGTGCATGGCATCGACATGGAGCTGACACAGCATAACAAACTGTTGTCTGATATTCCTGCCCCGGATGTGGTGATCTTCATGGGGTGCAATGTTAGCTGTCCCGATGTTCCCAGCCAGTATGCGGAGAACTGGGGACTGGATGATCCCAGTGGACAAAGTGACGAAGTGTTTTTGGAAACGATTCGTCAAATTGAGCAGAAAATGCTCCAGTTAAAAGCAAGATTGAGCTGACAAAAGGAAGCCGATACAGGGAGTGCCTGAATCGGCTTCCATCAAAAACAACATATCGAAAGTTTTGAATTTGTAAAAAGGAGGATAGAGGATATGAAACGAGATAGCGATACAGGTATCAGCTTCTTTCAGCGATACCTGACTGTTTGGGTTATCATCTGCATGGTGCTGGGTATTCTGATTGGAAAGTATCTGCCCAGCGTTCCAGCATTTCTTAATCAGTTTGAATATGCCAAGGTGTCCATCCCTATGGCAATACTAATCTGGCTGATGATATACCCCATGATGATGAAGGTGGATTTTCAGAGTATCAAGAATGTAGGCAAGAATCCCAAGGGGTTGTTCGTCACATGGATCACCAACTGGCTTATTAAACCCTTCACGATGTACGGCATTGCAAGCCTGTTCTTTTTTGTGATCTTCAAAGCATTCATTACCCCGGAACTCGCAACGGAATACCTTGCCGGTGCGGTTCTGTTGGGGGCTGCACCCTGCACAGCGATGGTCTTTGTGTGGAGTACACTGACCAAAGGCGATCCTGCCTACACGGTGGTACAGGTAGCAACCAATGACCTGATTATTCTGTTTGCCTTCGTGCCGATTGTGAAGTTTTTGCTGGGTGTTTCCAATGTGTCGGTTCCCTGGGATACACTAATTCTGTCGGTGGTTCTGTTCGTGGTAATTCCTTTGGCTGGCGGTATGCTGACCCGCACATTGGTGATCAGGAAGCGTGGTAAAGACTATTTTGAAAACACATTTGTAAAGAAGTTCGACGGCATCACCACCATCGGTCTGCTTCTGACACTGGTGATGATTTTCTCGTTCCAGGGGAATATCATTCTGGAAAATCCGCTACACATTGTTCTGATTGCCGTGCCGCTGATTTTGCAGACTTTCCTGATTTTCGCCATTGCCTATATCGCATCTTATGTTTTGAAGTTGCCGCACAAAATCACCGCTCCTGCTGGCATGATCGGTGCATCCAATTTCTTTGAGCTGGCAGTTGCCGTGGCAATCGCCTTGTTCGGAACAACCTCTCCCGCAGCACTGGCGACTACCGTGGGCGTTCTGACTGAAGTACCGGTAATGCTGTTCCTGGTGAAGATTGCAAATAAGACCGCAAACAGATTTCTGAAAGGCAAAACTGAATAATGGAACATGGATTGTCTTTTCTCACTAATAAAAATAGATAGCTTGTTCAATGGTAGAAAAAGCCACGACCGTTTCTCCGCATGGAGTGGTCGTGGCTTCATTTTTGCGTTTTTTCCTTAGAAAGCTAAATGCTATATAGAATTATGTATGCAGGGAAATAAAAAAACAGATCCCTGTCCGTTCGCTGTATAAGTGATTTATCAATTAAAGAAACAGTGTTTACAGAATAGTTTAATCTTATTCCATTTCCTCTGCACTTTCAGCCATCTTGATGATTTCGGAATCATCTATTTTGCTTGGAGTGTATTCCAGAACGTAGGTGACTTCTGGGGAATAAGTCCAACACAGATATGCAGTGTCATCCTTTTTGTAAAGCGCACCATACCAGTCCTGAATCATCATTTCCTCGCAACTGTCCATACTGTCAACCGGGAAAAGCACACCCAGGGCTTCCGTATGTAATCCGGTGATTTCTGCCGGGTCTCCTTCGTAAAAAGTTGTTTTCAAAATGTGATAGTAGATGTTGTTATCTTCGTCAGTTTTATCTCCATAAGTGAGTGTTGCCGCAAGCTCTGTTTTGGATATTTTCTTGACATCTTCTCCAAGAACTTCTTCTGCGGCTTGTTCAAAGCGTTCTGAAAATTCGCCGAAGTCCATTTCTTTTTCTTTCTGTATCCTTACGGCAACGATAATTCCAACCGAAACGATAACGACAGATAAAATAATAAGTGCGATTTTCTTTTTATTCATGTTCATCCTTCTTTGAAAATGGTATTTGGATTAACGGGTTGCGTCTGGCAAATTGATGATATTGGCATCTACCTTCCTTGCATACTGCATACCCAACGAAAGGAGGTCATGGCACATGATGAAAGAAAATTGGGTATATCGCCGTGGCGATATTTATTGCGCTGATCTGGACCCGGTAGTTGGGTCTGAACAAGGTGGTGTCAGACCGGTGATTGTGATTCAGAACGATACCGGCAATAAGCATTCTCCTACGTTGATTGTGGCAACGGTCACAACGAAAATCCGCAAGAAGGAGAATATGCCGACTCATCTTTTAATCAAAGACAATCCTGCGTTCAGAGAAGCATCTGTGGTGCAGCTGGAACAGATTCGTACCATTGATAAGCGCAGAATTGATAATTACTTAGGTAAGGTTACTTCCCGTGAAATGATAGCGATTGAGAAAGCCTTATCCATCAGCTTGGCAATGGAACAACTGAAAAAGCGTTCCACAAAACATAGACCGAAGAAAGAAAAGGAGTGAACATAGATGTTTGAAGAAAGAATCGCTGCTATGAATCAGCGTACCGAAGAATCCATTGTAGCCTCCGCAGGCCAGTTCGATAAGAGAACATATACCGTTGATGAGATTCAGGACATCCTGGGTATCAGCAGAACAAGCGCATATAACCTCGTGAAGAAGAAAGCCTTTCGCAGTGTTCGCATCGGCGGCAGCATCCGAATCTCTAAAAAGAGTTTCGATGAGTGGTTGGATCAGCAAATGTAGGATTTGTCAAGTGTGTCGTGCAACCCGGCGACAAACTTCAAAATAAATCAAGAGTTCGATAAAATGTAGCCATGACAAGCAAACACATGGCTACATTTTTTACATAGGAGGTTATGAGATGGAAAATGCGAGAAAACGCACAAGTATGTCCGTACCTGAAATGGGTAGGTTACTTGGTCTCGGAAAAACAGAGTCATACTGGCTCATCAAGAAGAATTACTTCAAAACCATTACTGTCGGCGGCACCATGAGAGTGATGATCGACAGCTTTGAAGAATGGTATGCCAACCAGTTCAAGTATCAGAAAGTCGATGGAACCCCTCCCGGCGAGGAACTGAAGAAAACTACATATTCAGTAGAGGAGCTTGGTCAGCGTCTTGGACTGAAAGAAGCTACTGCTTACGAACTGATTGCCAAAGGGCATTTCGAGATTGTAGAAGCTCTGGGTAAACGCAGAGTCACCAAAGAGAGCTTTGAAAAATGGTACGCTTCTCAGAGTGATTACCGCACTGTGGAAGATCAGGAATTGGATGCTGACATCATGGCATCGACCTATGGTCTTCCAGAAATCGCAAGGATGCTTGGGGTGCATCGCCAGACAATCTACTATATTGTCGCAGGTGGCAAATTCGAGCTTATCAAGGTCGGCAGGTACAACCGAGCCACCAAGGAGAGTTTTGAGAAATGGTATCAGAACCAGAACCGCTACAGACTGGTAGCGGAGGATGGAGAAGAAAGGAGATGATCGTATGGCATCCATCGTTAAGAGAAAAAAGAAGTATTCCGTAGTTTATACATACACCGATGAGAACGGCAACGGTTGGAGTGTTGGTCGTTTGACTGCAAATGGTTTGATGGGCGTATGTGATATTATCCCCAAAAGCTCTGCCAAGCCGGGAGATTTGATTTTCTTCCAAGGCACTTATGATACCTCCGGTGCATCGCACGTTGGTATTTATGTCGGCAATGGTATGATGATCCACTGCGGAAACCCGATTTCTTACGCTTCTATCGAATCGAATTACTGGCAACAGCATTTTTACTGCTTTGGCAGAATCAGAAATTAAAGGAGGGATGGCGATTGAGTGCCAAATTAGACAGAATTGGTGCAGACCTTGAAAAAGCCCGTAAGAAACGGGCAGAATGGGATGCTAAGGTGAAAGACCTGGAACGCAGATACCGTGAGGAGGAAAATTCCGAAATCCATGAGATGGTTCATGCTGCGAACCTGAATCCCGAACAGCTTTCCGAGCTGCTCCGTATGTTTGCAGCGGATATGGCTCCGAAACCTGATACGATCAATACTATGAATGAGGAGGAAGCGCAGAATGAGATTTAAGAGATTCAGTGCCATGTTGCTGGCACTTGCGATGTGCATGGGTGTGTTTTCGACAACGGTGTTTGCCTACTCCGATGAGAGTGCAACAACCACTACTACGGGAAAGGCAGAAACCGTGGAAACTGTCCCTGAAAAGACCGAAGATAAGACTTCCGAGGAAGTTCCCTACACCGTGACCGTCAATGAGGATGGCACGGTGGTTTTTTCTTTCAATGGTAAAGAATGGACTTACGGTGCAGAGGAATCCGAGGATAATAACATGGGAACTGGCAAGGTGGTAACGAGCGGTTCCCGTTTGAATGTGCGTACCGGTGCTGGCATGAATTATGAAATCATCGACCAGCTCCGTCCCGGCGAGGAAGTTGTGGTAGTCGGTGTTGAGGGTGACTGGTATCAGATCACTGTGCCTGAAAAGAATGGTTATGTTCATAGCGACTATCTGGAACTGATTGAAAAAGCCGAGCAGAACAGCGAAATGGATATGGCGCTGCTTATGATGTTTATGAGTGCGTTCATGCAGAACACGGACACAAGCGAACCCGCCCTTACTCCTGACGGTACTCTGATTGTGCTTGCCTGTGGTGGTGGATTCTTCGTATTTAAGAAAGTCCAGGAAAAGAAGAAGGAACAGGAAGCGGCAAAGCCTGACCCAGATGCTGATTATGTGGACGATGACGAGGACTATGGGTACGATCCGGAGTTTGAGGACGATGATGCAGATAGTTCCGTTGACGAAGATGATAATGAACCTGTGTAAACAGGATAGGCTTAATGCCTGGGGCAACCTTCTGGTTGCCTTTACATAGTCTCCGCTTTCAAAAATTAAAATATTTTGTGTTTTTGAAAGTGTTCTCTTGCATATACTATTAGCAGACAGTATAATAAGTACATCGAAGCAGTTTCAAGAAATGAAAAATCTTCGACTTTTGAAAGTGGGTGACGATATGAAAACAATTACAAGAGCAAAGTATCTCGACAG
>ENA-UOJR01003216-UOJR01003216.1-human-gut-metagenome-genome-assembly--contig:-C115P-NODE-3216-length-10389-cov-10.536772_pt1 | contig 10389 bp, 7 predicted proteins | sample MGYA00242354_ERZ723901 | MGnify/ENA metagenome assembly ERZ723901
AAGCGTAATTACAGAAGCTTTCATGATTTCTTTCAGCTGGCTTGCCCTCTCCGTCACCTTCGGTGCCACCTCTCCCAAAGGGAGAGGCCTTGGCAAAGAGATGAAGTTTGCGTGGACTGCCAAGGGCTCCCACTTTGAGGAAAGACTTCCCCCGGCCGGGGGAAGATGTCACCGTAGGTGACAAAAGGGGGAATCTGGATTTGCGAAGCAAAGACTGAGAGGGCGAGGACGTTTAAGGAGAACCACTATGCCGCACCGTTATTTTACCACCGAGATCTCTGACGGCACCGCCACCCTGCGCGGGGCCGATGCCCACCATCTTGCCCGCGTGATGCGCGCAAGGCTGGGCGATACTGTTATTCTATGCGACGGCAACGCCGTGGAATACACCGCCACCATCACCGGCTTTGGGGACGAGTGCGTGGAGTTCCGGGTGGAGCCGGGCTATCCCAGCGCCGCCGAACCCGGCGTGGAAGTGACCCTGCTGGCCGGTTATCCCAAGCAGGACAAGCTGGAACAGATCATCAAGCACGGGGTGGAGCTGGGCGCAGCCCACTTTATCCCCTTCTTCAGCCGGTACTGCGTGGCCGCGCCCAAAAAAGAGGAGCAGAAGAACGAGCGCTACAACCGCATTGCAGCGGAAGCCGCCAAGCAGTGCGGCCGGGGCGTTCTGCCGGATGTGGCCCTGCCGCTGGCAAACTTTGGTGCCGTGTGCCGCACCTTTGCACAGTACGACCTTGTGCTGTTCTGCTACGAGTGCGGCGGCGCGCCCCTGCGCGACCTGCTGGCCGCAGCAAAGCCCGCCGATGGTGAAAAGCTGAAAATCGCCATCGTGACCGGAGCCGAGGGCGGCTTTGCCGCCGAGGAAGCCGAGATGGCCGCAAAGGCCGGTGCCAGAACGGTGGGCCTTGGCCCCCGCATCCTGCGGTGCGAGACCGCCCCGCTGGCCGTGCTTGCTTCGGTAATGACCCTGACGGGGGATCTGGAGTAACAAAAAAGCAGCTGCGTTGCAGCTGCTTTTTTGTTATTTTCAGGGTTTATGTCTCTGCTTCCCGCAGAGCTTTCTTCACGTTCAAAAGGTTCTGCGGGCTCACCGAGAAGCTGCGCAGGCCCAGCTGCAGATACTGCACCGTGTTGGCCGGGTTGCCCACCGCAAGGCCGCAGATGGTCACCGGCACGTCCCGCTCTCTGGCGGCGTCCATCACCATGGTGATGAGCTTTTTCATGGCGCTGCTGGCCGGGCGGTAGTAGTGCTCCGCGCTGGCAAGCTCCCGGTCGGCGGCGTGGGTGTACTGGGTCAGGTCGTTGGTGCCGACCACAAGAAAATCGACCCCGTGCGCCACGAACTCCTCCGCCGTCAGGCAGGCGGCAGGCACACTGAGCATCACGCCGAACTTTGTATCCTCCTTGAAGGGCACGCCCCGCTCCCGCAGATGCTCCCGGCAGCGCTCCACCACGCGCATGGCGGCGTCCCAGTCCTCCACCGTCGTCACCATGGGGAACATCACCTGCAGCGGGCCCCGGGCGGCGGCGCGCATCAGCGCGCAGAGCTGCGTCTCGAACTGGCGGGGCTGGCGCAGGCTGTTGCGGATGCCCCGCAGCCCCAGCTTGGAGGACTGCAGGCCCTGATAGGCGTCGGAAATGGTGCGGTCTGAGCCAAAGTCGAAGGTGCGCACCGTTACCGGGCAGCCCTTGGCGGCAGCAAGACAGGAGCAGTAGAAGAAATACTGTTCCTGCTCATCGAGGATGCGGCCCGGCAGCATCATGTAGCCGGTGCGCAGCAGGCCCACGCCCTGTGCGCCGGACTGCATGGCCGTGTCGATGTCCTCCGGCCCAAAGCAGTTGGCCAGCAGCTCAAAGGGCTGGCCGTCCTTTGTCCTGTTGGGCAGAGCATGCAGCTGCCCCATCTCTTCGTTCTCGCGCTGCAGCTCGCAGATGCGGGTCTCGGCCTGCTGGCGGGCGGCAGCGTCCGGGTCCAGCGTGCACTGGCCCCCGGTGGCATCCAAAATCACGGTGCGGCCGTCGCAGTCGTCCAGAAAATCCCGGCCCACCTGCACGATGCCCGGGATATTCATTGCCCGGGCAATGATGGCCGCGTGGCTCTGGCCGCTGCCCTCTGCCGTGATGATGCCTAAAATCATGCCGGAGGGCACGCTGAACAGGTCGGTGGGCATCAGCCGCTCTGCGGCAAGGATCACCGGGTGGTCCAGCGCCAGCCACATGCGGGGGCGGTTGGTGATGATGTTGATGACCCGCCGGGTGGCGTCCAGAATATCCACGCTGCGCAGCTGCATGTAGGGGTTATCCTTCATGTTGGCCAGCTGGTCGGCGTAGCGCTGGCCCACCTGATTCATGGCCGCAGCGGCGCCAACGCCCGCATTGATGCAGAAACGCACCTCGTTCATCATGCCCTCATCGTCCAGCATCATGCTCTGGAACTGGAAGATGGCCTGCTCGCTGGGCGCAGCGCGGTCTGCCATGGATTCCAGCTCGTCCTGCGCGGTGCGGATGGCATCGGTGAGCAGCTGCAGCTCCCGGGACGGTTTAAAGGGACCAACGGTCGTGGTCTCCACATGGTGCTCCAACCGGCTCACCTGACCCAGCACAAGGCCCGGCGAGGCACAGAAACCTTTATAGATCTTCATTCTGGTTCACCTCCGGCAAAAGTTCCGCTTCCGGCGCGGTCAGGGTGTGCCAGACCAGCGCCTGCAGAAAGGTATTGGGCAGCAATGCCGCCAGCGCAGCCCGCGCCGCATCGGCGCTGCCCTCAAACAGCGGTGCAAAACTCTGCATCCGTGCCTGATCGCACTTTGCAAGGAACGCATCGCACAGGGTGTGGGTGGTATAGTAGCCGGTAGGGCTCACGCCCACATCCTCGGCGGCAGCTTCCAGCGGGGCAAGGTCCGCATCCTTCATGTTGGCCAGCAGCAGGGCGGCGTCCGCCGTCAGGGTGACGGGGTATTTCTCCCGCACCTGCTTTTGCACCCGCTCAAATTTTGCATGGAAGGCAGCAGCGTCCGCGCAGCTCTGGGCGTCACAGGAGACCGCATAGGCGCATCCCCGCAGATATCCCATAGCGCGGCGGGTGTCGTAGTAGCCCAGCTCGATGTTGCGGCGGGCGGTGTCCGGGTCAAAGTGCAGGATGTCCCCCAGCTCCCAGTAGCTGCGCACCATGACGGTGGGCAGGCCGGTGAGGTTCGGGCGGGTGATGCCCACCCCCTCAAGGTCTACGCACACCAGCTCCTCTGCGCCCATCCGTTTGGCAAGGCCGGTGGGCATGTTGTCGCTGTAGCCGCCATCCAGAAACTTGACCCCGTCGATGTCCCGCGCCCGCAGGGCAGGGAAGCAGGCGGCGGAGGCCATCAGGTAGTCCTTGACCTTTCCTGCCGGGATCTCGTCCAGCGTCAGCTCCCGGGCCTTGAGGCCCCGCTGCTCCACCGTGACAAGGCCAAAGCGAGTGGGCGCGGCGCGCAGAGCATCCTCGTCCAGCACCCGCTCCACGATCTCCTCCAGCGGGGTCACGTCCATGCCGCCGGCCTTCACCACACTGCGCAGGAACTGGTGCAGGGCCGAGAGGTCGGCATCCTCTTCCGGCAGCTCCATCACGTCCTTGCTGCGGATGCTCAGCCACATATCCCGTGCCGTTTCGTACTGGTCCAACACGAACATGGCACCGTTCAGGCTGCCCACACTGGTGCCGGTGATGATCTGCGGGTGCCAGTCCAGCTCCATCAGCGCGCGCCACACACCCACCTGATAGCTGCCGCGGGCACCGCCGCCGGCCAGCACCAGCGCCTTGCACGGGACACTGCGTTCTTCCATTGCCTCCGCCTCCTTTGATTGGTTCCGGTTTTGTTCAGATTATAGCATATTTCCGGAGAAATTTCTCCCTTTTTTTGTAAATTGAAGGCTTTCTCCCGGCTAAGAAACATGGTATACTTGTCAGGATACTTTAAAGGAGGCATTCTCATGCACTGCAGCCAATGGATCTTTGATATGGACGGCACCCTGACCGACAGCATGACCGTGGTATGGGAGGGTGCGCCGGACGCCCTGCTGCGCCGCTACGGCCGCACGCCCCGGGCCGACCTGCGTGCCACCCTGCTGAGCATGGGGATGCAGGAAGGCGCACGGTACCTGATCCGGGAGTATGATCTGCCGCTGACCGAGGAGAGCTACTTTGCCGTGATGCGGGAGGTGATCGCCGAGCTGTACGAGACCGTGGAGCTCAAGCCCGGCGTGCGCACGATGCTGGCAAAGCTGCAGGCCGAGGGTGCCCGCATGTGCATCTGCTCCAACACATGGGCCGACCAGTGCCGCACCGTGCTCACCCGTCTTGGCATTGCCGGGTATTTTTCCTTCATCGTGGAGGCGCAGGGCGTGCTGCACAAGAGCCGCCCGGAGGTGTTCTTTGAATGCATGAGCCGTCTGGGCGGTGCGGACCCCGCCCGGTGTGCGGTGTGCGAGGATGCAGTGTACGCCGCTTCCACGGCGCACGGGGCCGGATTTTACGTCGTGGGCATCGCAGACCCCGCCTCTGCCGCAGACGAGCCGGAGATGCGCCGCGTCTGCAGCCAGTTCCTCCCCCGGTGGGATGCGCTGGACTGGACCGCCGTGTAATAAAAAAGGGCCGCAGAGTGCGGTTCTTTTTCACATTAAAGGGGTATTACTCTTGCTTTTTGCCATCAAGAAGAGTATGATATTATAAACAGGACTGTCCCAAGGGGGCAGTGCCCTCATTTTCCTGTTTTTGTAAGATATGTGAGAATACACCGTTTGATTTTTAAAATATAAAGGTATAATATCCGTAAAGAGGAGACCTTCCGTCATGAACAACCCACTCGTCAGCATTATCGTGCCAGTGTACAATGTGCAGAATAGTGTTGCCCGCTGCCTGGAGAGCATCTGTGCGCAGACGTGGAAGAATATCGAGATCATTTTGGTCAACGACGGTTCCAGAGATGAAAGCTTTTCGGTCTGTGAGCAGTTCCGCGAAAAAGACCCGCGTATCGTTTTGGTGGACAAGTCCAATTCCGGCGTGTCGGACACCCGCAACTGCGGCATGACCCTTGCATCCGGCAAGTACGTACAGTTTGTGGACAGCGACGATTATATCGAGCCTGATTTTACCGAGCGGCTGGTAACGGCCGCCGAGACCAACAATGCCGATCTGGTGATCGCCCCCTATTGGATGGTGATCCCGGCAAACTCCTGCAAGGCCGGTCAGGCTCTGGAAAACCTGCAGGAGAACCTTGGCATCGAGGAAAAGCGTCCCGATGATGTGCGCGAATACGGTTTTCTGCCCGAGGGCATCTATGACCGCGACACCTTTGCCCTGCGCCTGATGGAAAAGCCCGCATCCTTCTTCTACAGCGTTCTGTGGAACAAGCTCTATCGCCGCGACATCCTTGTGGACAACCATCTGCAGTTCACCAGCGAGGTGCGCTGGGCCGAGGATCTGGTATTCAATCTGGAATACATCCTGTACGCCAACGTATTCGTTTCCATCCCCAAGGCTGGCTACCACTATGTGCAGAACCCTCAGAGCATCTGCCACACCCAGATCAATCTGGCTTCCATCGTGCAGAACAAGCTGCAGGTGTTCCGCTACTACAAAGATCTTTACACAAAGCTGGGCCTGTACGACAAGGTGCAGCCGCAGCTGTACAAATTCCTGACCGCATTCTCGGAGAATGCCTATCCCGCCGGTTCGCCCCAGAAGATCATCATGGACATGGCCAACCGCTGGGGCTTTGGTGTTCTGGATGCTTCCGACAAGGAAAAGAAACGCAACGCCAAATCAGAGGCCTGAACTTCCGTACATGAGAAAGAGCTGCACAAGGCAGCTCTTTTTTGTTTGCCATTTTACCGGTCGGTCCAGCTGCGGACGGCCTCGCGCACCATGCCCTCCCGCCCGCGGGGGATGGGGATGCGCGCACCGCTGCTCATCTGCAGCTCGCCCGCCGTCAGCAGCCGGGCCGCCGCCAGATTGACCACATAGGAGCGGTGCGGCTGCAAAAAGCGGCCGTCCGCCAAAAGCGGCCTTGCCACCTCGGCAAAGGATACCCGCAGCGAAAGGGACATCACATCCTCCCCGCTGAGCAGGTGGAAACGCACCACATGGTGGGTGCACTCCAGATACTCGAGCTGGGCATAGGGCAGCAGCCGCAGGCCCTCAGCCGTGGCCACGGTGAGGGCCGGGCCATACTCCGGCTCGGTGGCGCGGGCCAGCAGGGCCGAAAGCTCCTGCTGATGCACCGGCAGCAACAGATACTGCATGGCGTCCACCCGGAAGGCACTGTAGGCATGGGCCGCCGTGCGGGCCGCAAAGGCCAGCGGAGCCCTGCGGCCCCGGCGGCGCAGCTCCGCAGCCGCCGAAAGCCCTGCCGGGGCCGCTACAGCGCCCAGCTCGATGAGATACAGGTCAAACCGTTCTCCCTCGGTGTCCCGGCGCAGCAGCGCAGCTGCATCCGGCAGCTGCTGCACGATGCACGCATCCTGCCGCCGGGCAAAATATTCCATGCACTGGCGTTCCAGCCCGCTGCGCAGAGCCGCATCCGTGCTGCATACCGCAATGTGAAAGACCATCCGACATTCCCCTCTCCGCCAGCCGCCCGCCTTGATTTTTGCGCAGGGCTGGAGTATGATAAATGAAACCTCGCTGCATCGAAAAAACAGAAATGGAGACCTTTGCCATGCCGGAACCCCTTGTCAGCATCATTGTGCCCGCCTATAACGCCGCAGGCTGCATCGCCCGCTGTGTGGAGAGCATCGTCTCCCAGAGCTATCAGGAGCTTGAGATCCTTCTGCTGAACGACGGCTCCAAGGATGACACCCTTGCCATCTGCCGGAAGCTGGCCGAAGCCGACCCCCGCATCCGGGTGATCGACAAACTGAACACCGGCGCAGCCGATACCCGCAGCTGCGGCCTTGCGCTGGCCAGAGGCGAGTACATCCAGTTCGCGGACAGTGACGACTATCTGCTGCCGGGCTGCACGGCAAACCTTGTGGCAGCTGCCCGGCGCAGCCGTGCCGACCTTGTGCTGGCCCCCTACCGGATGATGGTACCCCGCAGAGACGGCGGCTATGACACCCGGGAATACAGCCTGCTGCCCGCAGGGGAGTACAGCAAGGTGGATTACCTGTGGCAGCTCACCGGCCATGCCGCCGCCTTTTACTACGGCGTGCTGTGGAACAAGCTCTACCGCCGCGACCTGATCCGGATGGCGCAGATCCGGTTTGAAAATGTCGTTTTCGCCGAGGATCAGCTGTTCAACACCCGGTATCTGCAGGCGGCGCAGCGGTTCGCCGCCATCGACGAGGCCGTTTACTGCTACATCCAGAACCCGCAGAGCGTCTGCCACACGCAGGTGAGGGTGGCAGACATGCTGCGCCACCGTGACCGGATGTACCGCGCCTACCGGCAGATGTGCATTCAGCTGGGCGTGTACGACCGGTTCCGTCTGCGGCTGCGGGGCATCTACCTGAGCCTGTTTGAAAGCCCTCTGCCCAACGGCCCGGTGCAGCGGCTCTCCGACGCCGCCGCACGCACCCACAGCCGCATCTGAGAAAAGGAGACGCTATGGAATTTCCCCTTGTCAGTATCATCGTGCCCATGTACAACGCCGCAGGCTGCATTGCCCGCTGTGTAAAAAGCATCTGTGCCCAGAGCTACAAAAGCATCGAGATCATCCTGCTGAACGACGGCTCCAAGGACGGCACTCTCTCAGTCTGCCGTGCTCTTGCCGCTCAGGACCATCGCATCGCGCTGGTGGACAAGCCCAATTCCGGCGCGGCGGACACCCGCAATCAGGGGCTTGCGCTGGCCCATGGCCGCTACATCCAGTTCGTGGACAGCGACGACTGGCTTGCCCCGGACTTTACCGAGAAGCTCGTCACCGCCGCCGAGACCCACGCCGCCGATCTTGTGATCGCACCCTTCTGGATGGTGTATCCGAAGGACTACGTGGAGCACATCCGCCCGTGGGAAAAGGCGCTGGGCACCGTGCTCCGGCGCAACCCGCCCCGCACCCGGGCCTACGGCTATCTGCCCGCCGGGGTGTACACCGGGCAGGAGTACGCCCGGCAGCTGATCGAAAAGCCCAATACCTTTTACTACGGTGTGCTGTGGAACAAGCTCTACCGCCGGGATCTCCTTGCCGGGCACGGCATCCGCTTCCGGCAGGAGCTGTTTGCGGAAGATCAGCTGTTCAACACCGAATATCTGCGCTATGTGCACACCGCCGTTTCCATCCCGGACATCGGCTACTATTACCTGCAGTGCAGCCAGAGCGTTTCCCATTCCAGCGTGACCACCGCCGATATCCTTCTGCTGCGGCGGCGGGTGATGGGCCTGTACAAGAGCATCTATACCGAACTGGGCATCTACCCGGAGACCCGGGCCGCCATTCTGCGCTCCGCTTTTGGCGAGAACGAGTTCACCCTGCCGCCGCTGGACACCCCGCAGGCCCATTCCTGCAGGCTGTAACCGGCTGTTTCCACGGGCAAAACGGCGCACCACTTTTCTGAGAACCACACACCCGGACTGCCGCTGTACGGCATCCGGGTGTGTCTGTTTTTATCCGGCTCAGCAGCCGATGGAGGCGCACTTTTCGGCCAGCCAGACCCGCTCTTCCGCGTTCAGGTGCGGGGCCAGCTTTGCAAATACCTGACGGTGGTAGTCGTTCAGCCATGCAAGCTCGTCTTTGTCCAGCACACCGGGCAGGATGGGCGAGGTGGCAATGGGCACAAAGGTCAGCGGCTCAAAGCCCAGAAAAGTGCCGTACTGGTTATCCGCCTTGTGGATACATACCAGCTCGTTCTCGATGCGGATGCCCACAAGGTCGGTCTCGTAGACGCCGGGCTCATCGGTGACCACCATGCCGGGACGCATCCGGGTGGTGTTGCGGCTGTTCAGTGCATGAGGCCCCTCGTGCACATTGCCCACAAAGCTGACGCTGTGGCCGGTGCCGCAGCGGTAGTTGATGAGGTGGCGCCACAGGGGCTCCCGGGCGATGGTATCGATCATCTTACACTCGCAGTAATCCAGCCAGACAGCCTTGGCAAGGTCGATGTGGCTCTGCAGGGTCCATGTGTAGAAGCGCTTTTCGTCCTCGGTCAGCTCACCCAGCGGATAGGTGCGGGTGATGTCGGTGGTGCCGTCCATGTAGGTGGCACCGCTGTCCACCAGCAGAAAGCCCTTCTTTTCCAGCACAGCGTGATCTTCCGGGGTGGCGTGGTAGTGCATCATGGCCGCATTGCCGCCGTAGGCCGCAATGGTGCCAAAGCTCTCCACAAGGAATTTATCGTCCGCACTGCGGTACTTGTGCAGGATCTCGTCCACGGTCAGCTCGGTCAGGGTCTCACCGGCGGCAAGGCGGCTTTCCAGCTCCATCTGGAACCGCACCATGGCCACAGCGTCCCGGATATGGGCCTGCTTTGTGTGGGCAAGCTCCGTTTCGTTCTTCACGCCCTTCATCAGCAGCAGCGGGTCGGTGCCGTCCTTCACGGTGAGGGCGGCATTCTGTTCCAGCACCTGATACACGGCATAATTGACGGTGGTCGTCTCGGCCAGCACGGTCTGCGGCTCGGTCTCGGCCGCAAGGCAGGACAGCACATCATCATATTCCGCCAGCATGACGCCGTTCGCTTCCAGCTCTGCCCGGGCTTCCGGGGCCACGCGGGCTGTGTTGATGAACAGCACCGCCCGGTCCGGGGTCACGTAGCAGTAGGCCATGGCGTAGGGGGTGCACTCGATGTCCATGGCGCGCAGGTTCAGCAGCCATGCCAGATTGTCCAGCTTGCCCACGAACTGCGCAGTGCAGCCCAGTTTCCGGAGCCTGCCGCGCAGCTGTTCCAGCTTTTGGGCAGGGGAGAAGCCCGCATACTCCTCCGGCAGGATCCATGCCGGGGTGTCCGGCAGGGCGGGACGGCCCTCGGTCCACAGCTCGTCCTCAAGGCGCAGCGTCCGGATGGAAGCGCCCTTTTTCTCCAATGCCTTTTTCAAGCCGTTCACAAGAGCCGTGCTGGCGGTCAGGCCGCACAGACCCAACACCTCCCCCTCGTTCAGGGCATCGGCACAGTATTCCTCCACGGTGGGCACACCCGGTTCCCCCATGCGCTGCAGCTTGATCTCGGTACCGGCAAGCTCTTTTTCCGCCTGCACGAAGTACCGGCCATCGGCCCACAGGGCACTCCCGGTGCGGGTGACGACAAGGTTGGAGTTCTCGCCGTGGAACCCGGAGAACCAGGTCAGGCTGGTGTAGTGGGCGGGCAGGTACTCACTGGCATGGGGGTCTCCCACCGGGATCAGATAAACAGCCACGCCATTTGCGGCCATGGCGGCACGCAGCGCGGCAAGGCGCTCGGGTACGGTATTCATGCTCATAA
>ENA-UOJR01003217-UOJR01003217.1-human-gut-metagenome-genome-assembly--contig:-C115P-NODE-3217-length-10381-cov-6.481212_pt1 | contig 10381 bp, 5 predicted proteins | sample MGYA00242354_ERZ723901 | MGnify/ENA metagenome assembly ERZ723901
CTGTGCAGCTTGATATTACGATAACGCTTCATACCGGTTCCAGCCGGAATCAGCTTACCAATAATAACGTTCTCTTTCAAACCAATCAACGGGTCCACTTTGCCCTTAATTGCTGCATCGGTCAACACTTTAGTAGTCTCCTGGAAAGATGCCGCTGACAAGAAGGAATTCGTTGCCAGGGAAGCTTTTGTAATACCAAGAATAACCTGATTGCCTTCCGGTGGCTGTTTACCCTCAGCTTCAAGCTGCTCTTTTACATCCTCATAATCCAGAGCATCTACCATAACACCAGGCTGGAAGTCAGAATCCCCATTATTCTCAATGCGAATCTTCTTCAGCATCTGACGTACAATAACCTCGATATGCTTATCATTAATTTCTACACCTTGCAGACGGTATACGCGCTGTACTTCACGGAGCATATAATCCTGAACCGCACGAACACCTTTAATTTTCAAGATGTCATGTGGATTTACACTACCTTCTGTCAACTCATCACCAGCCTCTAATTCCTGTCCTTCCAATACTTTAATACGGGAACCATATGGAATCAGATATGCTTTGCTCTGTCCGGTTTCATCATTTGTAATAACCACTTCACGTTTCTTCTTGGTGTCACGAAGCTGAACTTTTCCTGCAAATTCGGAAATAATAGCAAGTCCCTTTGGCTTTCTTGCCTCAAAAAGCTCCTCGACACGAGGAAGACCCTGTGTGATATCGTCGCCGGCCACACCACCGGTATGGAACGTACGCATGGTAAGCTGTGTACCCGGCTCACCGATGGACTGAGCAGCAATAATACCAACTGCTTCACCAACCTGTACCGGTTCTTTCGTTGCCATGTTTGAACCATAACATTTTGCACAAATACCAATGTGTGATTTACAAGTAAGAATTGTACGAATCTTAACCTGTGCCTTATCACCTGCATCGATAATTTTCTTTGTATTCACAATGCGTGCCGCACGTTTTGGCGTAATCATATGATTTGCCTTAACAATCACTTCACCATCGTCATCAAGAATTGTTTCACAGGAATAACGCCCTGTAATTCTCTCCTCAAGCGTCTCAATTACTTCTTTTCCATCCATGAATGCACTAATCCACATACCCGGAATTTCTGCACGGTTACGGCTCTCGCAGCAATCCGTCTCACGAATAATCAATTCCTGAGACACATCAACAAGACGTCTTGTCAAATATCCGGAATCGGCTGTACGAAGCGCTGTATCGGAAAGACCTTTACGAGCACCATGCGCAGAAATAAAGTACTCCAATACGTCAAGACCTTCACGGAAGTTTGACTTGATTGGAAGTTCGATGGTACGACCGGATGTATCTGCCATCAAACCACGCATTCCGGCAAGCTGTTTAATCTGCTTATCCGAACCACGGGCTCCGGAGTCCGCCATCATGTAGATGTTATTCAATTCATCCAAACCACTCAGCAAGTCATGTGTAATCTGGTCATCGGCAATTTTCCATGTCTCAACAACAGATTTGTAACGCTCTTCCTCAGTCAACAGACCGCGGCGGTATTTCTGGGAAATAACCTCAACCGTATTCTCTGCCTGCTTAAGCAATTCTTTCTTCGTTGCCGGCACTTCCATATCGGAAATGGAAACAGTCATTGCTGCCTTTGTCGAATATTTATAACCAAGTGCTTTAATTGCATCGAGCGTTTCCGCTGTCTTTGTTGCACCTTCATTGTTAATACATTTTTCCAGAATCTGTTTCAACTGCTTTTTGCCAACGTGGAAATCTACTTCCAGTTTAAGGAAGTTATCCGGATTGCTTCGGTCAACAAACCCAAGATTCTGGCTGATAATCTCATTGAAAATAAATCTTCCCAATGTCGATTCAATAATACGAGATTCTTCTTCACCTGCAGCATTTACGCCAAAACGACGAATTTTAATTTTGGCATGAAGTGTAATCTCATGGTTTTCATAGGCAATAATTGCCTCATTCATATCTTTAAAGAAACGTCCGGTTCCTTTTGCTCCCTGCTCCGGAGTTCTCTCCTGTGTCAAATAATAAATACCAAGGACCATATCCTGAGAAGGTACAGCTACGGCACCACCATCGGATGGTTTCAGCAGGTTGTTTGGTGACAACAGAAGGAAGCGGCACTCTGCCTGTGCTTCCACGGAAAGTGGCAAATGCACAGCCATCTGGTCTCCATCGAAGTCGGCGTTGAACGCTGTACATACGAGTGGATGAAGTTTGATTGCCTTACCTTCGACAAGGATTGGCTCAAATGCCTGAATACCCAGACGGTGAAGTGTAGGGGCACGGTTTAACATAACCGGATGCTCGCGAATTACTTCTTCGAGGATATCCCATACAGCAGGCTCTAACTTCTCTACCATTTTCTTTGCATTTTTAATATTATGAGCAGTTCCATTTGCAACCAGTTCTTTCATTACAAATGGTTTGAAAAGCTCAATTGCCATCTCTTTTGGCAGACCGCACTGATAAATCTTAAGTTCCGGTCCTACGACGATTACGGAACGTCCGGAATAGTCAACACGCTTACCAAGAAGGTTCTGACGGAAACGTCCCTGTTTACCTTTAAGCATATCAGACAATGATTTCAATGCACGGTTTCCAGGTCCTGTAACCGGACGGCCACGGCGTCCATTATCAATCAACGCATCAACTGCTTCCTGCAGCATACGTTTTTCGTTTCGTACAATAATATCCGGAGCGCCAAGTTCCAAAAGTCTCTTCAAACGGTTGTTACGGTTGATGATTCGACGATACAAATCGTTCAAATCGGAAGTTGCAAAACGTCCACCATCCAACTGCACCATCGGACGAAGATCCGGTGGAATAACAGGAATCACCGTAAGAATCATCCAGTCCGGATGGTTTCCGGATTCACGGAATGCTTCCACAACTTCCAGACGCTTGATAATGCGGGCACGTTTCTGTCCGCTGGCATCCTTCAATTCATCTTTCAATGTTTTGGACTCTTCTTCCAAATCAATTCTCTGCAAAAGTTCCTGAATGGATTCTGCACCCATACCAACACGGAACGTATCACCAAAATCTTCTCTTGCTTTCTGGTATTCCTGCTCGGAAAGAACCTGTTTTACCTGAATTTCCGGTGTCTCAGATTCCAATACAATATAGGAAGCAAAATACAATACTTTTTCCAATACTTTTGGAGAAATATCCAAAATCAAGCCCATGCGGCTCGGAATTCCTTTGAAGTACCAAATATGGGATACCGGAGCAGCCAACTCAATGTGACCCATGCGCTCACGACGAACGCTGGATTTTGTGACTTCCACACCACATCGGTCGCAGACAACACCTTTATAACGTACTTTTTTGTACTTACCGCAATGACATTCCCAGTCTTTGCTCGGTCCAAAAATACGCTCGCAATACAAACCGTCTTTTTCCGGTTTCAGGGTACGATAATTGATGGTCTCCGGCTTCTTTACCTCACCTCTGGACCACTCACGGATTTTTTCCGGAGATGCCAGTCTGATTTTAATTTTATCGTAAGTCAATGTCTTTTCTTCTTCATTACCATACTGTGGCATATTTATAACCCGTCCTTTCTATCAATCTGCGCTGATGCTGCTATCGTCATCAATGCCCTGTACATCCGTTTCACGGAAACCGGCATCTTCAAAGGATTCTTCTTTGAGTTCAAAATTTTTGTCATTGATTAATTCATTCACATTTTCATGAGTTCCTTCTTCTATGGACTCAGTCATCTGAACTTCGTTTCCTTCTTCATCCAGCACTGCAACATCCAATCCGAGAGCCTGTAACTCTTTCAGCAATACCTTAAAGGACTCAGGTATGCCAGGCTCAGAAATATTGTCGCCTTTGATAATTGCTTCGTATGTCTTAACACGTCCTACTACGTCATCCGACTTCACGGTCAGAATTTCCTGAAGAGTATAAGCTGCGCCATACGCCTCAAGAGCCCATACCTCCATCTCTCCGAATCGCTGACCACCAAACTGCGCTTTACCACCAAGTGGCTGTTGGGTAACCAGTGAGTAAGGACCAGTGGAACGAGCATGGATTTTATCATCAACCAAGTGATGGAGTTTCAGATAATGCATGAAACCAATCGTAACTTCACCATCGAAATACTCTCCGGTACGTCCGTCACGAAGCTGAACCTTTCCATCTTCCTTAATCGGCACACCTGCCCATTCTTTTCTATAGTCCTGATTTGTCAGGAGATAATCCATCACTTCCGGATCAAGAACATCTTTGTATTTCTTCTCAAAATCCTCGAGTGGTGTATTTACATAATCGTTTGCCAGTTTCAAGGTATCCATGATGTCAATCTCGTTTGCACCATCAAATACCGGTGTTGCAACATTGAAACCAAGGACTTTCGCTGCCAGACTCAAATGAATCTCAAGCACCTGTCCGATATTCATTCGGGAAGGCACACCCAAAGGATTCAACACGATGTCAAGCGGACGTCCGTTTGGCAAAAATGGCATATCTTCAACCGGCAGTACACGGGAAACGACACCCTTGTTACCATGACGACCAGCCATCTTATCGCCGACCTGAATTTTTCTCTTCTGTGCAATATAAATGCGCACGGTCTGATTTACACCAGGTGACAATTCATCCCCATTTTCACGGGTAAATACTTTCGCATCCACAACGATACCAAATTCACCATGTGGAACGCGAAGAGATGTATCTCTTACTTCTCTTGCTTTCTCTCCGAAAATAGCACGAAGAAGTCTTTCTTCTGCAGTCAGTTCTGTCTCACCTTTTGGTGTTACTTTACCAACTAAGATGTCTCCGGCACGAACTTCTGCACCAATACGGATAATACCGCGCTCATCCAAATCTTTGAGAGCATCATCACCGACGCCCGGTACATCACGTGTAATTTCTTCCGGTCCGAGTTTTGTATCACGTGCTTCTGTCTCATATTCATTAATATGAACAGAAGTATACACATCTTCCTGCACCAGTCTTTCACTGAGCAGTACGGCATCCTCGTAGTTATAACCTTCCCATGTCATAAATCCAATCAACGGGTTTTTACCAAGGGCGATTTCGCCGCCGGAAGTAGAAGGTCCATCAGCAATTACCTGACCAGTCTCAACTTCATCACCTTTTGTAACAATCGGTCTCTGGTTCATGCAGGTACCCTGGTTGCTTCGTACAAATTTAGACAATTTATACTCATCCAGATTTCCATCTTTTTTACGAATCAAAATGCGGTTTGTTTCGGCACGTTCTACCACACCGCCTTCTTTTGCTACCACACAGTTTCCGGAGTCAACAGCCGCTTTCATTTCCATACCTGTTCCGACAACCGGCGCCTCTGTTACCAGAAGCGGCACTGCCTGCCGCGGCATGTGGGAACCCATCAGAGCACGGTTCGCTTCATCATTTTCCAAGAACGGAAGCAGGGCTGTTGCCACAGAGAATACCATCTTTGGCGATACGTCCATGTAATCAATTTTATTTCTCTCAAACTCCGATGTCTCTTCACGGAAACGACCGGATACATTTTTACGAACGAAATGACCTTCTTCGTCCAGACGCTCATTCGCCTGTGCAACGTGGTAACGGTCTTCTTCGTCTGCTGTCATATAAACAACTTCATCTGTTACACGTGGATTCTCCGCATCCGAGTGGTCTACTTTACGATATGGAGCCTCAACAAATCCATACTCGTTAATTCTTGCGTAAGATGCCAGTGAGTTGATCAAACCGATGTTCGGTCCCTCAGGCGTCTCAATCGGACACATTCTTCCATAATGGGAATAGTGTACGTCACGCACCTCAAATCCGGCACGGTCACGGGACAAACCACCAGGTCCGAGGGCTGACAGACGACGTTTGTGTGTCAACTCAGAAAGCGGGTTGTTCTGGTCCATAAACTGTGACAACTGGGAACTTCCAAAGAATTCCTTAACCGCTGCCGTTACCGGTTTAATATTAATCAACGACTGTGCAGAAATACCTTCGATATCCTGCGTTGTCATTCTTTCACGCACCACACGCTCCATACGGGACAAACCAATACGGTACTGGTTCTGAAGCAGCTCGCCTACTGCACGGATACGACGATTTCCCAAGTGATCGATATCGTCGTCATTTCCCAGACCATATTCCAAATGGATGTTGTAGTTAATGGAAGCAAAAATATCTTCCTTTGTAATATGTTTTGGAATTAACAATGCTACATTGCGGCGGATTGCGTCATAACGCTCTTCATCCGTCTCATTCTCTTCCAAAATCTTTTTCAATTCCGGATAATAAACATCTTCTGTAATTCCCAATGCTTTTTTATCCGCCTGTGGCAAAAATGCATGTAAATCAACCATCATATTGGACAATACTTTTACAACATGTCCTTCTTCTGTCTGCATCATTACAAACGGAATGGCTGCATTCTGAATTTCACGAGCAAGCTCTTCAGAAACCATCGTTCCGGCTTCTGCCACCACTTCACCGGTTTCCGGGCTGACTGCATCTTCTGCAAGTGCAAATCCGACAATGCGATTTGTGAAGGATAATTTCTTATTAAATTTATAACGTCCAACCTTCGCCAAGTCATAACGTCTTACATCAAAGAACATATTATTAATGAGGCTTTCCGCACTGTCAACAGCAAGCGGTTCACCCGGACGAAGTTTTTTATACAATTCAAGCAAACCGTCCTGATAGTTCTTGGAAACGTCCTTCTCAATACTTGCCAAAATTTTCGGCTCCTCGCCAAACATGTTCAAAATTTCCTGATCTGTCCCTACACCAAGTGCTCGAATCAATACCGTAATCGGAACTTTTCTATTTCTATCTACACGAACGTAAAATATATCATTGGAGTCTGTCTCATATTCCAACCACGCTCCACGGTTTGGAATAACAGTCGAAGAATACAACTCTTTACCAATTTTATCATGGGCGATACCATAATAAATGCCAGGGGAACGAACCAACTGACTTACAATAACACGCTCTGCTCCGTTAATAATAAACGTACCTGTCGCGGTCATAAGAGGAAGGTCTCCCATGAAAATATCATGTTCACTAATTTCCTCTGTTTCATTATTATGGAGTCTTACTTTAACTTTCAATGGTGCCGCATAAGTTGCATCCCGCTCCTTACACTCTTCGATGGAATATTTCACATCATCCCGGCACAGCTCAAAGCTAACAAATTCCAGACTTAAATTGCCGTTGTAATCCGCAATCGGCGAAATATCGCGGAATACTTCATTCAAGCCCTCTTCCAGAAACCATTTGTACGAATCTGTCTGAACCTCAATGAGGTTTGGCATCTCCAATACTTCTTTCTGTTTCGAGTAACTCATTCTCACACCTTTGCCCACATGGACAGGGCGTATTCTGTTTTTCTCCATTGATGATTTCACTCCTTGTCTTTTCTACAGAACTGTGATATACTACAAATTAGGTAGGGATATTGCGCCTACCATACCACAATAGTGCATTTTCTATCGTACCACAAATGTAGTAAGGTGTCAAGCGTTTATTTGGCACTTTTTTCTATTTTTTTAATATTTTTAAGGAGACGATGTATGGGGAATCAAATCATTATTTCAATCAGCCGTGAATACGGCAGTGAGGGACACACAATTGCGAAGCAAATTGCGAAAGATCTGGGGCTTCCTTTTTATGACCGCAATATGCTTGACGAAATTGCAAAAGAAAAAGGCTTTGACCCGGCTGTTTTTGCCGGTGTAGATGAAAAGCCGCGCAACAAACTGCTTTCGCGCCGAGTAAAAGGGTATTCTAATGCAACCGAAGACAATTTGGCGCAGATGCAGTTCGAATTTCTTCGTAAAAAGGCCGCCTCCGGCGAATCTTTTGTCGTGCTTGGCCGTTGTTCCGAAACGATTCTAAAGGAATATGATAGCTTAGTTTCAATTTTTGTTACCGGAAACAAGGACCGCAAATTAAAACATGTTATAGAGAAGTTTTCACTTTCCGAAACTGCCGCCGCAGCTAAAATCACTAAACATGACGCATACCGCCGCCGATACCATAATCACTATTCGGATTTTAAATGGGGTGACTCGCGTAATTATGATGTTTGTATCAATAGCAGCCGGATTGGTGTGGAAGGGACAGCAAAATTATTGAAGGAGTTTGTGGAGAGCATAAAAAAATACTAGTAAAAGGGGAGCATAAACCGGCGAGAAACATTATTCGCGTTAGCGAATTTCCTGTTTCGAGTCGGGTTATGCTCCCCTTTTCGCAGTGCCGTGCCGCACGCGTGCGGCCTCCCTCTCCCTTCTTTCGCGGTGCCGTGCCGCACTTCGTGCGTCCCCCCCTCTCTCTTCTTTCGCGGTGCCGTGCCGCACTTCGTGCGTCCCCCCCCTCTCTCTTCTTTCGCGGTGCCGTGCCGCACTTCGTGCGGCACTACGCGCGCACGCGCGCTATAAAACCAGAAATAGACTTGAAAACTTGCAAGCAAGCTTGCAGTTTCCAAGTCTATTTCTGGTTTTGCACCGCTTAGTGTGAACGCGATTATTTTAATGTTACTTTTGCGCCTTCAGCTTCGAGTTTCTCTTTGATTTCTTCAGCTTCTTCTTTTGTAGCGCCCTCTTTAACTACTTTAGGAGCTCCGTCTACAACTTCTTTAGCTTCTTTCAATCCAAGACCAGTTACTTCACGAACAACTTTGATAACCTTAACCTTAGCTGCTCCAACTTCTGTCAACTCTACGTCGAACTCGTCTTTCTCAGCTGCGCCGCCTGCTGCGTCTCCGCCTGCTGCTGCAACGACTACACCTGCTGCTGCAGATACGCCGAACTCTTCCTCACATGCTTTTACTAAATCATTCAATTCCATAACGCTCATCTCTTTGATAGCATCGATAAATTCCTGTGTTGTCATTTTGTTTTCCTCCATTCAAATTTTAAAAAATAATAATAACTTATTCTGCTGCTGTTTCGCCCTGAGCTTCTGCAATCTGTTTTACGACACGAGCAAAGTTCGTGATTGGTGACTGCAGGCTTCCAAGCAACTTGGAAATAAGCTCGTCTTTTGACGGGATTGTAGCAAGAACTTTAACGCCAGCGGCATCATAATACTCACCATCTACAACTCCACTCTTAATCTCAAGAGCCTCTGCTTCTTTTGCAAAATTATTGATAATTCTTGCTGGAGCAGTCTCATCTTCGATACCGAATGCGATTGCTGTAGGACCTTCCAAGTCTTTGTCAAGCTGCGCAAAATCGGTTCCATCAAACGCCAAGTGAAGCATTGTATTTTTGTATACTTTGTATACAACACCAGCTTCTCTTAACTGTTTACGAAGTTTTGTATCCTGCTCAACTGTCAGTCCACGATAATCAACAATAACTGCAGATTTAGCATCTGATACATAGCCTTTGATTTCATCAACGATAGGCGCTTTTAATTCGACTTTAGCCATGATTTGTTACCTCCTTATTATTGTCAGCTTATGCTGCCATATAATCTGCCGGAGATTTCATCAAAAATGTCATTGACATTTATAAAAAATCCTCTGCCTGCACACGCAGACAGAGGATATAATCTCACTATGATTGCATTCACAATCTTCCTCGGCAAGCGGCATCCGCACTTACATAGCAAAGCTATACTTGCTGTCTACGGCAGTTATAAACTTTAGTCAGTGTAGCATAGCGCTACACAATTGTCAAGTTTTTTAATTATCCAATTTTCAAAGTATTTACTTTGATTCCAGGACCCATTGTAGAAGTTACGGTAACACTCTTCATATAGGTTCCCTTTGCACTTGCTGGTTTTGCTTTAACAATAGCATCCATCAATGTGTTAAAGTTCTCGGTAAGCTGCTCTTCTGTGAAGGAAGCTTTACCAACCGGACAATGGATAATATTTGCTTTATCCAAACGATACTCGATTTTACCTGCTTTAATATCATTAACAGCCTTTGTAACATCCATTGTAACCGTACCGGCTTTTGGGTTTGGCATCAAGCCTTTTGGTCCGAGGACACGTCCCAAACGACCAACTACGCCCATCATGTCAGGTGTTGCTACTACAACGTCAAAATCGAACCATCCCTCATTCTGGATTCTTGGAATGAGTTCTTCGCCACCAACGAAATCTGCACCTGCTGCTTCTGCTTCTGCCACTTTATCACCTTTAGCGAATACAAGAACACGAACTGTTTTACCAGTACCGTGAGGCAGAACAACGGCACCACGTACCTGCTGGTCAGCATGACGGCCATCTACACCAAGACGGATATGAGCTTCTACGGTTTCATCAAATTTTGCAACTGCTGTTTTCTTAACAAGGCTAATTGCTTCAGCCACATCATACTGTGTTGCACGATCTACTAATTTTGCGGCCTCTGTATATTTTTTACCTCTTTTCATTTTTCAAACCTCCT
>ENA-UOJR01003224-UOJR01003224.1-human-gut-metagenome-genome-assembly--contig:-C115P-NODE-3224-length-10359-cov-5.769701_pt1 | contig 10359 bp, 10 predicted proteins | sample MGYA00242354_ERZ723901 | MGnify/ENA metagenome assembly ERZ723901
ACAGGCCGGTGGCCTGTCAGATCCGCGGACCGACCGACCCGCAGGGAGACAGGTGCCCCCGAAGGGGGCGGATGAGGTGTAGCCGCCGCAGGCGGCGTAAAACCCCTCCGCCCCTCCACAATATCCCACAACTCTCCGTATAATTCGCAAAAAAGAACACCCTGTGCATTCACGCAGGGTGTTCTTTTCGATGTATACGCTCAGGCCAGCGTCTCCATCTCCTTGTTGACGCTCTCCTCGCAGCTGCGCATAGCCAGGATGGTTTTTTCCATCAGCTCCTCGATGGTCCAGCCCAGACGCTCCGCGCCCTGGGCGATCACGTCCCGGGAGCAGCCGGCGGCGAATTTCTTATCTTTGAACTTCTTCTTCAGGCTGCTGACCTCCATGTCCATCACGCTCTTGCTGGGGCGCATACGGGCGGCCGCGCCGATCAGGCCCGTCAGCTCGTCGGCGGCGAACAGCACCTTCTCCATCTCATGGGTGGGCTCCACATCGCAGCACAGGCCGTAGCCGTGGGAACAGACCGCGTGGATGAACTCCTCGGAGCACCCCGCCTTCTTCAGCAGCTCCGGTGCCTTCCGGCAGTGCTGCTCCGGCCACATCTCAAAGTCGATGTCGTGCAGCAGGCCCACCGTGGCCCAGAAATCCGCGTCCTCGCCATAGCCCAGCTCATTGGCGTACCAGCGCATAACGCCCTCCACCGTCAAACCGTGGAGAATGTGGAACGGCTCCTTGTTATACGTTTTCAGCGCCGCCAGCGCCGCCTCGCGGGAGATACATTCTTTCATGGGTAAAGCCTCCTTTGTATACCAGAGACGGGCGCCGCCCGCCCCCTTGATGCTCTTCCGGAATTTGGCGCGCCCGGTGCGGCGCGCCCCTTTTCCTATTTGCCTACCATTTTAGCAGGTTATTCTCCGTTGTCAAGGCTTTTTCCAACAAGTTTGCCAGCCGTTTTCCCCGTTCCGCCGCGCGATCCGCCTCCGCCGCCAGCAGCTGCCGCAGACAGCCGTCCTCCATGCGCGCCGCCAGATCGGCGCAGCCCCGCTGCACCACCGCCTCGCCCACATACACCCGCCGCAGGGCCGCCAGCCACGTCTCCCGTACCCCCGCCGCCGGCGCGGGCGGCTGCCGCCACCGGCCCGTATGCAGAAAATATGCCGCCAGCAGGGCCCGCACCGCCCGCTGCTCCTCCCGGGCCAGCTGTTCCAGCGCCTGCCGGCTCTGCCGGGGCGCACGGACGGCACACCGGCGGCAGCAGGCATACAACGCCGCGCCCTCGGCGATCAGCCCGCCCAGCATCGCCTCGCTGTCCGTCTCCCGCCGCGGCAGCGGACAGCAGGCCCCCACGGGACACGGTGCCGCGTCATAGGCCGGCAGCGCCGGCCCCACCCTCTGCCACACCGCCGCCGCGGCGGCGGTATCGTATACCAACGGTGATGGCTCCATACTGAACGACTCCTTTTCTGTCTATACTATGTGGTGCCGCGGCCCGATGTGCGCCGTGGGCGGAAACATATTGCATTTCCTGCCGAAATCTGTTACACTGATATGGTTACGGAACCTGCCCACCACTTTGATGGTGTGAACAGCCACAATACAAACGTTCAGAGAAGGGAGAACCATCCCATGCTGGAATTGCAGAATATCTGCTACCGGGTGTCCACCCCCGAGGGGGAGCAGGACATCCTGAAAAACGTATCCATCACCATCCCCGACCATAAGCTGGTCGTCTTCACCGGCCCCAACGGCGGCGGCAAGACCACCCTGGCCAAGGTCATCATGGGCCTGGTGCAGCCCACCTCCGGCCGCGTGCTGTACAACGGCGAGGACGTGACGGACCTGTCCATCACCGAGCGCGCCAAGCGCGGCATCAGCTACGGCTTCCAGCAGCCGCCCCGCTTCAAGGGCATCACCGTCCATGACCTGCTGCTTCTGGCGGCGGGCGAGGACAAGCTCAGCAAGGACAAGTGCTGCGCCTATCTTACCAAGGTTGGCCTCTGCGCCAACGACTACCTGGACCGCGAGGTGGACGTGTCTCTGTCCGGCGGCGAGGTCAAGCGCATCGAGATCGCCACCATCCTGGCCCGCCGCGGCCAGCTGATGATCTTCGATGAGCCGGAGGCCGGCATCGACCTGTGGTCCTTCGCCCGGCTGACCGAGACCTTCGAGCAGATCCACCGGGAGGGCGCGGCCACCATGGTCATCATCTCCCATCAGGAGCGCATTATCAAGCTGGCCGACGAGATCGTCGTCATCGCCGGCGGCCAGATCGCACACCGCGGCACCACGGAGGAGATCTTCCCCCTGATCCTGGCCGACACGCTGGGCAGCTGTCCCGTACTGGAGAGAAAGGAGGGCGCGCAATGATCACCGATATCGACGCCGCTTTGCTGGAAAAGATCGCCGATCTGACCGGCAAGCCCGTGGGCGCCTTCAATATCCGCAAGGACTCCGGCTGCGAGGCCCGTCAGTCCACCGAGCATATTGCTATCGATCCCCGCAGCGACGGAAAGTCCGGCATTGACATCCGCATCAAGCCCGGCACCAAGGGTGAGAAATGCTACATCCCCGTCATCATCAGCCACAGCGGCCTCAGTGAGCTGGTCTATAACGACTTCTACGTGGGCGACGACTGCGACGTGGACATCATCGCCGGCTGCGGCATCCACAACTCCGGCTGTGACGAAAGCCGCCACGACGGCATCCACACCTTCCACATCGGCAAAAATTCCAAGGTCCGCTATGTGGAAAAGCACTTCGGCGAGAAAGACCCCGGCCAGACCGGCGGCAACATCATGAATCCCAAGACCGTGGTCTACCTGGGCGAGAACGCCACCATGCAGATGGAGACGATCCAGATCCGCGGCATCGACTCCACCAAGCGCGAGACGGACTTCTTCTGCGAAGCCGGCAGCGAGGTGGTGGTCACCGAGCGCCTGCTGACCCACGGCGCTCAGGAGGCCGAGAGCGATATGCGTATCGAGCTCAACGGCCACGACGCCCGCGGCCGCGTCATCTCCCGCAGCGTGGCCCAGGACCGTTCCCACCAGATCTTCCACCCGGTGATGGTGGGCAACGCCCAGTGCTTCGGCCACGTTCAGTGCGACAGCATCATCATGGGCGACGCCCGCATCGAGTCCGTCCCGGCCATCACCGCCAACTGTCCCGACGCCCAACTGATCCACGAGGCCGCCATCGGCAAGATCGCCGGCGACCAGCTGCTGAAGCTGGAGACCCTCGGCCTGACCCCCGAACAGGCGGAGGAGACGATCCTCAAGGGTTTCCTGGCATAACACATATGGCTGCGCCGCCTTTCGTGCGAAAGGCGGCGCACTTTTTTGCGCCCGCCCTTGCGTTTCCACGCAAAAAATGGTATTATATCAAGTTGAGAAACAACTTCCCCGGCCCCCTGCGCCGGACAGAAATACAAAGGAGGCTCACCTTATGAAGCTGGGTATCGTCGGATTACCAAATGTTGGCAAAAGCACCCTGTTCAACGCCATCACCAACGCCGGGGCAGAGAGCGCCAACTACCCCTTCTGCACCATCGAGCCCAACGTGGGCGTGGTAGCCGTGCCGGACCCACGGCTGGACAAGCTGGCGGAGATGTACCAGCCGGACAAAAAGACGCCCGCCGTCATCGAGTTCGTGGACATCGCCGGTCTGGTAAAGGGCGCCAGCCAGGGCGCCGGCCTGGGCAACAAGTTCCTGGAGAATATCCGCCGCACGGACGCCATCGTCCACGTGGTCCGCTGCTTTGACGACGAGAACATCATGCACGTGGTGGCCGATGCCAGCCAGAACGTCCCCGTGGACCCCCTGGGCGACATCGAGACCATCGACCTGGAACTGATCATGGCGGACCTGGAGATGGTCAACCGCCGGGTGGAGAAGGCCACGAAGGCCGCCAAGGGCGATAAGAAGTTCCTCCATGAGGCCGAGGTGTTCAAGGCCCTGGCGGCGCATCTGGACGGCGGCAAGTCCGCCCGCACCTTCGAGTGCGACAAGGACGACCGCGCCATCGTCGAGACGGCGGACCTGCTGAGCCTCAAGCCCATCATCTACGCCGCCAACATGGACGAGGACGGCTTCGCCCACTATGAGGACAACAAGTACTTCCAGTCCGTCCGCGACCTGGCCGCCAGGGAGGGGGCCCAGGTGCTGCCCATCTGCGCCAAGCTGGAGCAGGACATCGCCGAGCTGGACGACCCGGAGGAACGCGCCATGTTCCTGGCGGACCTGGGCATCGAGAAGTCCGGTCTGGACCGTCTCATCCAGTGCAGCTATGACCTGCTGGGTCTTATCTCCTTCCTGACCTACGGTAAGGACGAGTGCCGCGCCTGGACCATCAAAAAGGGCACCAAGGCCCCCCAGGCCGCCGGCAAGATCCACTCCGACATTGAGCGCGGCTTCATTCGGGCCGAGACCATCAACTTCGACGAGATGATGGCCTGCGGCGGCAGCGTGGCCGCCGCCAAAGAAAAGGGCCTGCTGCGCTCCGAGGGCAAGGAATATGTGGTCAAGGACGGCGACATGATCTACTTCCGCTTCAACGTATAACGACCTCTGCCTGCCATGCAGGACCGGCCCCGCCGGTCCTGCTTTTTTCGCGGTTTTCCAAGCAGCTGTATGCCTGCCGCGGTGCGCCGCGGTTTTCTTCTGCGGAAACCCGCTAAAAGCCTTAACGGTGTAAAGCGCGAATTGGCGAATTACCTAAAAATATTGTGAATTTTTCTACAAAACACAGACAAAAAAGGCTTGTGAATAAATCGTGAACGCGCTATAATGATGCTGTGATTGTGAAAAGTCTCACGATCCAATTATGAGGAGAGATCAGAAAGGAAAACGGAATTATGGAAAAACGATATACCCTGCCCGTAGCCATCGCGCTGGTGGTGGGCACTGTCATCGGCTCCGGCGTGTTCTTCAAGGCCGAGGCCGTTCTGACGAAGACCGGCGGTAATTTGTCTGTCGGTATTCTGGCATTCATCATCATGGGCGTTGTCATGATCATCAGCGCCTGCACCTTCGGCGTCGTGGCACAGAGTCACGAGGGCGTGGAGGGTCTGGTGGGCTACGCCAGTGCCTCCTGCGGCAAGTGGTACGGCTACTATGTGGGCTGGTTCATGGCCGTCATCTATTACCCCTCTCTGGTGTCCGTGCTGAGCTGGCTGCCCGCCCGCTACTTCGGCGTGCTCATGGGCTGGGACGACCCTGTGGTCGGTGGCCGCACCATGATGCTGGCCGGTGTTTTCATGGTCGTTACCTACACCATGAACGCTCTGGCTCCCAAGCTGGCCGGTAAGTTCGCCATCGCCACCACCATCATCAAGCTGATCCCCCTGCTGCTGATGGCCGTTGTCGGCACCATCGTGGGTCTGACCAGCGGCATGACCGAGTTCAACTTCTCCAATGTCGTTACCGAGATGCCCTTCACCGAGGGCCTGTTCGGCGCTATCGTCTCCCTGGCCTTCGCCTTTGAGGGCTGGATCTGCGCCACCTCCATCGGCAGCGAGCTGAAGGATTCCAAGAAGAACATGCCCCGCGCGCTGCTGATCGGTACGGTGATCGTTGCCATCGTGTACGTGATCTACTATGTCGGCCTGGCCGGCGCCGTAGAGTCTGAAGTCATGATGGCCGGCGGCGAAGCCGGCGCCAAGATCGCCTTCCAGAACATCTTCGGTCAGGTGGGCGGCGCGGCCATCTTCGTGTTCGTTGTGATCTCCTGCTGGGGCACCTGCAACGGCCTGACCATGGCTGTTACCCGCGGCATGTTCGATCTGGCCGTTGAGAGCGGCAGCCCCAAGCTGGCCATGTTCAAGAACGTGGACGCCAACACCAACATGGCCAACAACTCCGCCGTGTTCGGTCTGCTGGTCAGCTCCCTGTGGCTGCTGTACTTCTACGGCGGCACTATCATGGGGGGCTTCGGTCCCTTCAAGTTCGACTCCTCCGAGCTGCCCATCATCACCCTGTACGCCATCTACATCCCCATCTACATCGCTCTGCTCAAGCGCAAGGATCTGTCCGGCTTCCGCGGCAAGGTCATGCCCGTACTGGCCATCCTGTGCTCCCTGTTCATGGTGTTCGCCGCTATCTACTCCCACAAGTGGAACGTGCTGTATTATCTGATCGTGTTCTTCGTCATCGAGGTCATCGGCGCGTTCTTCAAGAGCGGCAGGAAGGCGTAACAAGCGTATAACGCACGTCCATGTGTGTTCCCCTTTTGCATTGGGACGGGCGTCGGCTCTGCCGGCGCCCGTCCCGCCTTTTCCGCAGGCGGCAGCGCGCCCTTCGGTGCCTCAGCCGCCGCACCGTGGACCGCGGCGCGGTGCTCCTGAAGGAGCAGATCACCCTCCTGGGGGGCGTCGGCATCCTGCTGATCCCGGGCAGTATCCTCCTGCCCCACCTGCCGACCCATCTGTCCGGCCAAAAATGTGCCGTACCGCAAAAAAACGACAACTGCATATAGCAATGTGCCTCACAGTTTGCTATAATGCTTCATTAAGAGCAAGATAAAGTGACCATTAGCGCAACATAAAATAACCTGAATGTAAAGGAACCTGCCACATGAATTTCCCTCTTTGCCCCCGCTTTCAGGCCGTTCTTTTCGACATGGACGGCACACTTTTAGACACCCTATCGGATATGCAGGACGCTGTAAACCATATCCTGCTTGAAAATGGTTGGCCGCAGCGCACCCTCGAGGAAATACGCGCCTTCGTCGGCAACGGCGCCGCGAAGCTCATGGAGCGCGCCATCCCCGAACCCATTGCGCCCCAACGGTTTCACGAGATTTTAGCCTCCTACAAGGACTGGTACCAGGCCCATAATTGCGTAAAGACCGCGCCGTACCCCGGCATTCCGGAGGTCCTGGCGGAGCTGGAAAAAATGGGTGTGAAGACCGCCGTTGTCTCCAACAAGCCGGACGCCACCACCAAGGCGCTGGCGGAAAAGTTTTTCCCCGGTATGCCGGCCCTCGGCCAGCGGGACGGCGTGGACCCGAAACCATCGCCAGCCCTTGTGGCACAAGCGCTTTCGGATCTCGGCGTCCGCCCGGAAAATGCCGTGTATGTGGGCGACAGCGAGGTAGATGTGGCCACGGCCCGCAACGCCGGTCTGCCGCTGATCGCCGTCAGCTGGGGCTTCCGCGGCCGCGAGAAACTGGAAATTGCCGGCGCGGAACACATCGCGGACACCGCCCCGCAGCTGCTGAAGATGCTGTGCAGATAGCGCCGTCCGATAAAATTTTTGCTTGACATCCGCAAAAAAGGTGATACAATAACCCCATACTTCAAAAACCGTTGAGTAAGAGGAGTAATCGCACAGGAAACTTTCAGAGAGCCGCGTATCGGTGAAAGCGCGGCAGCGGAACGTGCGGTGAATGGACTTACGAGGGCGGGGAGAAAGCCAGATGGCGAGTAATACCCGACGGCAGCCGCGGCCGTTATCCCGGCGGAACGCATGACAGTGCGCGCAAAGTGGGCGTTTTTACGCCAATGTGGGTGGTACCGCAGATTTGTATTTACAGTCTGTCCCATGGATTTTCCATGGGACAGACTTTTTTGTTGTCTCGAAAAAACATTTCTCATACAGAAAGGAATCACGATTATGGGTAAGATCATCCTCACCGGCGACCGCCCCACCGGCCGCCTGCACGTGGGCCACTATGTGGGCTCCCTCCGCAACCGCGTCATCCTGCAGAACAGCGGCAAATTTGAAAAGCTGTTCTTTATGATCGCCGACGCCCAGGCCCTGACCGACAATTTCGACAACCCCGGTAAGGTGCGGGAGAACATCCTCCAGGTGGCGCTGGACTACATGGCCTGCGGTCTGGACCCCGCCAAGTGCCATATGTTCATCCAGTCCGTGGTGTGTGAGCTGACGGAGCTGACCTTCTACTACATGAACCTGGTGACGCTGGCCCGGCTGGAACGCAACCCCACCGTGAAGGCGGAGATCCAGCTGCGGGGCTTTAACCACAGCATCCCCATGGGCTTCCTGACCTATCCCGTCAGCCAGACGGCGGACATCACTGCCTTCATGGCCGACACCGTGCCCGTAGGCGAGGACCAGCTGCCCATGCTGGAGCAGGCCCGCGAGATCGTCCGCCGCTTCAATGAGCTGTACGGCGAGACGCTGGTGGAGCCCACGGCCCTGCTGCCGGACAACGAGGCCTGCCTGCGTCTGCCCGGCACCGACGGCAAGGCGAAGATGAGCAAGTCCCTGGGCAACTGCATCTATCTGGCCGACAAGCCGGAGGACATCCGCACCAAGGTCATGGGTATGTTCACCGACCCCAACCACCTGCAGGTCAGCGACCCCGGCCAGACCGAGGGCAACCCGGTGTTCATGTATCTGGACGCCTTCTGCAATGATGAGCACTTTGCCAAATACCTGCCGGACTACGCCAATCTGGACGAGCTGAAGGCCCACTATCAGCGGGGCGGCCTGGGTGATGTGAAGGTCAAGAAGTTCCTGAACAACGTCCTGCAGGAGACGCTGGAGCCTATCCGTAATCGCCGCGAGGAGCTGGAAAAGGACCCCGGCTATGTGATGGACGTGCTGCGGCAGGGCACCCAGGCAGCGCAGGCCGCCGCGGCCGATACCCTGGCCAAGGTCAAGCACGCCATGCAGATCGACTATTTTGCGTAACACAGCGTACCGCGCTGACCAATACTGAAAGGAGAACACAACCATGAAAGAACTGAAGAACCGCGACATTCCTTACAAGATCTATCTCTCCGAGGACGAGATGCCCCGGTATTGGTACAATGTCCGCGCGGATATGAAGAACAAGCCGGCCCCCCTGCTGAACCCCGGCACCCTGAAGCCCATGACGGCGGAGGAGATGGGCCACGTGTTCTGCGCCGAGCTGGTAAAGCAGGAGATGGACGACCATACCCCTTATATCCCCATCCCCGAGGACGTGCGGAACTTCTATAAAATGTACCGTCCCTCTCCCCTGGTGCGCGCCTATTGTCTGGAGGATAAGCTGGGTACCCCGGCGCACATCTACTACAAGTTCGAGGGCAACAACACCTCCGGCAGCCACAAGCTGAACTCCGCCATCGCCCAGGCCTACTACGCCAAGGAGCAGGGTCTGACCGGCGTGACCACGGAGACCGGTGCCGGCCAGTGGGGCACGGCGCTGAGCATGGCCTGCGCCTATCTGGGGCTGGACTGCCATGTGTTCATGGTGAAGTGCTCCTATGAGCAGAAGCCCTTCCGCCGCGAGGTCATGCGGACCTACGGCGCGGACGTGACCCCCTCTCCCTCCCTGACCACCGAGGTAGGCCGCAAGATCCTGGCGGAGTTCCCCGACACCACCGGCTCTCTGGGCTGCGCCATCAGTGAGGCCGTGGAGTGCGCCGCTTCCACGCCCAACACCCGCTATGTGCTGGGCAGTGTGCTGAACCAGGTGCTGCTGCACCAGTCCGTCATCGGTCTGGAGACAAAGGCCGCGCTGGACAAGTACGGCATCAAGCCGGACATCATCATCGGCTGCGCCGGCGGCGGCTCCAATCTGGGCGGTCTGATCTCCCCCTTCGTGGGCGAGATGCTCCGCGGTGAGGCAGACTATAAGATCATCGCCGTGGAGCCGGCCTCCTGCCCCAGCCTGACCCGTGGCGTGTTCAAATACGACTTCTGCGACACCGGCAAGATCTGCCCCATGGCCAAGATGTACACCCTGGGCAACGGCTTTATCCCCTCCGCCAACCACGCCGGCGGCCTGCGGTATCACGGCATGAGCAGCATCGTCAGCCAGCTGTACCACGACGGCATGCTGGAAGCCCGCAGCGTGGAGCAGACCGCCGTGTTCGAGGCGGCGGAGCTGTTCGCCCGCTGCGAGGGCATCCTGCCCGCGCCGGAAAGCAGCCACGCCATCCGCGTGGCCATTGACGAGGCGGTAAAGTGCAAGGAGAACAACGAGGTCAAGAACATCGTCATCGGCCTGACCGGTACCGGCTACTTCGACATGGTGGCCTACGGCAAGTACAACGATGGCGAGATGCGCGACGTCATCCCCACGGACGAGGACCTGCAGCGGGGCTTCGCCACCATCCCCAGTTTCCCGGGGAACGAATAAAAAGGTATAAGAAAGACCGCCGAAAGGCGGTCTTTTTTATCTGCGGCAGGCGAATTTTCCTCCGGTACTTGACAAACTGCCCGGTTTTGCTATAATAATCAGGTATCTTGTCCGCGAGCGTGCTGGAATCGGCAGACAGGCAAGCTTGAGGTGCTTGTGTCCGTAAGGTCGTGTGGGTTCAAGTCCCATCACTCGCACCAGAAAAACCACCCCCTGGGGTGGTTTTTCTATTTCCTTCACGCTCCCGGCCGGTGATTGGTTGCCATTTT